>JGI1684J13235_1000933_pt1 | contig 10480 bp, 7 predicted proteins | sample PonA232FremontCA_2_FD_13235 | JGI IMG/M metagenome (IMG submission 13235) | reverse complement strand
ATTTGGACAGGATTTAAGGTATTGCTAGTCACAAACTGTGTTAACCGCTTTTAAAGGGAACTTAATAGAACCTTAAAAGGAACCGGATAACCATCTTGAACATCTCACTCTCCGCCCAGAGAGTCGACAGGAGAGGTATCCTTTGTGGCTTCTTCCAGCCTTTTCCCACTCATGTGGACGTACCGCATTGCCGTATCCAACTCCTCCCAGCCAAACAACCTCTGCAGAGAGAACGCATCCAGTCCATTAGAGACTGCCATCGTTGCAGCGGTATGCCTGAGTACGTGAGGGGTAAGTTTTACGTCGTCCATGCCTGCTCTTGTTTGCATTCTATTAATTATCCTGTCGAGGTTTCTCGACTTTATGGCATTGCCATTTAAATCAACAAAAAGCGTTCCATCACTTATGGATGCGGAGATATCGTCTCTAACCATAAGCCACTTTTCAATTTGCCTGCTGGTTTTTTGACCGAAAAAGACCTTGCGGTCCTTTGCACCCTTCCCTTGGACCTTCAACGAATTGTGACCTTCATCGAGATTTGATAGCTTGGCATTTACCATTTCGTTCAATCTCAACCCCGCGTCCAGCAGTACGAGCACTATTGTATAATTACGAATACCCGTCCAGGTACTTAACCTGCTTTTCGCTGTCTGTAATAGTTGGTCAACCTCCTTCTCTTTTAGCACATATGGGAACTTGTTTGGGGTTTTTGGCTCCTTAATTCCTTTCGTTGGTGCTTGTTCTACATAACCATTACCCTCCACCCAGTTAAAGAACGCTCGCAGAACCCTGAATCGTATAGCCACAGTCGTGATCTGGATTCCATCGTCCATCATTTCGCTCATGTATTGTTTGACGTTGCCTTCTGATATTTCGCCAATTTGCGTTACCCCTAAGTAGTTAGTAAACCATCCCAGAACCTCTTTGTACTGATCCAAAGTCCGATCTGATAGACCCTGTAACTTCTTATCGGTGAGATATTTGTTTACTATGTCCGATAGATTTGTGTTGGAAATGGTGCCAGTTTGCTTGCCCTTATTATTGCCATTTTTGGAATCAAAAGTGTACGACGGATTCTTGGGATTCATCAAATTTTATCCGCCGCGTTATGAAAATGGGATAAGTGAGATTATTGCGTATGATAGGCCTATTTAGAAGTTTTTAAGCTCCTGAACATGCGCCCGTAGCTCAGTTGGACAGAGCGACGGATTCCGGATCCGTAGGCCGGGGGTTCAAGTCCTCCCGGGCGTACCAAATATCACAAACACAAAACTTATTTCTCTTTATTTAAATTTAATCAATTCAATCTATACGCTAACTAATGTTGGGTTGAATTTTCTCACTCTTACATTACCTAAACCCCCGGCTTGCCAGGGGTTTAGGTGTATAATAAAGAATTAACCTGTAAGTTCATCACTTAAAGCATTTTTCGTCATTTCAGTCAGGTTGTCCACGGTGTCCTGGTTGCCGTAAAGCACTACGTTTTCCTGCCTGAGTACCAGGTCGTAGCCCGCCTCGTTTGCCCTGACGTTGGCTATCTGGAATATCTTTGACTCAATCAACTGGGTAAGTAAATCATCGAGCTGCTGGTACTGGCTGTTGATCTGAGACAGTGTGTTATTTACCTCTTCCGGCACCGCCGAACCCTCTCTCATGTTTTTTAGTGTACTGTTAAGTTCTTCCATTATCGGCTGCACCTGGTTAGACAGGTTATTTAACTGATCGGAAACCGATTCAAAGCCCGGGGCCGACCGCATCGTTTTCACCATTGCCATATCGATCTCGAGCTGGGCTTTTAGTTTTTCCGCCTGAAGAATATCCGCCTGCTTGCGGTACTGGGACTCGGATATCTCTCCCTGAATCGCTTTTTCTCTAAGTTGCCGTAACTCTTCATCCTTCTGCTGGGCACTCTCCCGCTCTTTACTCACCGCTTCCGTAAATACCGTGAAGGCTTCGGTGGCATTAACGTAACCGATCTTCAGAGCGGAAACACCAGCTTGACCGTCAGGACTGAGCTCGCTAATTTTGCTGTTTAGTATTGACTGAACTCCCTGCAAAGACTCAAGTCCCTGCTGAGTTTTTCCTTCATTGATTAATTGCTCAGCCCGGCGCAACTCTTCAACTAGGAGATCGGCAGAAAACTCTTCCGCTCCGGATCCGACGATTGAAACGGTTAGACCTAAAACCATTATAAGGGTTAGACCGATTGAAAGTTTACTTTTCATATTTCCTCCCGTAATATTCTGAATTCAGTGATATTATTCCTTTTTATTATACGGTTCCCCCGGGTCCCGATTTCCACTCCCCTTGAGTCCAAACCAAAAGTTCCTAATTCTAACCGGACTGATTCGGAAATTATTTATGGATTACTACCGGATATTCCTGAGTTACAGCTGAAATAAGGATCGAACTCGTCTTCCAGAAAAAATTGAGTTATTTTTTATTTTATCTTATAAAACTTCTGGGAGGTGATAGCAACCAACCGAAACCATAACTTTTTTAGACCAATGACCACAAGAAATAATCTTACATAAACCATCGGGCGGTCATTCCACTCTCAAACCAACTTTCCACTAACAATAGGGGGGAAATATGTTAAAAAGAAGGTCAATTCTGGTGCTGGCTCTATTTCTGATTACTTCTCTTATCTTACCACAGACTGCTGGTGCGGAGAACGAAAAAATCACGATTCAGGAGGTCCAGCTTCAACGAACGGCCGAGGGCGCTTCCAAATTCGTCGATCAGACCGTTACGACTGAAGGAATTGTCACCGCTACGGGTGATTCCGGCTACTACCTCCAGGACGGTTCCGGGCCCTGGAGCGGTATCTATATCTACACCGATCAAAGTCCCGAAGTCTCTCCCGGCGAAGAAGTACTGGTGAAGGGTAAGGTCAGCGAATACTACGAGCTCACGGAAATTGAGCCGGAATCCACGGAAATACGGGGAGAAGGGGAAATACCTGAGCCGACGATGCTTGACACCGGTGAAGTAAGCCAGGAAAGGTACGAAGGCGTTTTGGTCAGAATCGAAGGGCTTGAAGTTACTGCTGCGCCGGACGAACACGGAGTCTGGACGGTAAATGACGGTACGGGGGACGTCGCGATAGATGGAACCAACACCGGAGCAAGTTACCAACCGGATTCGACAGGCGGAGAGATCGATTACATAACTGGGCCAGTTACCTATAGCTATGGCCAGTTTAGAATTCAGCCGAAGAGTACCTCAAAATCTTCAAAATCGGAAAAAGAAGCTAAAAAGCCCGAGGTTACTGTTCACGATATTCAGTCAACCACTTCGGATAACGGTGCTTCAGTGTACGCCGGGCAAACAGTCGTCACCGAAGGTACTGTAGTCGTAACCGACGACAACGGGTTCTACCTCCAGGACGGCAAAGGAGCCTGGAACGGTATCTGGGTCTACACTGGGGGCAGCCCCGAGGCCGCACCGGGCGATAGAGTCAGAGTCAAAGGACCGATAGACGAATACTACAAAATGACCGAGTTCAACCAGCCAGAATCCGTCGAGGTGATTGGCTCTGGCACCATTCCCGAACCAGTAACCCTTAAGGCCAGCGAGGTACGGCAGGAAAAGTACGAGGGTGTACTGGTCGAGTTACAGGGGCTGGAAGTCGACAACCCGGCAGCGGGAAACGGCAACTGGTACGTGCGAGACGGTTCCGGAAAACTACTGGTTTCCGGCTCACACCTCGGGGGCGCGGCAACTCCAACCGAAGAAGGTCAAAATGTTGAACTGATTCGAGGACCGGTCGATTTCAGCTACGGCGAATTCCGGGTTAGACCGACGGCAGTCAAAGGTCTCAAGGTATCCTTTCCGAAACGAGGAAATCTCGGCGATTCGGTAGAATATCCTGATTTACCAAAGATAGACGAGTTCAGGGTATTTCTACTGGAAGAAGAAGTTAGTTTTTCCGGTACGGATACAGGGGTCAATCTCTCGTTCTCGACCAATAAAGCTGGAGAAATCGCCGTGAAATACGGTAAATACACCCCGAAAACCGGACCTCAGCTCCCGGAATTCTCATACACTAAGGAGATCAGCTACGAAACGCCGCAAAATAATCACGAGGTCGAGCTGGACCTGGAGGAGCCAACGACAATCCAGTACAGGCTCTTCGTCGACGGAATTCCCTACGGCGGTCGCTTCCGGGTAAGCCCGGGAGAAGAATACGAGTTAGTACCTTACATCAAAGAAGGACCTTTTGTCGATCTGGTAGAAAAAAATAGTGCCGTTATCTCCTGGGAAACAAACGTGGCAACAACTGGCAAAGTCATGGTGGAAGGAAAAACCTTCGGTGGAAACGAAGCCACCAGGGAACACAAAGTTGAGCTAACCGGACTCTCCTCGGAGTCCGAGATCAAGTACAGCATAACGGTGATGGACCCGGATTCGGATTACCAAATGAGTACGAAAAGGTTCAGTTTCGAGACCGAATCCACGGACGGTGAGTTCAAGTTCGCCTTCCTCGGAGACAGTCGCGGCGGATACGAGGGTTCCGAACACACCGAAGGATTGGTAAATTACGCCAACAGTACGAACTACGACACGATGACCAAATTGATGGGGCCCCAGCACGGCATGGACTTTACCGTTTTTGCCGGTGATCTCGTCAAAGGTTACACCAATAACGTCCAGGGTTTTCACAACCAGCTGGAAGCCTGGAAGGATACCACGGAACCCGTTGGCGCTTACGTCCCGATTTACGAAGGAATAGGGAACCACGAATCCCTGTACACGGCCTACGATGACGGAAGTACTTACGGTATCCAGTTCGACAAAACGGGGGAAAACAGTACCGAGGCAGTATTCGCGGAAGAGTTCGTCAATCCGACTAAGAGGCCGGACTCCGGGGACCCAAAAATTAGTCCCGAGCCGGAAGGGGTCAACGCACCCACTTACAGTGAAAACGCCTACTACTTTGACTATGATAACTCCAGAATTCTTGTCATCAATACCAACTACTGGATTAGCACCAACCCGGAAAAACACGGCGGCAACCTGGAGGGCTTTATTCTGGAAAACCAGATGGAATGGATCGAAAACGTCGTAGAAGACGCAAAGGAAGACCCCGAAATCGACCACGTGTTCCCGGTAATGCACGAACCGCCTTTCCCAAACAGTGCACACATAGACGACACCATGTGGTACAAGGGGCAGAAACGCTACGTATTGGAAATGAGGGACGAAATGCTGAAAATATTTGGTGAAAGCGGAATTGTTCCCGTGGTTCTGGCGAGCGACGAACATAACTATCAGCGGCTCCTGGTCACTGATGATACTCCCGTTTATACGAATATGACTTCGGCCAATTACGGCAGTTCTTTCTACGAAATAGTCTCCGGCGGTGCCGGGGCACCGAAATACGAGCGAATGTACGCCCCCTGGGGAAGTTATCTGAAAAAGTTCAAATCAGCGGCACACTACGTCGGTATCCACGTCGACGGGGAAAAGGTAACTGTCAGGGCAATAGATAAATCGGGTGAGGTAATAGACGAGAAGGTAGTCAACCAAAAAGAAGAACCTTCCGAAAAGGAAGTCAAATTCGCTACTTTCAACATCGAAAACCTGACGACTGAACAGGTTCAAAAGAAAGGCAATTCTCAAGCCTCAGCGGCAGCAGAGGTTATTCAGCGAGTTAATCCGGACGTACTTAGCCTGAACGAGATCGCGAACAACCTCCAGCAAGGCAAAATGACGGAAGTATCGAACGCTCGAGCTTTCGTCAACAATTACCTGAAAGAGCCACAAGAAGAGGGTTTACCGGGGCTGAATTACGAATACATTTACGTGGCCAAATCAAATACTGGGATTCCCAGTGGGATGGACCTCGACAACAACGGAAAAATAGTGACGGAAAAAGGTACGGAAGCTTATGGTAACGACTGCTATGGTTACGGAGAATACCCGGGACAGTACGCGATGGCCCTGTTGAGCAAGTACCCGATCAAACGGGACGAAGTCCGGACCTTCCGGAAGTTTCTCTGGAAGGACATGCCGGACAACCTGATGCCCGTCGGCTCGGAACACGGTGGCATGTATCTGAACAAAGAGGAAGCCGAAAAGTTCAGGCTCTCCTCCAAAAGTCACTGGGACGTACCGGTTAACATAGACGGAACGACAGTACACGTGCTCATGGCGCACCCAACTCCCCCGGTCTTCGACGCGGAGGCAAACATCAACGGACGGCGAAACCATGACGAAGTCAGGCTCTTGACTGATTACGCAAAAGGAAAGGACTACATCTATGACGACAGCGGCGAAAAGGGCGGTCTCCCCGATGACGCTAAATTCGTCCTGATGGGAGACATGAATGCATCGCCCGGTGGGGCGGATAACTTCGAAGCTGCTAGATTGTTGATCGAGAATACGGGGATGAACACTTCTACTTTCCCGATGAGTCAGGGGGGAATTGATATTGGAGCGTCCGCCAGATTCAACACGATGAGCGACCTCCGGGTTGATTACGTCCTGCCATCAGAAGAAATCGGTATCAAAGGCTCGGGCGTATTCTGGCCCGGACTCGGACCTGATTCGCTCCTTTTAAAAGAGGTGGTTAAGAACGCTTCGGACCATAGAATGGTCTGGGTCGAGGCTGCCATCGCAGAATGAACAGTATCGACTAGTAGGGTCCCTTTAGCCGGGGACCCTACTTCTGTAGATTACTAACCCCACTTTTATAGCTAAATTTTATCTGTATATATTTATAAAAGAAAAAGTGATAAACCATAAATATTTTTGTAATTACTTAAAATTATCCAGTAATTGATACTGATCAAGCTTACCTGTAAAATAATAGGGATTTTATCGTTGCAATAACCAGGAGGCTATATTTTTATGGTAATAGATAAGGAAAGCAGACTATCTACTGGTATCAAAGGTCTGGATGAAATTCTCCACGGCGGTTTGATCCCGAAGCGTTCTTATCTGTTGCGGGGAGAAGCGGGTACCGGAAAAACAATCCTTGGCTTCGATTACCTGGTACAGGGAACCAAAGAGGGCGATAACTCGCTTTTCTTAACTTTTTCAGAGCCGGAAAGTCAGGTCAAAGAAAACGCAAAAGCGCTCGGAATGGATATGGAAAGTGTAAGTTTCCTCGACCTATCTCCCAATTCCACACGGTTTGCCGAAGAGGAATCATACGACGTTTTTCACCCTTCCGAGGTCGAGCAGGAACCTATTGTAGAAGATATCAAGGAAAAAGTCACCAGCGTAAATCCCGATAGAGTTTTTATAGACGCCATCACCATACTGCGCCACCTGACAAACGATCAACACCAGTTCAGACAACAGGTGTTATCACTTTCCCGGTTTTTTGGCCAGCAAAACTCGACGGTTTTATTCACCTCGGAGAATAGCCCACAAAACCCGGACCACGACCTTCAGTTTATGGCTGATGGAATAATAAAGCTTCAATCAACCGACAAACGTAGATCGATAGAAGTACAAAAATTCCGGGGGTCGGGTTTCCAGGAAGGTGAACACTCCATGGAAATAACTGATGCAGGTGTAGAAGTCTACCCTAAATTAATTTCGAAACGTTACGGGGCAGGCTTTAATAACTCTACCCTTTCCTCAGGAGTTCCAGAAGTGGACGAAATGTTGCACGGTGGATTGGAAAGGGGAACCGTTACTTTATTTACCGGTCCAAGCGGCGTAGGTAAAACGAGCCTCGCCTTACAGTTTGCGAAGGAAGCGGCCGGTCGGGGAGATAGAACGGCGGTGTATAATTTTGACGAGGACAGCGATCTGCTCAATTCCAGGAGTAAGGCCATCAACATCCCAATAGAAAAGATGAAAGAAGGTGGCAACCTTCTCGTAAATGAAATAAAACCACTTGAACTAACTGACAACGAATTCGCTCAGAAAGTAAGGCACGAGGTAGAAGAAAAAGATACTAAGATAGTAGTGCTCGATAGCGTAAACGGCTATAACCTCTCCGTTCGGGGAAATGAACTAAGAAAATCTCTATTCAACCTCTGTCAATATTTCCGTAATATGGGGATTACCGCAATTATCACGAACGAGGTAAGCAAGATTACCGGTGAATTCCAAGCCTCTGATCTCGACATTACTGTAATAGCGGATAACGTATTGTTCTTCAGGTACCTTGAACTGAAAGGAGAGCTACGCAAAGCAATAGGGGTCCTGAAAAAACGCGTCAGCGACTTTGAAAGGAGCCTCAGGGAGTTTAACATTACAGAACACGGCATAAAGGTTGGGTCTCCAATGAAGGATCTCCGAGGAATTCTTAGCGGCCAGCCCGAATGGCAGAACAAGGATTCCCCAAAGGACCAGGCAACCAAATGAGCGAAAAAACTATACTGGTAGTGGCAAAACATGAAAAGAACCTGGAATTATTAGCTCAATTCCTCGAGGAGCACGGCTACCTGGCAGAGACAGCAGCAAGTATCGATGTCCTGGACAAGATTTTGGAGAGCAAGGACGAAACTGACATGGCCCTGATAGACGTCTCCGGTTTTGACCATTCAATCTGGGACCGCTGTGAGGAAATTAGAAATGACGGTTTACCTTTTTTTATAATTTCTCCAAAGAAAAACAGACAAGCCAAGGAAAAAAGCCTGAACGAGGGTGCCCGCGATGTTCTAACCAAACCACTGGAGAAAAGCAGGCTGTTAAAGCTCGTTAAAGTCATGCTTGGAGAATAACTTACCGTGCCCACTATACTGCTCGCTCTGGACAACAAAAGAAATTCAGAGTTAATAAAGAAGAACCTGGAGGAAAGTTATTCTGTAATTGAGATAAACGGCAAAAAAGACTGTAATAAATCCTTCGATCTCGTAATATTCGACTTACCAACCTTTAAATCACTCCAGGAAGAATGCCAGGAAAGGATAGAAAAGGAGAAACCTCTTTTCTTGCCCGTACTGCTGCTGGTTAAGAAAGGTACTTCAGGGGCCTTCGAGCAGTACCTTGGCGATCCCGTAGACGACATTATAACGAGCCCGGTAAGGAAGGTCGAATTGCGTTCCAGGATCAAATCTCTATTGAAGACCAGAAGGTTTTCACTGCGATTAAAGGAACAAATGAAAAAGAAATCACTTAAGGATCCCTTGACGGGTCTTTACAACAGGAGATTCTTTGAAAATACACTGGACAAAGAAGCCGAAAGGGCACGACGGTACAAACACCCCATCGCCTTTTGCATGATGGATATAAACGATTTCAAGGAGGTAAACGACCAGTATTCCCACATGGTCGGTGATGAGGTTTTAAAAGAAATTTCAACGTTACTCAGGGACAACATAAGGGAGTCGGACATGCTCGTCCGTTACGGAGGAGACGAGTTCATGCTGGTCATGCCGGAAACAAACGGTGAATCCAAGAACGTCGTGGAAAGGATCAGAATTAAAATAGAACGCTGGAATAGCGAAACCGATTTAATTGAATTCCCACTCAGAATCGCCATGGGGCATTCACACTGGTTACCGGAAGAGAAAGGAGACATCGAGGCCGCACTCATGGAAGCTGATAGGGAGATGTACAAGAATAAAAAGGAAACAAAAGAAGATAGCTACTACAGTAAGTAAAATTCAGGATTTCTGAAACCTAATTGCAGGTAGTATTCTAAAGGAACTTTCTGAATGATATTTTTCGCTTGAGCAACACTTGTTGTGTAGCGGGACGTAAGGTAATTTTCCGGAAATCGATATTCTGAATAATGCCCCGGGTCCAATCTACTTGATAGCTACTGATTGAGCAACAAAGGTGAAGTATGGATAGAAACGTTTTTGGGAAAAGTAAGCAGATAATCAGGCTAATAATTGACAAAGCTTGCGACGCTATATTCTTAACCGGTATTACGGAAGAAGACGATTCGGGTGTTTTGCTGGAAGTCAACCAGGAAGCTGCTGAGATTCTTGATCACGCCAGAGAAGATCTCCCTGGTACCGTACTGGGGGAGTTTGATGAGAGTAAGAGAGATTTGATTTTACCCTGCCTCCCGGAGAAACTGGCAAATGAAAAGGTTAATCAGTTTGAGAGAGTTCATGAAACCAGTGAGGGAGGAAAGGTTCCGGTTGAGCTAAAGTCCCACCTTATTGAGCTTGAAGGAGCAAAGGTGGTACTAACCCTAGCAAAAGATATTTCGGAACGAACGAAATCTCTGTGGGGAATCAAGAAAAACAAGGAACGGTACTTCGACCTCACGCTCGCCATGGGAGTTTCACACTGGAGCCCCGGCCAGGAAAGGGACGTAGCAGACGCGATCAAGGAAGCGGATGAGGAGATGTACCGGGATAAAACTAGTTAATAACTCGCAAACCACACGCCTAATTTTGATACCACCCCCACTGTTTTGATTCACAAATTTACAAAATCAACCCGGAACCAGCTGGCCCGCATGTTTACCTTATAAACTCGATGCACTACTTGGTGAAACCAGACCCTTTATTTATAATTCCCTGGAGGTAATTTTATGCGGGACAGTAAAAGGGGTATT
>JGI1684J13235_1000931_pt1 | contig 10486 bp, 8 predicted proteins | sample PonA232FremontCA_2_FD_13235 | JGI IMG/M metagenome (IMG submission 13235) | reverse complement strand
GAAGGTCGGAAACGTAACAGGAAGTAGACCTGAAATGCGATTGGTTCAGGTGACGTCGGTAAGGTGCTGCAGGTCCTGTCCTGTGAAACCCGGGATGGAACCCGCGCTTCAGCGTCCACCCGCCTTCGCCTCGCATTTTCATGCTTGGTTGTGCCCGGTTCGGTCCGTGAATGAGGGTTGTATGAAAATGTGCTCAACTTGCTGAATTATTGTGGGAAAGGCCAAGGCGTGGCTCGACGGTGTCCGCGCTGAGGCCGTGTTTCATATACAGGCGCGCCCTTGTCGAGGTCAGCGATAGGCGATCTGGTGAACAGCTTCAGGAAAGCCCGCGTTGGAGCGTGCGAGTGGAGAATGTACACTCTCTCAAATGAGCTGGAGCCGGTTAGTTTGTGCTGATCCGGGTATTCTACTCCGGGATGAAACACTGGCCTCAGTGCAGGCACCGACTCGCCCTGTTGAATGCAGCGTAGCTGCCCTGCCGAAGGCAGGATTCAACAGGGCTCGCCACGCAGCATTTTCATGTTTGGTTGTGCCCGGGTCGGCCCGGGAATGACGGTTGTTGGAAAAAGGAGGACTCTCAATCACATTTTCGGTACAGGGTTGCCATCCGCTAGGCAGACAGGTTAATCAGGCGGAAAGAGATTGGATTCGGGGGGGGCTCGGACGTCCAGTTTGAACAGAAGGGAAACGTCGATTGCTGGGTGTTGCCTTTCGGATTTCGGGTTTCGGATTTCGAATTTCGAATTTCGAATTTCGAATTTCGGATTTCGGATTTCTGCTAGCTGACGTCCGATGTCCGACGTCCGGCGTCTGGGCTCCACCAGTCACGATCAAGAGATTATTGGAGAAAAGGAGGCGGCGCTGTGGCCGGACAGAAAAAAGCCGTAGATCATTCGGATACGCAGGGTATACCCGCGAAACTGCGGGAGCGGATCGAGAGGGCTCTGGAGCGCACGGAGCGCGACTATCTGACCGTGCCGCAGCTTGTGAAATCCCTGCCCAAAAGCCTGCGTCAACTGCTCGGCGTTGAGGGCGAGACCAGGGCCGGACACATAGCGAAGCGGATAGGCCCCTATTTGGGGGAAGGGTTCCTGATCCACAAGGGACAGCGTTCTCTCTGTCTCTGCCGTGACCTTTCCGTGCAGGAGCTTATCTTCAGGGAAGCAGTCCGCAAGCCAGGGCTTACCTCCAAACAGCTTAAAACCAAGCTCCCACTCAGGGAGAATGATTTCCTGCCCGCGCTGAACAGCCTTCTGCAGCGAGGCGATCTCGCCTGTACCCTCAATCGGGAGCACAGAGCCCGTATTCATCCTGCGAAACAGCCGGCCGAAACCCTGGTCCAGGAGGAGGAAGATCAGGGACCGATGTCTCGAGGGGAGCGAAAGGCCTTCCACAAGGCCTATGAGGCTGTGGGCAGAGGCAGGCGCTTCGTCCGCATCCACCTGATTCGGGAGCACCTGCAGTGGCCCAGGGAACGATTCGACCGCGTTCTGGCCGAGTTGCGGCGGAATTTCGAGGTGCAGCTGCACGGCGGCGATCCCTCCTCCATGACCGAGACCGAGATCCGCGACTCCTACAAGGACGAGCAGGGGCGCCTCTATATCGCCCTGACCTGGAGTGAAACGTGATGGACCGCGAGGAGAAGCTCCGCGCCCTGCGCAAAAAGAACCCCTTTGTCTCCGTAAGCGCGGGAGATCCCTGGGAGCTGGCCTATCCCGACGTGGAGGAGGTGAATCGAGAGCCCTTCGAGGGACTGGCCGCGCTGATTCGGGAGCTGGCAAACCATCCAGGGACCAATTGCGCCGGCCTGGTTCTGGGGGAGGTGGGAAGCGGCAAAACCCATCTGATCTCCCGGCTTCTGGAGCTGGGCAGGCAGGGGGATCCCCTTTTCGTCTTCGCCTATGTTCAGCCCATCGAGGATCCGGATCAGACCTTCCGCTACCTGTTGCGGGAGACCGTGATCAATCTCTGCCGCCCCCTGCATCGAGACGCAAATGTCGGAGCGAGTGCTCTGGACCTGCTTGTGGCGCGCATTCTGGTGGGGGATGTGCTCAATGAGTCCGTCAGGGGCGAAGGGGAGGGGGCGCGCAGGACGTTGCAGCACCTGCGCCGGGATCCCCTGAGAGTGTTCCGCATGGGCCGAGAACGTCTCTCCCGGCTCAAGCCCAAGGGAATTGCTTTTATGCGCCGCTCTTTCGGGGAGATGTCCGGGGACATGGCCCGGGCCCTGTTCGCCTATGCGGACCCCGAAACCAGGGCCGACGCGGCGAATTGGCTCAAGGGAGCCGTGCTGGACGATGAGGATGCCGAGCGTCTCGGGGTGCAAAGCAGGAGCGATTACAGCGGGGCGGCTTTGGAGCAGGAGGCCAGGGACGTTTTGGCTAGTCTGGGCCGTCTTCTGGCCAGATACCGTATACCGCTTCTTACCTGTTTCGATCGGTTGGAGAACCTGGAGACGCCGGAACAGATCCGGGCCCAGGGCAAGATGCTGGAGTTCCTCGTGGATTCGGTCAGGTCCGTGCTGCCGGTGATGTTCGCGCGCGGCCTGCAGTGGGAGGAGACCATCCGGTATCGGTTCAATCAGCACGTGGTGAGCAGGCTGGAGGGCAACCAGTTCGAGCTTGCCTACTGTACACCGGAGCAGGCTCTGACCCTGGTCCGCGAGCGGCTGCGCAGCGCCTTCGGGGTGGAGGCGCTGGACGATCTGTCTCCCTTTGACGAAGCCGAGTTGCGGGAGGCCTTTTCCGTGGAGCTCAGCCCGCGCGAGGTCATTTCCCAGGCCAATCGGAAGCTGCGGCGCATCCTTCGGCAGAAGCCGGTTGAGAAAGAGAGTGCCGAGGAGAAGCTGCGCCGTGAGTTCAAGAGCCAGCTCGAAGCGGTGCGCGGGGACTTGGACAGCCATCCTCCGGATCGCGGCCGCATGCGCAGGGCCCTGGAGCTCTATCTGGGCAATGTGCTCGAGGATGGAAAGGCGGCCTGGGCCGAATCGGTCGCGAGGCCGGCAAACAAAGACAAATACGTGGATTTGGAGGTGCTCCCCTCTCGGGAGCGGAAAGGGGCCAAGGGCCTGCTGATCATCGACACGGAGCTGCACCACGCCTCGGTACGCGCTGCTCTCAAACGCGGGGTGCAGCACCTGGAAAAGAATCCGGACGGATTTGCCCTGTACATTCGCGACAGCCGCTGCGGCTTTCCCGAGCCTCCCAAATGGAAGGCGACCAACAAGATGCTGGAGACCTTCCGCGCCAAGGGAGGAATCGCCCTGTTCCTGGATCCGGAGCAGGCTGCGGCGTGGTACGCTCTGGCCCTGTTGGCCTATGCCGTTCGGGAGGGCGACATTTCACTACCTGATTCGGGATCCGGGAGCAGATCCGTCAGCTGGCTGGAGTTCAGGGAATTCATCAGCAGCGGTCTGCGGGACGAAGGGGTCGAGCGGGTCGCCGCACAACTGCGCCAGATCGCCCAATCCAAAGAGAAGGAAGATTCAGGTGCTGGACAGGAAAGGAGCGGGGATGTCGATGCGGAACAGACAGCTGAGGCCGCGGCGCGCCTGTTGCGCGACCGACCCATGTACCTGGCTCCGGTCTCGGAGGTGGCCGCAGAATTACCCGGTGATTTTTACGGAGGGGGCGAAAAACGGCTGCTCCGAATCCTGAAGGGGTATCCGGACCGCTTTGAAATCGTGTGGGCACGCGATGCCTCACTGGTGAAGCTCAAAAGGGAATGGCTCCATGAACAGGGCGAGCGTGTCTGAAATCCTGTTGGCTGAGCGCTGTCCCCGCCTGCTCGCCTATCATCAAAGCGGCGAGGAAGGGGCCTGGCGGCAGGGCCGCGGCGGCGCCGGTCCCATGCCGGGCAAGCTCTTTCACGACGAGCTTGCCGCGCCCCTGCACCAGGCCCTGTCCTCGGGGAACAACCAATTGTGCCGGGAGCTGCAGGAGGTCCTGGATGCCTTCTCCGACAGCTGTCGCCCGAAAGTCCTCGCCTTCCTGGAGCGGCGATGTTTCCTGCCCCTTTTGCGGGAAAAAGCAGGGGATCTTTCCAGTGAGGGCATCCTGGCCCTGGGCAGGGGCGTGGAAACCTGGGGCGATCTCATTACCCGCTTTGTGCGGGCAACCGGAGAAAGGGACCTGACCCGCGTGTTCCACGACCCGGAAAGGGATCTTGCCGCGGAGCTCGATCCCGGAGATGGAGTGTCTGTTGGAGTCAGGGGCCGCTATGACAGCCTCCTCTTCGATACCTCCGCGGGTGAGGGCGTCCTGCTGGAGTTCAAGGGTGGCACCCGCGAGAGCTTTCCCGAAGCATTTCTTCAGGTGGCCCTGTACGCCCTGCTCATCCGGGAGACAACGGGAGTGTCAGTACGGGCCATGATCTGCCATCTGGAGGAGGAACAGGCGCCGGTGACGGAGTGTTCGGCCCAAGAATTGGAGGCGGCCCGCGGGGATGTATTCGACGCGGTGCGGCGGACCCGGGAGATCAAGAAAAGGGTTGCCCAAGAGGGCACATCCGAGCTCGAGCCCTCAGGGGATTCGGGGGTTTGCGGGGAATGCGCCTACGCCACCCGCTGCGAGCGGGACTGGGGCCGAGGCGAGGAGCACTCCCCGGACGAGGCCGAACAGGGGCTGGAGACCATCGTGGAGGTTCTGCGGTCCCTGAATATAGGGGTTCAGGCCGAGGACTACATCAACGGCCCGCGCTTTATCCGCTACAAGATTCTTCCCCGCAAGGGGACCACGGTGCGGAAGCTGTTGAACAAGTCCGAGGACCTGCAGGTCGCTTTGAGCTCGCCGGCCCTGCCGCACATTCACACCCAGGAGGGGTATGTTAGCCTGGACGTGCCCAAGCGAAACACCACGCCCCTGACCCTGCGGGAGGTCTGGAGCAGGGGGGCCGAGAGCCGGCCCGCCTCCAGGGCGGCCTTTCCCCTGGGCATGACCATCGAGAGGGAGGTGAAATGGGCGGATCTGTCCGACCCCACCATGACCAGTGTCCTGGTGGGCGGCACAGCGGGCAGCGGCAAGAGCGTCTTTCTGCGGACTGCGGCGGTGGGGCTGGCCCTGAACGCCTCGAAAAAGGAGCTGCAGCTCACGCTCGTGGACCCCAAGCGGGTCAGCTTCACCGACCTCAAGGATCTGCCGCACCTTGCCTCCAATGTGCTCATGGAATCCGCGGACGCCCTGGAGGTCCTGGAATCCCTCGCTGAGACCATGGAGGAGCGCTACCGTATTCTGGAGGCCAGCGGCGAGGTGGACGTGACGGAATACAACAAGCGCAATCCCCTTCTGCCGCATCAGGTGCTTCTTATCGACGAATACGCGGACCTGGTCATGGACAGTGATTACAAGAAGCGGCTGGAGGCCTGCGTGCAGCGCCTAGGGCAGAAGGGTCGCGCCGCAGGGGTGCATCTGCTGCTGTCCACCCAGAGGCCGGACGCGAATATCATTACGCCGGCGATCAAGGCCAACCTGCAGCTTACTGTGGCCCTGAAGGTGACCACCGCCTCCAACAGCCGCGTCATCCTGGGAGAAAAAGGAGCGGAGAGTCTCATGGGATACGGGGACATGCTCGTGGGCGGCAGCGTGCCTGTGCAGAGGCTGCAGGGCCCCCTGGTGACCCGGGAGGATATTCATGCCGCAACTCGTCCCAATTCGTGAATCGTGATTCGGTCAGGCGCTTTTGGAGCGGGAGGGCTCCTTGACAAGGCGGCCGCCTGGGGCTAGAACGAATCGCATCGAATCATCGGGAATCCTTTCCAGGACAGTTTTTTCTTGAGCTTCTGCTCACACCTTCCCCAACACCCTGTGGAGGATCCCGGCGATGGAGCTACGCTTTTGCGAAACGCCCCGCGGCGGCCCAAGGAGCCCGAGAGGGAAGCCGGTGCGAATCCGGCACGGTCCCGCCGCTGTGAGCGGGGACGAAAGCCGCATAAGGCCACTGCCCGGCACTCAACACGAGAAAAAGATCACTTTTCTTTGTGTTGAGTGCCGGATGGGAAGGCGCGGCAAGTAGGACGATCCGCGAGTCAGAAGACCTGCCGTGGGGCGGACAGTGGTCTCGGCGGAGATGGCAAATCCCCGAGCCGACATGGGTGTGTCGGCTCGGGGATTTTTTATGGGAAACCTCCAAACCCGAGGAGGCAACGCGTGAGCCGTTTGGTGCCCATACGGATCGAGGAGGCGAGTTGTCGGGGATGCCGCCGTTGCGAGGCGGCATGTGCCGGTCACGATCGGCCGCCGTTCAACCCCAGGCGGGCCGGGATCCGTGTGATCAAGGACGAGCAGCAGGGCCGGGACCAGCCGGTGCTGAACATGGAGTGCCTGGAGCAGTTCTGCGGCAAGCAGGAGCCCGAGGCGACGGACCGGCTCGAGCCGGCCTGCGTGACCGCCTGTCTTTTCGGGGCCCTATGGATGGAAAAGGAGGTGGATCATGGCGAATAAGTGGTTCGGCTGGTGCGGCAGGATACTGTACGTCGATCTTGGGCGCGGGAGTGCGGTCAGCGGAGAGCTTCCCGAGGAGCTGGCGCGTTCCTATCTGGGCCAGTCCGGCAGCGGGGCGCGCCTGCTCTACGAGATGACCGGGGCGGGAATGGACCCCCTCCATCCTGAGGCGCCGCTCATATTCGGGGTCGGGCCTCTGGCCGGCACTCAGGCGCCGTGTTCCGGGCGATTTACCCTGAGCTTCAAGTCGCCCCTGACCGGTATATTCGCGGACTCCAACTGCGGCGGCCATTTCGGGCCGGAGCTGAAGATGGCCGGATACGACCATATCGTTCTCACCGGCGCCTCTGAGAGCCCGGTCTATCTCTGGGTGGACAACGACCATGTGGAGCTGCGCGACGCCAGGCACCTCTGGGGCCTGGGCACCAGCCAGACCGACGCCGCGATCAAGCAGGAGCTCGGCGAGTCCACCGCCCAGGTGGCCTGCATCGGCCAGGCCGGGGAGAACAGGGTGCCCCTGGCCGCGGTGATCTGCAATCTGGCCCGCGCCGCCGCAAGATGCGGTCCGGGAGCGGTCATGGGCTCCAAGAATCTTAAGGCCTTGGCGGTACGCGGGGACCGGGGCATCTCCCTGTACGATCCGACGGCCTTCCGGGAGGCGGTCCGGGAGGCCGACGAGTCCGTGCTTGCGGACCCCCTGTACGACCAGGCCAAAACCTTCGGGACCTGAGCCATCACTCCGCTGGCCCAGGGCATGGGCTTTTTACCCACACGGAATTTCCGGGCCTCGACCTTCGAGGCCGCGGACAATTTGAGCGGAGCGAATCTGCGGGAAAACTACACCGTGCGCAATAAGGGCTGCTACAACTGTCCAGTCGGCTGCAGCCGCTACTGCCGCGTGGACGAGGGGGAGTATGCCGGCACAGCGGGCGAAGGTCCGGAGTACGAGAGTATCTCCGCATTTGCGTCCAAGTGCGGTAATTCCAATGTAGAGGCCGTCCTGCGAGCGAACGAGCTCTGCAATGACTACGGTCTGGATACCATCAGCACGGGCAATGTTTTGGCCTGGGGCATGGAGTGCCTGGAGCGGGGAATCCTCTCCAGCCGGGATCTGGACGGCGAGGACCTTCGCTTCGGCAATCACCGGGCCATGCTGGCCATGATCCACAGGATCGCCCACCGCGAGGGCGGCGGGGATCTCCTGGCCGAGGGCGCTCCCAGGGCTGCGCGTCGCATCGGGGGCGAGGACCTCGTGGTGCACAGCAAGGGGCTGGACTATCCCGCCGTGGACGTGCGGGGAACCAAGGGCATGGCCCTTTCCTTCGCCGTGTCCCCCCGGGGCGGAGACCATCTCAAGGGGCTGTGCCTCTACGAGGTGGCACCGGATGTGTACGCCGAGGCCATTCAGCAGGAGCTGGGCATCGACGTCGGCGACCGCTTCTGGTTGCGCTACGAAACCAAGGCGCGGCTCATGGCCTGGCAGGAGGACTGGCACTGTGTGGTGGATTCCCTGGGGCTGTGCAAGCTGGAGGGGATCGCGCTCAAGCCCCTGGGGCCGCGGCATTTTCACGGGCTCCTTACCGCGGCCACTGGCTGGAGCGGCACGCTGGAGGATCTGCGCACGGTAGGGGAGCGAATCTGGAACCAGGAGCGGCTGTTCAACATCCGGGAGGGGTTGGGCAAAAAGGATGACTATCCCCCGCGGCGGCTCATGCGGGAGCCGATCCCGGACGGCCCCTCCAGGGGCGAGCGGCTGGATCCGGCGGACTACGAGGGGCTGCTCCTGGAATACTATCGGTTGCGGGGCTGGGATGAGGAAAGCGGCCGTCCCCTGTCCGGGAACCTGCTCAGGCTGGGCCTGGAAGAGCCGGAGTAGAGCGCGCTCTGTCCCTGTGCCTCGGTATGAAAGCCAGCTGCGCGATCGGCTGCCGTCGGGTTTGAAGCCGGAAATGCCACTCAGAGGAATTCCACGCTCACCACGTATTTGGTCCAGTTGTACCCCAGGTGGTCCTCCGCGACCACCCTGAGGGGAAACCCGTGCTCCTGGGGCAGTTTTCGGCCGTTGACCCGATAGGCGAGGAAGACCTTGTCCGCGGAGGCCTCCTCGATGGCGAACCGGTCCGTCTGTGTTCCGGAGCGGGATCGTCCGTGGATCGCCACCTTGTTCGCATCACCCGAGGGGCGGCTCAGCCTGATGAGCTCCTTCAGGGAGACGCCCCTCCAGCGGCCGTGATTGGCGAACACGCCGGGGCAGATGAGGAGCACCTCCCGCTCTATGGCAGGCAGGTCCCGGATCTCGGAGTAGGTGAGCTCCAGCTCCCGCTCCACCTTGCCGGTAACCGCGAGACGCCAGTCCCCCTGATCCAGGGCGATGTCCGTGTCCCCCATGGTGCCGAACTCGCGAAGGGGCGTGATCTCCAGATTGCTGGTGTCCAGGTTCTCCGGATCGGCATAGAGCAGGCTGCTCGTGTCCGTGTCCCGGGACAGGACCCGTGTGCTGGCGTTTTCTGCGAGCGCCGCCGCTGGCAGGCCGCCAAGACAGGCCACGGCTGCGGCAGCCGCGCTCACGCGCAGGACCGTGCCCAGGATTTGTCGACGTTGGACCATGGTGCCTCCGAAAATAGTTCTTGTTGTAACTGTTCACCATCTTACTAAATCTGCTGTTCCCTTTTATTCGGCGCTGGCGACTTCGTCGCACACGGGCGGCCTTCGGCCGCACGCGGCGAAGAGTTTGGAACCGCCCGCTCCCTTCGGTCGCTCGACGTGCGGGACATCCCCGCGGCGGACCGTTGCCGCGGGGATAGGCCCAGACAAGCTCCGCTTGTCAATCACGTCCCTCTAGGTCTCCCATATCGAGTGCGCGGGAGCGAACGGGCGGTTAATCTTTTGAATACTTACAATAACTTTTTGAATTTTTTGTGAATTGGTCGCGAGGCTCGGCGGGTGGAGCGCTTCGCCTCGCTTTTCATGCTTGGACTGTGTCCGGGTCGGTTCAGAAATGAGTGGTGTATGCCCACGAGGCTCGGTACAGAGTCATACATTTTCAGGATAGCAGACTGCGGGAAGGGGAACAATGAAGGGGCCAAACACACATCCCCGGATTCCGGAAACCCTGAACGGTGAACGCAAAACGGGGAACGCAAAACGTGGAACGGTGAACGGTGAACGGTGAACGCAGAACAACGACCTACTGCTGCATCCGGGTCAGTCTGGCGTAGATGCCATTGCCCCGTATGAGCTCTTCATGGGTGCCGGATTCCGCGAGCCGGCCCTTGTGCAGGACCAGGATCCGGTCCGCGTGCCTGGCCGTGGCCAGGCGGTGGGCGATGGTGAGGGCGGTGCGTCCCCGGAGCAGGCGCGCAAGAGCCTCCTGGATGCTTTGCTCCGTCTCGGAGTCGATCGCGGAGGTGGCCTCGTCCAGGATGAGCAGCTCCGGGTCCCGGGCCAGGGCGCGGGCCATGGACACGAGCTGACGCTCGCCCACGGACAGGGACTGTCCCCCTCCGGAGATATGCGTGTCCAGGCCCCGGGGCAGGCGCCGCACGAGGCCCCGGCAGTTGGCTTGGTCCACGATCCGCTCCAGTTGGTCATCGCTCAGGAAGGGGTCGCCCTGCAGGATGTTCTCCCGCACCGTTCCGGCAAAGAGGTAGGGGTCCTGCATGACCAGGGCGATTTTGCTCCGCCAGGCCCCGAGGTCCAGGGAGCGCAGGTCCGTGCCGTTGACCAGGATCCTGCCCGCTTCGGGATCATAGAAGCGAAGAAGCAGATTGATGATGGAGGTTTTGCCCGAGCCCGTGGGCCCCACCAGGGCGACTTTTCCCCCCGCCGCCACGGACAGGGATACGTTCTCCAGGACCCGGTTTTCGCCGCCGTAGGAGAAATGAATGCCCTCCAGATCCAGCCTCTTCAGCGGCCCTGGGTCGAGCGGCGTGCCGTCCTCAAGGGGAAGCGACCGGATCCGCTCCTCGCTCTGCAGGATGAGCATGATCCGCTCCGCGGAGGACAGGGCGTTCTGCATGAGGTTGTACTTTTCGGTGAGGTCCCGGATG
>JGI1684J13235_1000929_pt1 | contig 10488 bp, 7 predicted proteins | sample PonA232FremontCA_2_FD_13235 | JGI IMG/M metagenome (IMG submission 13235) | reverse complement strand
TTATAATCTTTTGTTTACAGAATTCTAAATTAATAAAAATAGGTGGAGAAGTTATTAGCTAAAATAGTTTGGCTTCCCACCCCACTGCCCCTCGTTCTCCGGCAGCTGCCGGAGAAGCCCGCCCACCAAATTTTAGCATTTTCTTCTCTTAGCTTGAGCCTTCCACCTGCTGCTATCCTAGCGGGAGGGTACGTCCGGCAGCTGCCGGAGCCAGGGGCAAGCGCGGGAATCCCTTAAACACCCCCCTCAACAATCCTCACCTCCTCCTCAGTCAACCCATAAAAAATCATAAACCATCCGGTCAATTTCAGTTTCTAAGGCACTGGTGTCAGCGGCGGGGTCTTGTTGCTTTTGTTGGAGGATTTTCATTTCTTTATTTATAGTATATTAAATTGATAATCTAAGTTAAATAATTTGGAAGAAAAGGAGAAAAGTCTTGGATTATAGTTTTCTTCCCTCCCAACTGCCCCTCAGTTTCCGGCAGCTGCCGGAGAAGCCCGCCCACCAAATTTTAGCGTTTTCTTCTCTTAGCTTGAGCCCTCCACCTGCTGCTATCCTGGCGGGAGGGTACGTCCGGCAGCTGCCGGAGCTAGGGGCAAGCGTGGGAGCAAACGCAGCTAAACACTCCCCTCAACAATCCTCACCTCCTCCTCCGTCAACCCATAAAGGACATCAACCATCCGGTCGATTTCTGCTCTAAACCCTAAGTAAAATGTCCGGGTAAAAAGCCCTATAAAGCGAATTTTTTATATTTGAAGCAATAATAATTAGCATCGTATAACAAAAAGTGCATTAACGTCATAACTTTCTCACAATAAGTTATTACTTTTATTGGCCCAAATCAATCAAATCTTGTTTAGATGATTCAATCCTTCACTGCTATCGACCTGGAAACAGCACACAATAAACGCTGGAGTGTATGTCAAATCGGCCTTGTAAAAGTCGAGCACGGAAAAATAAGTGACGAAGTAAATTTGTTAGTTCAACCCCCTTACAATGAGTATAGATCTATAAATATTGGCATTCATGGAATAACACCTGAGGATACATTAAATGAACCAACATTTGATCAGGTGTGGCCTAAAATTAAACCGTACATAGAAGGGCAGCCGGTGGTGGCTCATAATGGTCATTCTTTCGATTTTTCCGCATTAAAACAAACCCTTGAATATTATAACATCCCAATCCCTCATTATGAGAAGCATTGTACATACCAGATATTTAAGGATAACCTCGCTTCTTTATGCAAAAGGTATAATATTCCATTAAATCATCATGATGCTATGAGTGACGCAAGGGCTTGTGCGCGTTTGTTTTTATTACCTAATTTGAGCGGTTTGAACGAATAGAAAATGCACTTTACTTATCCGGCAGCTGCCGGATCGACTTAGAAATTGTCGATTTTTACCGAATAGGTGAGGTGAAAACCATACAATTTCTTTGTCCCCGACACTTCGTGTACGGGGCAGGCAGTGAGTGAGAATCGTTCAATTTGGGTATTATCTATAAATTCATTATAAAGAGCCAAATATTGTGTACAGATAAAAGTATAAATGATGATTATAGATTTATGCATACTGCTGCTTGTTGAATGAACCATTTGTATGCGCAGGAATGCCATTGATCCAAATCTATTTAGTATTGTTAAATAACTTTAAAATTCATGAATTTTATTTATTACTCCATTGAAAAATTGCTTATTCTACTTACATTTGAAACATTATTTTGTATTCTCTCATTTGCAATTTATAGGAAATGAGATTTAATGTTTTGCTGCATGAATGCGATTTATAGAATAAAGTTTTATTTGTAAATGCCAGTAAATAAAGGAAATACTAAAGCAGAAATGTTTTCGTTAAATTTGTATTATTAATTATTAAAATAGAAACAATATGTATTTAAAAATTGTAGGAAGTTTACTTATCGGATTAATGTTTATAACCGGCTGTGGAAAAAAACAAGGAGGTAGTGAAAAAGACCAACCCCAAAGTCAGGAACAATCTGCCCAGGAAGGCCAACAACAAATGCCGGGCCAGATGCAGCAAGGGCAGGATATTGAGGTAAGTGACAAGGAGGTTGAAAAATTTGTTGATGCTGTTAACGCAGTTCAATCTATTAATCGGGGTGCTCAGCAGGAGATGAGCAAAAAGATTCAGGATGAAGGAATGGATCCGCAGCGTTTTCAGGAAATTCAACGTTCTCAGCAGTCACAACAAGGAAATGCCAATGTTACTGATGAGGAAATGAAGCATTATCAGAATATTATGAAAGAGATGGAAAGTGTACAGGCTGGTTTACAAGAAGATATGAAAAAAGCTATAGAAGATGCCGGCTTAACTATGCAGCGATATCAACAAATAGCGAATGCTGCTCAGAATGATACCACATTGATGAAAAGAATTCAGACAAAAATCCAAACTAGCATGGGACAGCAGTAATCTTGTGTATTCTTTACTTAGATTACAAGAATCCTCCTTGTTGTTTGCTCCACGTTTTAATGCTTCATTTTATAAGAGGTCAAAATTAAGGTGAGGGGAAAGGAATAACAAGGAGGATTTTTTCATTTTATAAGTTGCGTGTTTTGTAGGTAAATCTCAAGCTTCTTTGCACCATGTTTTTTGTTTCTATAAGTTGCTATCAGATATATGAATGATTCCTGAATTATTTGGGTTTAAGCGTTTTGAATATTTCTTGCTTTTTAGGATAAATTTAATCCCCTCCACCATTTTTTTATCTCCTTTTCTGTTAAATAAATAAATCGATTAAAATTATTTTTTAAACGATTTCTGTTATTTTATGTCTTATTGATGAAGTTACTAACCCAAATTTTATAAACATGAAACATTCTAACGATCAATTTTACAGTTACATTAGTAAGCTTTTGCTGATCGCATTTCTTATTATTGGATTGAGTTCTGTATCGACTGAACTTTTTGCAAAGAAAGGCGATGATGGCAATGACAAAGAAAAAGTAAATTCAGGCCTTATAAGTGGCTTGAAGTTCAGAAGTATCGGGCCTGCTTTTGCTTCAGGTCGAATTTCGGATTTTGCAGTAAATCCGGATAATCATAGTGAATTCTATGTGGCTGTCTCCAGCGGCAATGTATGGAAAACTACAAATAAAGGTACAACTTTTGAGCCCGTATTTGATAATTATGGTTCCTATTCTACCGGATGTATCACCATGGATCCAAATAACCATAACGTAGTTTGGTTAGGTACAGGAGAAAACAATCACCAAAGAGCTTTAGGCTATGGTGACGGTGTTTATAAGACTACCGATGGTGGAAAATCATGGGAAAACATGGGACTGGAAGATTCAAGGCAAATTGGAAAAATTATAGTCGATCCCCGTAATTCCGATGTTGTTTATGTTGCCGCGGAAGGCTCTGCATGGGGTCCCGGTGGCGACCGAGGTTTATATAAGACTACCGATGGCGGAAAAACATGGAATAAGATGTTGCATATCAGTAAGCATACCGGTGTGAATGATATTGTTATGGATCCCAGAAATCCCGATGTTCTGTATGCTGCGTCAGAGCAGAGAAGACGTCATGTGCATACTAAAATTGGTGGTGGCCCGGAAACAGCTATTTACAAAACAACTGATGCAGGAGAAAACTGGCGTGAATTAAAACAAGGACTTCCAACAAACACGACACATATTGGTGGCATTGGTTTGGCCATTTCACCTGTCAATCCCGATGTTATTTATGCCATTATGCAAGGACATGAAGAAGAAGGTGGTTTTTTCCGTTCTACAGATCGGGGTGAATCGTGGAAGAAAATGAGCGATCATCATTCAAGTGCTCAATATTATAACCTGATAATTCCTGATCCTCAGGATGTGGATAAGGTATATTCCATGGAAACTGTAAGTAAAGTTACTACTGATGGTGGTAAAACATGGGAACGGGTCGGATTGAATAAGAAACACGTTGATGATCATGCCATGTGGATTGATCCGGAGAATCCGGAACATTATATGATTGGTTCTGACGGTGGTATTTATACAACCTATGATGATGCGGAAAATTATTATCATACATCTAACCTCCCTGTTACACAATATTATAGGGTGAACGTGGATAATGAAGAGCCATTTTATAACGTATACGGAGGGACGCAGGACAACAACAGCATGGGCGGCCCTTCTCAAACATTGCGCTCGGATGGTATACCAGATTCTGATTGGTTTGTAACCCTTGGTGGCGACGGCTTCTGGCAAGCAATTGATCCCGAAAACCCAAACATTGTATATTCAGAATTGCAGTATGGCAACGTTGTACGATATGATAAAAAAAGCGGGGAGTCAGTAAGTATTAAGCCTGTTCCTCCGAAAGATTCTTTGACATATCGCTGGAATTGGAATACGCCTTTGATTCTTAGCCCTCATAATAATGAAAGACTTTACATGGCTGCCAACAAGGTATTCCGTAGCGATGACCGTGGAAATTCATGGGATATAATCAGCCCGGATCTGACAGCTCAAATAGATCGCAATAAATGGCCTGTTATGGGTAAATATTGGAGTGTTGATGCTGTTGCTAAAGATGTATCTACCTCATTATACAATACTATTGTTTCATTAGATGAATCTCCGGTAAAGGAGAACCTTCTATATGTTGGCACTGATGATGGGTTAATTCAGGTGTCAGAAAGCCCTGAAGGAACCTGGAGAGAGATAAGTTCTTTTCCGGGTGTACCTGATCATACTTATGTAAGCGACATTTATGCATCCAGACATAACGAGAATGTTGTTTATGCTTCTTTTGACAATAGAAAACGGGATGATTTTAAACCTTATCTACTGAAGAGTACAGATAAAGGTAATTCTTGGAAATCAATCACAGATGGTTTGCCTGAAGATGGAACAGTTCATGCGATTGAGCAAGATCCGAAAGATCCTGACTTACTTTTTGCAGGAACTGAGTTTGGCATTTTCTTTTCAAACAATGGTGGAGAAAAATGGACACAGCTAAAATCCGGAATTCCTACGATAGCCGTACGAGATATTGCAATACAGGAAAGAGAAGAAGATTTGGTTCTGGCAACGTTTGGAAGAGGATTTTATATTCTGGATAATTATTCACCTTTACGTGATATTGACAAATCGTTTGTTGAAGAGAAGAAAGCCCATATCTTCCCGATACCTGAAGCAGAGATGTATATTCAAAAACGCGCTCGCTATGGACAGGGTTCAACCTACTATACAGGAGAAAATCCTGAGTATGGCGCTACATTTACCTATTATCTGGAAGAAACTCCAAAAACACAAGAACAGATAAGGCGTGAAGAAGAAAAAGAAGCTTTCAAAAAAGGTGAACGAATGCCTTACCGTCCAAGTTGGAAAGAACAGCGGGAAGAAGAAAAAGAAGTGCCTCCTTATTTGATATTTACAATTTATGATGAAGATGATAATGTAGTGAGAAAAATCACTAAGAAACCACAAAAAGGAGTTCACCGAATTTCCTGGGATTTCCGTTATGAAAATACATCTCCTGTAGAATTGAAGAATGGGGAATTTAAACCATTGAAAGAAAATGGAAATGGAATTCTTGCAATGCCAGGAACCTATAAAGTTTCTATGTCAAAATATCATAATGGTGAAATCACAGAACTCGTTCCTCCTCAGGAGTTTGAGGCCCGACAGCTTGAGATCCGAACGCTTCCTGCAGAAGACAGAGAAGAGCTTCTTGAATTCCAGCAGAAAGTATCAGATTTAACTCATAAAATTCAAGGTGCTGATGAGTTGAGTGCTAATATGATGAAGAGAATGAAACATATTAAACAAGCTATTCTGAATACAACGGCTGAAACAAAGGAATTGATGGAAGAGGCAGAAAGAGTCGAGGAGGAGTTGGATGAAGTAATCTTTGCTTTCCATGGAGTTGAACCAAAGGCTAGCAGTGAAGAGATACCTCCTCATGAGATGAAAATCATGGAACGCTTACGTTCACTGGCTTATGCGCATTATAGATCTACTTCCGGTGTAACTGAAACCGAAAGAAGGAATTATAATATTCTTAAAGAGAAGTTTCCACCTCTATTAGAGAAACTTAAGAAATTAAGAGAAGAGGATATGAAGAAACTGGAAGAAAAACTAAATAAACTAAATGCTCCCTGGACTCCGGGAAGAGTGCCTGAATTATAGAAAATATCAGAATTAAAGATGAGCTGCCATTGGAAGTTATCAAAGTATAGCTGTTTAATGGCAGCTTTTTTTTGTTTATTGATTGAACAAATTAGACATTATAATCCATATCAAAGTTCTGAAGAATTTTAAGAACAAATATAGATTAGAGTATTGAGCTAAATCACCATTATTTTGTTGAACTTTTTATGAATAATATCGTAAATTTGTATAAGTTGGAATTTCAAAAACATGTATCATGAAAAGAACAAGAATCATTTTAGTTGCTATGCTATTTGTTGGTAGCATTTTAATTTCTGCTTGTCACATTACAGAGCCTCCTTGTCCGGCTTATGTTGACAGTAATCAAATAACAGAACAAAATTCATAGCATTTTTTTTATAGTGGCTTGTTTTTTTTAACTTTGAAAAACTATTTAACTATAATATAAAACTAGTTATGAAAAAGCGAATCTTAATTGCCGTATTTTTTGCTCTTTTTGTCGCAACCTTGTTTACTTCATGTAAAAGTCAAGATTGCCCTACTTACGACCAAAGTTATGTAGAGATAAATCTTTTTCAGTAGAGAGTATTAGCTTGGCTTCTAAGAAGAGATTTTATTGGATTAATTGCTAAAAGCTGGTGTTATACTGGCTTTTTTGTTTTTTTAAGGACAGAACTTTTGAAGAAATTATGGGATGGTGAGCGAAAATGGCTCAATTTGGGTAAGAGTTGATAACATAGTTAACAGTTCACCTAAATTCTTTCTGTCTGCTTATTGGCAGGAATTCTTATAGATATTAGCCGCTACTTCTGAAACCGCCTGAATATGTATGCTGTAAAAAAAATAGTATGGTGAAATTATGAATCAAAACCAGAGAGTTCTTCAAGAATTTCCTCTTTTCTTTGTTCAAAAGCTTTTATGTTTTCTTTTTTAACAGGCTCTACAGGAGGGGCTTCAACCTTTAGTGGATTTATCGGTCTTCCGTTTTTCCAGAATCGAAAATCCAGATGGGGACCGGTGGAATATCCTGTGCTTCCAACGTAGCCAATTACATCGCCCTGTTCAACTTCTGTACCTTTTCTGATGCCTTTTCCATAACCGGACAGATGATTATAACCCGTTTTATATACGCTATTGTGGCGTATTTTGATAAAATATCCGGCGCCTTTGGAGTAACCTTTATCTATTACTTTGCCATCTCCAATAGCATGGATTGGTGTTCCTGATGGAGCTGCATAATCAACTCCCCGATGGGGTCTGCGATACTTCAGAACAGGATGCATGCGGCTCAGGGAATAACCAGAGCTTATCCTGTTAAATCGAAGCGGGGCTTTTAAGAATTCACGTTGTAAGCTATTTCCTTCTAAGTCGAAAAAACTGCGTGTGCTATCCTGTTCAAAAGGTATTGCATAGAAAGTGTCTCGCTTATGAACGAAATAGGCCGCGTGAATGTTATCTATTCCAATTGCCGTACTGTCTACGTATTTTTCATTATAGATAACTCTAAATTCATCTCCTTTATCTAAACGGAAAAAGTTTATGTTCCATGCATAAACTTCTGATAATTCAATAGCTAAGGAAGGATTAATGTTATTTTCTATCATGGTTTCCCATAATGAAGCTTCTATTTTTCCGGTACTTTTTCTTCTTTTTATTGTGACTGGTTTTTCAAGTTTTTGTACATCGAGATTTCCTCTTAATCCTATTTTAATATATTCTGTTGGGGAATGTTCGTAAACAAAATAACTAAGTTTGCTTGTCGAGTCGTTATTCAGGAAATAAAGATTATATCGGTTCCCCGCTTTAAATTTAGTTACATCAAATACTTTATCGATTTCAGTTACAACCTCGTGTGTGCTGTATTCGCCTAAGGTATATTGATCCAATATTTTTGCAATGTTTTGATTCCATCGAATTCTGTTAGTTTCAATATTAAATGAATCAGTTATTATCCCAAATTCTTTTTCCGGATTTTGGCACAAGATATTTTCATCAATTTCAGTATTGAAAACAGAGTTTGATTTTTTTTCATTTCCTCTGGATATAAGCAGGATAAAAGTAAGAGGAAGTAAAATGCTGAAAAAAGTAATACTGAAAACTCTTTTATATGCCATGTCTATGAATTTGATTGTTGTTATTCTACAAATATAAAGAATTCCCAGAATTAATAAATCTTAATATCGCTAAAAACAAAGAATTAGTGATTATTTGCCTTTGATTCTGTCAAAACCTGATCCATACACGCCCATGACATTTCCGAGGGAAATAAATGCATCAGGGTCTGTTTCTTTTATGATTTTTAGAATATGGTTGGATTCCTGCTTTCTGACAAGAATCATGAGAATTTTTGTTTCTTCCTGAGTATACCAGCCTTTGCCATTTAGAATTGTGATTCCCCTCCTGACTTCTGTGCCTACACGGTTGGCGATGATCTCATATTTCTTTGACAGGATAAACATCTGTACGGTACGTTTGGCACCCGTCAAAACCATATCGATGGTGTAAGCGGTAACTGCCATACTTACATATCCATAAACCATTTTTTCAATGGACTGAAATACAAAGAAAGATGAAGAGATTATTATTATATCCAGGTAGAGCAGAATTTTACCGGGGCTGACGTTTTTGTGTTTATTGATCATCATCGCGATAATGTCTGTTCCTCCGGTACTTCCTCCCTGTGATATAGCTAAACCAACTCCCGCACCTGCTAAAATGCCGCCTACAACTGCTGACATGAAGTGTTCATCCACAATTGGTTCAGTAACTATTCCTTCTAATAATGATAAAAATAGCGAGAGGACAGCGGTGGCAAATATTGTCTTGAGTCCAAAGCTTTTACCAAGGAAGCGGATGCTTGCGATAATAAGTAATCCATTTATTAACAGATATGTGGCTCCTACATGAAATTCGAATGCATAATACAAAAGCGAAGAAACGCCGGTTAATCCTCCACCGGTGATTCTTGCAGGAATCAAAAATACAGTCCAGCCAATTGCATTTATGAATAACCCGAAAGTGATTATTGCATAAGATTTTGCAATTGGAACGACCGTGTCCTTGTTTATTTTCGGCAGAATTATTTTAGACAACCACATTGATTATTTTTTTTGGAACAAAGATTATTTTTTTAGGTTTTTTCCCTTCAAGCCATTTTTGAGCATTTTCATGATTGAGAATAATTTCTTCGACCTTATCTTGTTCAATGTCAACGGGCAATTCAATTTTGAATCGTACTTTGCCGTTGAATGAGACCGGATAGGTAATAGAAGATTCTTTTAAATATTCTTCATTGTAATGTGGAAACGTTTCTAATACTACAGAACTTTCATTTCCTGCCCTATGCCATAATTCTTCAGCAATATGTGGTGCAAATGGCGCAATTAGCCGGTTTAAAGGTTCCAGTATAGCTTTTTTATTTGATTTCATACCGGAAAGGTCATTTAAACAAATCATCATGGCACTGATTGCAGTATTGAATGAAAAGTTCTCTATATCTTCCTTGACTTTTTTGATGGTTTTATGAAGCGTTTTTAGTTCTTCTTCTGTAGCTTCTTCATCGCTTAAACTAAAGTTACCCGCTTCGTCATGGAAAAGTCTCCAGAATTTTTTCAGAAACTTATAAACACCATCTATACCATTTGTGTCCCATGGTTTTGACATCTCTACAGGCCCAAGGAACATTTCGTACATTCGCAGCGTGTCGGCACCGAAATTTTGTATTATGTCGTCTGGATTAATTACATTGTACAATGATTTTGACATTTTTTCCACAGCAGTGCCACAGATATATTGGCCTTCCTCCAAAATAAACTCAGCATCTTTGTATTCCGGGCTCCATTTCTTGAAAGCTTCAATATCAAGTACGTGATTTTTAACCATGTTTACATCAACATGCAGTGGGGTTACATCGTATTCGTCTTTTAAATTGTAAGACACAAATTTGTTTGTTTCTTTAATTCGATAGACAAAACTTGACTGCCCCTGAATCATTCCCTGATTGATAAGCTTTTTGAATGGTTCCGGTTCAACAACCCACCCGATATCATAAAGGAATTTATTCCAGAAGCGTGAATAAATAAGATGGCCGGTTGCATGTTCAATTCCGCCTACATATAGGTCGACATTTCTCCAGTATTCATCTGCTTCTTTTGAGACCAGGGCATTTTCATTATGCGGATCCATAAATCTCAGATAGTAAGCTGAGGAACCGGCAAATCCCGGCATTGTGCTTAGCTCCAGCGGATAACCCTCCTCGGTTTTCCAGTTTTTAGCCCGTGCTAAAGGTGGCTTACCATCTTCTGTTGGTTTGAAAGCGTCCACTTCAGGGAGCTCTAGTGGTAGTTTGCTTT
>JGI1684J13235_1000921_pt1 | contig 10520 bp, 11 predicted proteins | sample PonA232FremontCA_2_FD_13235 | JGI IMG/M metagenome (IMG submission 13235) | reverse complement strand
TCACCCTGTTCAACGGCGTTACGATACCCCAGATGAGCCTTACGGCGTTCGGTATTATCACGGTGCTTTTCCTCCTGCCCGTCGTAGCGCGGGTTAGATGACGACCGAGACGCGCGAACTTATGCGCAGGGCGGGTGTCCGTCCCGACGGTTCGACCGACCAGCACTTCCTCGTCGACGACCGTGTGCTTGACCGTGTGGTCGGCTACGCGCCCCAAACGGACGGCGGACATGTCCTTGAGATCGGCGGCGGCGTCGGTAACCTCACCGCCCGTCTTGCAGAGAGGTACGACAGCGTGACCGTGGTTGAGGTCGATCACGAACTCGCGCGTTTTCTCGACGACGAGTTCGGGGGTGAGTCCGTCGAGGTCGTACACGGCGACGCCACGGAAGCTGACCTTCCCGACTTCGACGTCTCCGTCTCCAACCTGCCTTACTCGGCGTCGTCACCCCTTCTCTTCCGTCTACTCCCTCATGGCGCTCCTCTCGTCGTCACCGTACAGAAGGAGTTCGCCGAGCGCGCAGTCGCCGAACCCGGCGGTGACGACTACGGACGCCTGTCGGTAACGACACGCAGGTACGCCGACGCGGAGATACTCGAAACAGTGCCCCCCTCCGCCTTCTCGCCCCCGCCGGAGGTCGAGAGCGCCGTACTCCGTTTCGAACCCCACGAGGTACGCGGCGACGGCTTCTTCGACGACATCGTGCGCGCCGTCTTTACGCAACGTAGAAAGACGCTCAGAAACGCACTGGGGGGGGATCGACGAGGAGGACGTGTACAACGTCCCCGAAGAACTCCTTTCGAAACGTCCCGGTAAGATGACGCCCGAAGGCTTCGAACGCGCCACGGACGCCCTGCGCGGTGACGCCGAGGTATGACCGACAGCGTCTACCCGCCCTCGGAGGACAGCTACCTTCTACGGGACGCCGCGGTCGGTGAGGTACGGCGCGACGACACGGTTCTTGAGGTCGGAACGGGTAGCGGCTTTGTCGCCAAAGCCCTCGCCGACGAGGCGCGAACCGTCGTCGCAACCGACATCAGCAACGAGGCGGTGCGTGCCGCACGCGAACGCGGCGTATCCGCCGTCCGAACCGACCTCGTCGCCGCGCTTGACGCGCGTTTCGACCTCGTCATCTTCAACCCGCCGTACCTCCCCGACGACGACACGACGCCCGACGACGCGATGGCGGATGCCCTCGGAGGCGGCGAGACGGGACGCGAGGTCGCAGAACGTTTCCTAGACACGGTTCCGCGCGTACTCGCCCCCGACGGACGTATACTTCTCGTCACGTCGTCGCTGTCCGGCGTCGAGGCGTTCGAGGAGAGGGAAGGCTACGAAGCCGAACGCGTCGCGTCGGAACGTTACTTCTTCGAGGAGGTCGTCGTCCTACGTATGCGCCCTACGCCGTAGCGTCCTCGAAGGCGTCGCGGAACTCGGCGGCGTCTTCCTGTATCTCGTCGGTCGCATCCCCCAATGCGTCGAGCGGGTCGCCGCCGTCGGTCTTGATGTACAGGAGAGGCTCCGTCTGCCCTCCGCTCTGTTCGGGGTTCATGTCGTACGTCGCCGCCTCGACGTACTCGATACGCAGAAGTGCGTCCTTGAGGACGTTCATCAGCGTGTGATCCTCGCCACGTACCTCCACCTCCGTCTCGTCGTCCGTCTTCGACAGTATCTTGACGTTCATCGTTGTGTTTAGGCGGGTTACGAGTTTCAAGCTTGCGGTCGTCCGTCCGCGTCGTTGGTTATATGGAAGCAGAAACCCAAGAGACCGACGTGATACAGGAGATCTCGTACGTCGCCCTGTCGGTCGTTCTCATACTCCTCGCGGTCACGGCGTACGTCTCACGTCCGTCGGTTCTGCATACGACCGCCCGTCGTGCGCGCGAGAGGTTCGTCGCTGGTCTTCCCCTCGGCACCTTCGTTATCGTCTCCGTCAACGTCGTATTCTTCGTCTTCGCCCAACGCGCATACACGGGCGACGTTCTCACCGTACCGTACCTTTCGTGGTCGTACGTCTACCCGACGGGGTTTCTTACGGGACCCGTGGGGCATGCAGGCGTCCCACATATCGTCGGCAACCTGACGGCGACAGTCGTGTTCGCACCCGTCGTCGAGTATGTCGTCGGACATAAGATCGACCTGTCGGGCGAACGGGCGCTCCACCCTCTCGTCCGTGCTCTCGTCGGCGTCCCTCTGGCGTGGTACGGCGTCGGTGTCTTCGTGTCTTTCTTCTCGTGGGGACCCTCCATAGGGTTCTCAGGCGTTGTCTACTTCTTCTTCGGCTTCGCCGTCGTCTTCTACCCCGTCGTATCCGTCGGACTCCTCGTAGTTACGGACGCCTTCCGAACCCTCCTCGGCGCTCTCCGCCGTCCCGTGACGGCGTCTACGGCGGGCGAGAGCTACATCACGCCGTCGTGGGCTAACATCGCACTCGACGGACACGTACTCGGTCTTCTCGTCGGCGTCGGTGTCGCCGTACTCGTCGCACGACGCCGTGGGGCGAACCTTGACGCCTACCGTGTCGGCACGGCGGTCTTCGTGCTCGGACTCGCTCAGGGTCTGTACGCCGTCTGGACTGTCGACGGCTCCACCTACGTGCTGTACCGCGCCTTCGGCGTCGCGTTCGTCGCACTCCTCGCTGTTCTCGTCGCCTACTTCGTCGAGATCGAGTCGTCGTCGCCCCCGTTTACCCAGCTCGACAGCTTCGCCCCACGGCGTACGGTCTCAGTCTCGACGTTACTCGTACCTATCGTCGTTATCTGCGTCATCGGATTAGTAACGGGTCTCGGCACCGTCTCGACCGTCGACGACGTCGATACGGTTGAGGTGGACGGATACTCCGTCTGGTACGGCGAGGACGTTGAGAACGAACGCGTCGTCTCCGTACCGTTCATCGACGCCGCACCCGTCAACTTCACAGTAAGCGGCGTCATCGTCACCAACGAAGACCGGGGTATATGGTACCGCGCCGCATCGAAGGGACGTCTGCGCACGGATCCGTCGCGCTCCTTCCTCGTGGGCGGCTTGGGATGGTACGACGAGGTTACTGTCGAACGCGTCGGTCTTGAGTCCTCGACGGGTAACACGTCTTACTCGGTTCTCGTTACGACGCGGAACGAGACGCGCGCCGTCTACGACTCACCGCCCGCGCCGACGGCGACGACAGTAGACGGCTGGGGTGTTAACCTGACAGTCGACGGCGGCGAACGTGCAGTAAGGATGCGACGCGGCGATCGGACGCGCACCGTACCTCTCAGGAACACGTCGTTCACCGTCGAAGGCGTAACCTTCACCACCCGCGACGGTCGTATACTCGCAGGCGTCGGCGACGAGACACGCGCCGCCGTCGGACGTATCACGGGCGCTCGTCAGGATCTCGGCTGAGTCAGACATCCCTGCCGAACTCGATACGGTACACCTCTATATCTATCTCGCGCTCGTCGTCGTCGTGGAAGCCGAAACTCCGGTGAAGAACGAGCGTCGTCCCGAATGCGTCGGTTATCTCCGCGCCGTCGTCCACGAAGGACTCGACGAATCCGAGGCTACCCGCGTTGTGAACCGTATAAGCCACGTCCGCAACGTCGGCTGAGCGCAGGAACGGGCGATCCGCACCCTCGTTCTGCGCACCGAACGGCGGGTTCATAACCACGGTGTCGACGCGCGTAACCGGAAGGCTCCGTACGTCGGCGTGTACCCAGTCGGTTCGCGCCTCTACGTCCGCGGACGCCGCGTTACGACGCGCGACGGTGAGCGCATCCCTGTCGATGTCGACGCCGACCACCCGCGCGCCGTACATCGCCGCGCCTATACCGAGAACACCCGTGCCGGATCCGAGGTCGAGAACCGTCCCGTCAAGATCGCCGTTGCCCCATGCGAACTGGAGTATATCGCTCGCAACCCCCGCGGGCGTCTCGTACTGCTCCAGCGACGCGTCGGGATCCTCGAAGCCTGCGAGAACCTGAAGACCCATCTCGACCTGTCTGCGCATATACGGCGTACGCGCCCAAAGCTAAAAAGGCAGGTCGTTCTACACACCGTATGTACGACAAGATACTGTTCCCGGTGAGCTTCTACCTGCTCGATCACAACGAACTCGCGGATCACCTCGTTGGAATAACGTCGGGCTTCGACGCTTCGGTACACGTCCTTTCGTTGACGCTTTCGGACGAGGGAAGACAGGATGTAGAGGATCACAGAAACGCGTTCAACAGCTTTGAGACGCGTCTCAAAGGCGAGGATACCGAGTTCACGTCCGAACTCCGTGACGAACCCGTCGAGTACGCCGACGTTGCGGACGTTATAGCCGACGAGGCGGAGGCGTACGACGCCGTCCTCGTCGGACACACGAAGGTGCGTGAAGGCACGGAGCGCACAACCGCCGAGTCGCTCATAAACCGTCTCTCGATCCCCGTCTTCGTCGTACCCATGTCGACGCCGCGTTTCCGCGATGTCTGACATACGACTGACGGAAACTGTATATGCGGGCGTTCCATACTACCGTCCATGAAAAGCACGGCAGTAATCGCCATCGTCGCCGTCTTAGCTACCTCGGCGGCTGTCGCGCCACCGGTTTCCGCGCAGGACGCCGGCATCTCCGTACAGGTCTCTGTCGCGAGTGAGACGTACGACGACGGCGAACGCGTCGACGTTGACGAGGACGAACTCACGGTCAACGTTACGGTTGAGTCGGAGAACGAACTCAACGTTCTCAGATCCACGCTCCATAGCAGGTCGATAATACGTGGTGTGACGGGTAACTCGTACAACACGTCGCACGTCCTCGAAACACGTGTCGGACCCAACGAGTACTCCGTCGTGGCTGAGGACGTTGACGGGGTCATTGAGCGCCACACGGTCAACTTCCACAAGGAGGCTACGACGGCGCGCGAACTGAGACGTGTGGTCGAACGTCTCCAGAACCGTAAGGATCGAATTGAGGACGATATAGACAGTCTTGAACAGCGCAGGAACGAACTCCGTGAGACGCGCAACAACCTGTCCGAACGTCTCAACGAGACAGAAGCCGCGGGCGGAGACGCCACCGACGGTGAGGAACAGGAGCCGCAGGGTCTACCCGGCTTCGGTGTTCTCGTCGCCCTCGTCGCCACCGCGCTCGTCGCACTCCGGCGGAAGTAATATCAGCCGTCGTCCACTCATACAGTCCCGATGAAGAACCACGTCGTCGTTCTTGGATACGGCTCACTGACACGTCCCGTTCTTGACAAGCTCGGTGAAAGAACGCGGTACGTCGTCGTAGCCACCGATCCCGAACTCGCCGACCGTCTCCGTGACAGAGGCTACGACGTGGTCAAGACAGAAGCCGTGGACGAGGAGGCGCTCGCCGAAGCGGGTGTCAGGGACGCGCGCGCCGTGGTCGTCGCGAGCGAGAACGACGCCGACGACGCACTCGCCATACTGACGGTGAACCAATCCTCCCCGGATGTCGAGGTGATAGCCGTAGCCTCCAGCTCGGAGAACGCCGGAAAGCTCAGACGCGCAGGAGCCGATACCGTCGTCAGCCCCGCCGATATCGTCGGTAAGCTACTCGTCGAGTCGGCTCTGACGGGTAAAGATACGGAGAGGATAGTCGAGGAGATGCGCGACAGGATCGCCCGGAGATAGGCGTCTGTCTCACCCCTCTCCTTCCCCGTCGTCCCCCTCAAGCTCCTCGCCCAGAACCTCATCTGCGACAGTGCCCGTGTCCTCGCCGGTAAGCGCCGACTCGACGAGGAGATCCCCCACAATACTCGCGGGGCTGATAACCGTGTCCGCGCCCGCACGCCGTAGCTTACGTACGTTCTCCTCGTCGGCGGCGGAGACGACTATACGCAGGTCGGGGTTCATCTGGCGCGCCGTGAGAACCGCGAGTGCGTCGTCGGCGTCGTCGGCGGTAGCCGCCACGACGGCACGTGCCTTCTCCACGCGCGCCCTCTCCAGCGCCGACTCGTTGCTCGGGTTCGCAGTCACCGTCATGGTTCCACGGTCACGGAGCCTCGAAGCCACGTCGTCGTCGGGCGTCAGAACGACGAACCCCGCCCTCTCACCAAGCTCGTCGACTATAGGCGACGTGTCGCCCGTGTATCCGAGAACGATCACATGGTCTTCGAGAGTCTCCAGCTGTAGCTCGGTCATCCTTCCGAGAGCCTTCGAAAGACGTGCCTCTATCGCGGGCGTTACGAGCGAACCGAGAGCGAACGCGAAAGCCGCTGTTCCGACGACGACGAACGAGATGGAGAACGTCCGCGCTAACTGACTTGTCGGTACGGCGTCACCGTACCCGACGGTGCTGACGGTTATGACCGTGTAGTAGAGAGCGTCGACGGGCGTCTCGATACCCCCGAAGCCGTCACGTAACGCATAGCTCCCCACTGTTCCGTAGACGAGCGCCGATACGAGCGCACCCACCGCCGCCCACTGCCCCTGGTCGAGCGTCAACCGGCGCGAGAAACCCGACCGACCCGCCGCTACACCCGGAACAGCGACGACCGAAAGGGCGACGAGAGGCACGGACAGAACGTTCGACTGCACGACGCCTTGGAGCGCCGTAACGGGAAGAAGCGCGAGCGACGTGTACCATGCGACGCGCAGACGGTGACTCAGACCCCACGCGCTCAGGAGCATCGCAAACCCCGTGAAGGCACCCGTCAAAGATACGAGCGACCGGACGGTATCAGGTACGTACGCCGCGAGCGGCGTCACGTATGGCTGGTACGAAAGTGAGACGACGCCCGTCACCACGGAGATTATACCGACGATCGCCGTGAGTGCGACGGCGGCTGTCTCGCGCCTAGGCATACGTACTTAACCTTCCCTTTTACATAAATAACCCCTGCGACAGATGTCGAATATGAAAGAAAAATCTATATATTGAGGAATTTACCGATGGCTTAGGGTGGAAGATGAGCGACTCATACACAAGGATGAACAGAAGGGCGATTATCTTAACGTGTGTCTTAGTAGCCGGCTCTTTGACGGTAGTTACTACCGCAGGAGCCACCGTAGCACCTGAAGATGGATCGGTGGTCGACACGTACGAACAGGTTGAGGCACCCGAGGTTCTATGCCGCGCTTCGGGTAGCGGAATACTCGGAACGTTTTCGAATGATGAAAAGTACGGTCATCAAGGAAGCGAGGTCTGGGGACCGACCGACCTCAACTCACAGATAAGCAACCAGAGGCTCGCGGTAGGCACGAACCAGAAAGGTACGATGACGCTGTTCAAGTACCCGAACCCTTCCTACGCGGATCAGATAAAGCACCACGCCTTCGACCGACGCGAAGACTACTACGGTTCTGATCCCAACTCAGGCGCATTCCTAGGGGCAGTAATCACCAAGGAAGACGGGACTCAGGAGTCTACCTGGTTCCGTGAATGGGGACCTCTCAACACCACCGACCCTGACTACGGGGATCATGTGAACCAGACCTGGGCATCGGAGTTCAGTGATACATTGATAACCCGGTACGGCAACGACAGACTCGGTCTCGATGTTACCGTCACGAACCTTGTGCCCAAGGAGCACGATGTCTTTATACGTGACGTATATGTTGACGCACGCGATGGATCGCCCGTAGAAGAAGTTGAAGTTGTCTCGTACGAGAACTTCAATCTCGTTGACGACAAGGACTCGCTTTCACCGACGCAGGACTGGTGTAGCGAGGGTGAGAATGCCGAAACGGCGGAGTACGACGCGGGTTCGGACGCCGTTCTGCACCATTCCCCCACGGGTCCGTGGTCGGAGAGCGGCGCTGAGTTCTCAGTCGCGACCGGGATGGCTTTCGACGGCGAGAGCACCCAGCATCAGGTCGCCGGCGATGACTACATGGGCGACAGTCCGAACGACCCCTACGTATTGCTTAGTGACGGCAACTTTGACCTACCCGGTGAGGAAAGCTACACGGGGCAGACCTCGGTAGCGATGACGAAGGATATCGGGTTTGATGACGGACAGGGGAGCGCACGCGTATACTTCGCCGCGGCGCACGATAAGGAGCCAAACAAGGATCTAAGCGATGAGGTCGCAACGAAGATAGAGAACGCACGTGACCTCTCGGTGCAGGACGAGATCCAGGACAAGGAGGAATGGTTCAGACAGTACGTCGAAGACGCGCCGATGCCTGAGAACGCACCGGAAAACGTCAAGAAGGTCGCGCGACGTTCGCTGGTTTCGATAGTTCAGGTGTGGAACGATGAAACCGTGAACGAACACGGCTTCAGCGGTAACATACCTGCCGCGGTAACAACCCAGCCTCCTTACGGCGCGGACTGGATACGTGACGGCGCTTACTTCGATTACATTATAGACAGGTTCATATCCGGCGACGGAAGACACGACTGGGTCAACCAGCACAACCGGTGGTATATGTCACTACAGCAGAACCCTGACGGTCCGTGTCCCGAACACTGCCACGACAACATGAAGGACTACAACTACGCCGACCTCGTGCCGCAGGTTAGCTCAGTCCCTGAAGGCGGATGGGCGATGAACTACTACGCTGACGGCGACGTCGCGGCACCGATAGGCGGCGAGATAGACGAGACGGCTTACGGAGCATGGACGTTCTGGGATCATTGCAGTCACGGGTAACGAGACCTATCTACAGCGTATCTATCCTGCCATAAGGCTCGTCGGCGATCGTCTAACCTACGACTGCGTCGACGAAGACACCGGACTACAGTGTCAGCGACCCGAAGACGACAACCCGAAGAAAACACAGACTATAATCGGCGGAGCGTCGGCACACGCAGGTCTCTCAGCGGCTACGAAGGCGGCGTCGGAGATGTACGGTATCACAGGCGACGAAGCCTATGCGGACGAGGCACGCGCCTACGCAGAACGCCGCGACGAACTCGGTCAGGCGATAGAGAAGGAGTACTGGAACGAAACCGCAGGCTACTACGGCGAAAAGAAAGGGGGACCGAGTCCACGTGTCGGTATGCCGGCTTTCCTGCGTCCGTACGACGACCCGAGGATGAAGGAGCATATGGCGAGCATGTGGGGTAGCGTCAACGCGACGTTCCAAGGCGAACTTGACCAAGGTCAGTACGAAGCAAAGACGCTTATCGGACTCGGTCTCGCGGCACAGAGATCCGAGGATCCGGCTGTCGAAGTAGACCACATAAGGGACGGCTTGAACTGGATAGCCGACAACCATGCACGATCCAACTCCACCTACATAATGGGTGAGGCATGGGTGCGCGAAACGTACGCCGACGGAGAGATAGACTCCGCACAAGGTCAGCCCCATATCTGGGAGCAGGGGCTGTTCTACCTATCCTCGCTCATCGCGTACGGAAACGAAACAGCGAGGGAAAGGATAGGTAAGGACGTATACGAGGAGTGGCGCAAGCACGACGCCAAACTCACCGGTGTGGACGTAGGTTCGGGCGTCTACACCTACGGCGACACGGTCGAAGCAACGGCGACGGTCGTCAACGACGCCGAGGTTTCTCAGGAGTACACCGTTGAGTTCACCGTCAACGGTTCAAACGGTGAGGTGACCGCAGAGGAACGCGAGGTCGGGGCTATCCCCGCCGGCGGTAACGAGACCGTAACGCTGACGTGGGACGCCGGTTCGGATGCAGGTAGCTACGACGCTACGGTCACCGTCTGGAAGGCTGAGGGCGATCCCGCTGTCGAACCCACGGCGCTGTCGAGCGACGGGTTCAGACACACCCGACTCGACTCGACGACGGTCTCCGAAGCCTTCGATGTACGTGGTCTTGTCGGCGAGACCGGCAGGGTTGAGGTAACCGCCGACGACGAGTCGGCGGGCGGTGTCGGCGACACGCAGTGGGTACCGTTCGACAACGAGTACGACGATCCTGTCGTGGTCGTCAAGCCCGCGTCATACAACGGCGGACAGACCGCACACTTCCGTCTCAACGGCGTCGAGTCCGACGGCTTCTACGTACAGGTCGAGCAGTGGGACTACCAGATAAACGACGGCATGGGTTCGCACGTTACGGAGACTGCGAACTACGTAGTGATGGAGAGCGGCGTCCACGAGATACCGACCGACTCCGGAACGGTGACGGTCGAGGCGGGCGTCCGTAACGGCGTCACAAACAGCGGCAACCACCCTGGCTGCTCCGGCTGGTTCAGCGGATGCAGTAACAGGTGGTACGACGTCTCGTTCGACGCCGGCTTCGACTCGACGCCCGTCGTTATCGCGGGGTCGCAGTCGGAGTCGGGCGGCGGATGGCTCAACGACATCTACGACTCTGCCGTGACGCGCGTCAAGGGTGTCGACGCCTCCGGATTCAGAACCGAGATACGTGAGCAGGAAGGCGGCGACGGAACCAACGGCGACGGACATCCCGCCGAACCCGTCGGATACATCGCGTTCGAGGAGGGGACGGGTAGCAACGACGGTAACGTCTGGGACGCATCCGCATCCGACACCGTCGGAGACTCGTGGGGTTACAGGTAGTACAGCAGAATGCCTGACCCTTTAGGGTCAGGATGAATGCGTAAGAAGTATTATCCAAGAAACTGTATATGAAGCAACCGGGGTT
>JGI1684J13235_1000918_pt1 | contig 10535 bp, 10 predicted proteins | sample PonA232FremontCA_2_FD_13235 | JGI IMG/M metagenome (IMG submission 13235) | reverse complement strand
AATTAGGGAATTGGTCAAGAGCTAAAAGACAATACAATTATCCCCTGAAAGGGGATTTCAATAATAGCCTAGGGTTTTAACCCTAGGAGGAGAGAATCGAGGAATTAGTGCAGAGAGAATTAGAGAATTAGGGAATTAGAGAATTAGGGAATTAGGGAATTAAGGAATTGGAGAATTAGGGAATTGGTCAAGANCTAAAAGACAATACAATTATCCCCTGAAAGGGGATTTCAATAATAGCCTAGGGTTTTAACCCTAGGAGGAGAGAATTGCGGAATTAGTGCAGGGAAAATTAGATAATTAGATAATTGGAGAATTAGAAAATTGGATAATTGGATAATTGGAGAATTAGAAAATTGGATAATTGGAGAATTAGGGAATTGGTCAAGAGCTAAAAGACAATACAATTATCCCCTGAAAGGGGATTTCAATAATAGCCTAGGGTTTTAACCCTAGGAGGAGAGAATTGGGAAATTAGGGAATTGGAAAAACAACGATAGAAACTAGGAAAGGCTCATCTAAATCAAAACTAGAAACCTGAGAGTTGAAATCAGGAATACAAAGATGTTATCGATGTTCAAAAACAAAAACACTTTTGATCCTATGCAATAACATTTTAAGGGTTCTTTTAATCAATAAAATCCAAAATAGAACTTAGACTACATGCTTTTGAACAACAAAACTAGCAAAATTTCTGCCTATAAGCGTGCCAAATGTAAAAATTTCTTGCTTTCCCGCTTTTTATTCCGTTCCTTGATTACTTACATGCTCCTGGCTATACTTTACTTGACCACTGCACAAAACGCCAACTCCATGTCCATGAAGACATATTCCCACAGTCCAAAATATGTATTTTCCGTGGACAAGTCCCAACAATCCTTTCAAATCCTGCAGCGAAAGAGCCCTCTAAAGAAGTTGAAGAGTTTTGAATGCTCCACTGGGAACAATAAAGGGGACAAGATGGTGGAAGGGGATGAGCGTACTCCCGAGGGGATTTATTTTCTGGAATACAAAAGGACTGAAGGACTGAACTACGAACTGTACGGGAATGTGGCCTATGTACTTAATTATCCCAACCCAGTGGACATACTGGAAAGAAACACCGGATACGGAATTTGGCTGCATGGCAGAGGAAAAGAACTTCTGCCCCGCGATACCGAGGGCTGCATAGCTATCCAAACTGCAAACCTCCATTCTTTGCAAAAATACGTAATCCCCGGAGAAACACCGATTTTGATCGGGAAAGATTCCCAAACCGATAAAAACAAAACAGAATTAAACAATACCGCCAACCATCTGGTGAATAAAATAAAAGATTGGAAGAAGGCGTGGGAAAATAAATCCCGGAAATTCTTTTCCTTTTATTCACCCAAAATGTATTCCCGAACCTCCTCTCTGTCCTTTGAGGGTTTTCGCAACAAAAAACAGAGGCTTTTCCGGAATTATGAATGGATCAGCATTTATCTGGACAACATCAGGGTGCTGCCAGCTTCGGATTACTGGGTTTCATATTTTCACGAATTCTTCAGGAGCCCGGAATACAGCAACCAGGGCATAAAGCGCCTTTATTGGAAAAATATAAACGGCAGTTGGAAAATTGTGGGCACGGAATGGATACCCAGGGACAAAGGCTTACCTGAGAAATACTTGAATACTGTTAAAGAAAATATCCAAGAATGGGTAGCAAATTGGAAAAGGGCCTGGAAAAACACTGAAGTTGACAAATACAAAAACTATTACAGCCGCGAGGCCAGACAAGGTACTCGAAACGGTTTACAAAACATAATCAGTTACAAGAAAAAGGTCTGGGAACAGGAAAAGCCCTCCAGCATAAACATAAAAGACATGCGGATCCAATATCACCCCCGGGGTTTTGAAGTGGAGTTCAAGCAAGAATATACAGGAACGGAAAATTATCATGATACAGGTATCAAAAAACTGATAATACGACCCTACAAGGATAAATACAAGATACTGCAAGAAAGCTGGAGACCCGCGTAGTCCTTTATCCGCAAATCCAAAACCTTAACTTCGTGTTTTTTATATGAAAGCCTTTATAAGCCTTTTTATAGCACTGCTATCTATTTTGATACTCGCCAATTATTTATATGCCGGAGAGACCAAGACCTATACCTTTTTTTCCCAAACCCAGCACCCCTTGAAAGTATATTATCTGCAAGGAGACGAGCCAGGTCCCACTGTCATGATCCAAGCAGGCATACAAGGGGATGAGACCACCGGTTTTTATACCGCTCAACTACTTACCAACGCCGACCTGCAAAAAGGCAATCTTATAATAGTTCCCCGGGCAAATATCCCTGCAATACTAAAAGGGAAGCGCCTGATCAATGTGGATTTGAATCGCCGCTTTGATCAGAGGTATTCCAGGTTCTACGAAGACATCCTGGCAAGGGCGATTCGTTTCCTCATAAAGCAAAGCGATGCATTTATCCATCTGCACGAAGGTTCCGGGTTTTACCACCCCAAGTATATAAACAGCCTCCGAAATCCGGACAGGTGGGGACAATCCTTTATTATAGATTCCGCTGTATACAAGGATGAGGTGCACTTGGCCAAGCACGTCAGAAAAACATTGCCCAGGGTTAATTCCAAAATAGTCCCTGCCCAATACAGATTCGAACTGTTCAACACCAAGACCGCCTCTCCTGACACCGAGCACCCGGAACAACGCAAGTCCTTGACATATTACGCCTTGAACACATTGGAAATTCCGGCCATGGCCATTGAAGTGAGCAAAAATATCACCAACAAGCCACTGAAACTGAGACATCAATTGATGGCAACCCAAAAGCTCTTGAAGCAACTGGAAGTGGATTTCTCCCTGCCTTCATACAGCAAAAAAGAACTCTCCAATATGTTCGACAAAAAGAAGGCATTAAACACCAGGCTCCAAACCAATAAAAGTAGTTATCCCCCGGGGAAAACGGTTGAAGTATCCAACACCTCCAAGATCATGGGAATCAGCTCCCAAAATGCCTCAAGTTCGAAATTCTCTCCAGAATCCGGGGTTTTTCTCGACGAGTTCCCAAAATTGAACCTGCTTGCCTGTGATTACGTTCCCAGGAATCCCTCTTCCAAGCTCACATTCTCCTCTGATGGCAAGATCAAGGCTAAATGGCCAGTGGAAAATACTAATCAAAAAGCGATCAATTTTTTCCAGGATCCGGTTTTTCTGTTAAGCCTGAACGGAGAATTGAAATTTGTTTCCGCAGGTGAAGAAATCATTGCCAGACAAGGTGACAGGCTCATATTGCTGGGAATTTACAACGGTGGAGAAGAAGAGATCCTGAATCTAAAGGGCTACGTAAGTAACCCCAGAAACAACAGGGGCCAGGACAAGGGGCATGAAATCATATTGAACCGGAAATTCTTTATTTCCCGCTACCTGGATTTAAAATCGGATTCAGACATCTGGAAATTTAATGTTGTCCGGGAAACTGCGGACAAAAAAAGGGTTAAATTTTCCGTAAAGGTGCTGCCCCGCAAAATCCGCGGGATCAAACTTTCCACAAGCGACGACAGAAGCATTTTACTACCTTTTGAAAACGAACAAACCTACCATTTACCAAAAGGAGAATACCAACTGGAAGATATTTTGGGTACAGGCAAAAACAGTCTGTTCCTTCCCATGGTTGACGGTGCTCCTCTGCATATGGGAGAAAATTTTTCATTGTCCCGGAATCGTTCCAAAAATCTGGATATCTACAATGCAAACTCCTTTCAAAAATTGGGAGAAGTTGTTTTGAGCAGTAATAAATACAATTAGTTGTGGCATGTGTTAACTCCCATGCCCTGCCGGGCACAACGAAGCATGGGCTATTAAGCTGTTAAGCAAGAAGCAGAAAATTAGTCTTACAATCTTTCTTTTGCTCAACAACTAGGAGAGTTATGGGCTTTAGCCTCTTATTCTCACTTAAACACATAACCACGTAATCACATTTTTCCTGTTAAAGGAGTATTAATGAGCTACTTTACCAATCTACCCCTTAGATACATAACCCAAGACCAATCCTACCTGGATTTTTTCCTGACCTACAGGATAAATCCGGAACTGGGACTTGATGCAATAGCCATGGATGAAATCGAGGAGTCAACTCACAGGGAAATTGCCGAAAACTTACAGCAAGCCTCTCTGCCGTGTTCAATACATCTTCCCTTTCACGACCTGCAACCCGGAAGCATAGACAACCTGATCTTGAACGCCACCAGGGAAAGACTGAAAAAATCCATTCAAATAGCCAAACTGTACAATCCCCAATTCATGGTGGCACATACAAACTTTATACCTTTGTACGAGAATTTCTTCCCTCAATGGCTAAACAGGGCAGTGCGTACCTGGATGTCGATCCTGGACGATTGGCCGGATCACCCACCACTTTACCTGGAGAATGTGCGGGAAACTGATCCCAGGCCATTGAACGATCTCTTGTCCGAACTTTCAGATTACAACGTAAAATTCTGCTTTGATGTCGGGCACTGGGCGAGTTACGGCAGTGGTTCCAGATACCGCAACCTCTCCCATTGGATCCAAACCATGGGACCATTTCTCAGGCACTTGCACCTGCACGACAATGACGGACTCGAGGATCTCCATTTGGGACTGGGACAAGGCAAAATCTCCTGGGTGGAACTTTTCGGCGGATTGGAACTTTTGGAACTCTCCCCGACATTCACCCTGGAACCTCACACCAAGGAAGATCTGGAAACCAGTTGGACTTTTATGAAAAAACGCTTTTCCTGGTTTACCAGACTGGGAATAGAAAAAGGGGATATACCTGAATTTTAACCGTTCACATCTTCTACGTTCCAGTATCCAAAATCCCTGCCACTGAGGTAGCGATTTCCGGACTGACTCGATAATGGTCTATCCAGGGAGGAGGAAGTGTGAAGGAATAATTGTCCCAGGACAAATGCCAGGCGTGCAAAAGCAAACCCTGCCCGGAAGCCACAGCATTGTATTTTTGATCCCCGATGATCGCCAATCCCCTTTTCTGCAGTTGAATTCTTATTTGATGTTTTCTGCCGGTGTGCAAACCAACAGCCAACAAGCTCATCCCTTTTCTTCGCTCCAGGGTGAGGATGCTGGAAATAGCCGTGACTCGATATTGCTCTGAATCCCGTTTTTGATATATGACATCCTTGATCCGGCTCCACTGTGACCAATTGGTGTCTGCATTAACCCAGGCCAGGTAGATTTTTCTCACCTTTTCCCCGGACCATATATTTTGCAAGTACTGCAAGTAATTATAGGTTTTGGCAAGCAACAGCAATCCGGATGTATCCTTGTCCAACCTGTGTACCAGGGCAGGGACCCAATCACTGTTGGCATACATATGTTTTATCCTTTCAGAGACACTGTCCTTTTGCTTTTTGCCGGGTTGGCTGGGCAGATTGGAAGGCTTGGCGAGTACCAATACTTGAAAATCCTCATATACAGTGCGCAACAAAAAAGGATTCTCTTTTCCGGATGCGGAAACAGGTGCGGATTCCAAATTGTCCCTGGAATAAGGAGGGACCCTGACCAGTTGACCACTGTGCACCTTGGTGAAAGGCTTGCTCCTGGATCTGTCAATTCTGACCTGTCCAGTCCTTATCCAGCGCATCAGGGCAGATCTGGGTATTTCACCCTGCAGTCGCCTGTCCAGGAACTGAAACAATTTCTGCCCGTCTTCAGCACTAGTCACTTCTATATGTTGGACCTTGGGCATAGGCTTTCCATTTGTAAGGCTCTATTTTTTTCAAGGGCAAGCACCCCTGATGTCGGCTCGGATACAGAATTAAATGCTCGCGGCTTAAGGATTGATTGCCCGAGCCTTTGACAGTTGCACAATCTATGACTCTTGGGGCAGGCTGTACCACTTGCGCAGCCGTTGCAAGAAACCCTTTATTCCAGGGGTTTTCAAAGGGGGCTCAAAGTTTTCTCCGGCACAGGAGTCGTAAATTTCGGTTCTTTTTTCATAAGCTGCTGTTATATTCTGCAACAGGTTATCAAAATCGCAAGGTTTGTTCATGTACTCAAAAGGGGGGACATCACATCTTGTCAATATCTCGTCTGAATTTATTCTTTGGTCACATAGCAAAATACCTTGTAAACAAGGTTGCAAATCATTCAATTTGTTGAACAACTCCGCTCCGTCCATTCCCGGAATCTCACAGTCAATAACCGCAAGATCGAAATGCTTGTTTATGGCGAATTCCAGGGCCTCCTCCCCGTTTACAGCCTCTTGGGTAAGGTATCCGTATTTCTGCAGACGCTTACTGATAAAATCCAAAAAAATAGATTCCCTGCTTACCAACAAAAGCTTTATAGATCGATTGCTTGGCATAAAATTACTCCAGAAGGTTTAAACAAATCAGTTGGTCCCAAGCTTACTATTCCGGGTCCAAGAGGAAAAAAAATGAATCCATATAGTTTACCACAATTAGTTGAGGCTGGATTGAGAGGCTGCCACCGGATAAATTTGCCCAAAATCGAGGCAAAACAGCCAAAGCAAACAAAGTGACACTTTTCTTAAATCAAACAATTCCTATATCAAAATATCCCTAAACCGGAAACGGTTACATGAATTATATACTTGACACTTCACTTTTCTGGGTCCACGGTTTTGAATCCATAGATGTTACACCACATCAAGGCGGTTGGCAATAGTGGAAAAAAAGTGCAACATCGAGTTTATTTTTTTCCGGAATTTCTAACCTTAGTTTCTAAACGGAGGTTATTTTGAAAACCAAATATACCAGGAGGGATTTTCTAACAGGCTTGGTAAACAGATTTCAGCAAAAGGACAGCCTGGATCAAAAAACCGGTTTTGACGATCTTTCCAGAAGGATTGACCTGCATATTAAACACTCGGAATATCAAGAAGCGATCCATTGCCTGAAAGAACTGCTGGCCAAAAGCCCGGATCATCTACAAGCCAGAAGGAAGTTGGGATATTGCTACCAACAAACCCAAGAGTTGGATCAAGCAGTAGAGGAATTCAAATCTGTGCTGCAGATACTGGAAAAGGACAACTTTTCCCTGCTCTACCTGGGATTGGTCATGTGCAAGAAAGGGCAGATAGATCAGGCATTCAAGTATTGGAAAAAATATTTTAATGTGGACAAGCCCCACATACAAAGGAGACTGAATTTGTATATAGGATATTACGAGAGTGGGGTGGAACTGTCGGGTTCGGAACTGGTCAGGGAAGTGGAAGAGGCTATCTCAGAACAAAAGGAGCTAGGATAGTCCAATTACTTATTTTAAATACTGTAAACCTGGATTAATGTTCTTCATCTGAACCCGAATTCTTGATCCTGTAAAGACTAGCCGCTACCAAGCCGATCAAAAACAAAAAGATGCCGCTAACACCTAAAAAACCCGGCAGGGTGGAATGGCTCATATTTTCCAGCAGGGTCAAAAGAGTCTGCATAACTACCTCTCCTTGGCATTCGATTATCGATGTCTAGTTCTCAATATTTGAAATACCATCTGCCCGCAATCTGTTCCTTGATAACCGACAACTCGTTTAAAGGCCCGATTAACCATTCCAGTAAGGACTTTTCTCTCTTGGGGCCCTCTATAAAAGAGATTTTGCCTCTCAATCCGGTCATTTTCTTCAATTCTTCCTTGGCTTCGTTCATTCCCCCCAAAACATCAACCAGGCCGATCTCCTCGGCTTGCTCTCCTGTAAATGCCCGCCCGTCAGCCAGCTTTTCCACCTGATTTTCGCTAAGTCCACGGTTTTTTACTACAGTTGTCTTGAACTGTTTATACAGGTTATCAACCAATTTCTGAAAATATTCCTTCTCTTCCGTAGTAAGCTCCTTGGTAGGTGATCCCGCGTCTTTAAGCTCCCCGCTGACTATGGCTTGTTTCTTGACTCCGATCTTTTTTAACAATTTCTTGATATTGGTTAGTTCGGCTTTCACTCCAATACTCCCGGTTATGCTACCGGGATTGGCAACTATGGTATCTCCTGCACAGGCTATATAATAGCCTCCAGAAGCCGCCACCGATTGCATGGAGACAATTACCGGCTTTTTCTGGGAGATTCTCTTCAAGGACTGGTATATCTCCTGGGAAGGCGCAACCACACCCCCTGGAGAATTTATCCTGACAATCACACCCTTGATCTCTTCCTTGCGGGACAACTTGTTGATCCAGGCAACCACATTCTCGGAGTTGGTAATTGTGCCGGATACATTAACTATACCAGCCTCTGCCCCACCGAGGTTAAGTTCATCATCCTGGAGAAAATAAGTAAAAGCGGCCATGGTCAACGATATCAAGACCACGGCCGCAATAATCAAGGAAAATCCGAAAATAAAAGGATGTTTTTGGCTAAATCCCAACTTATTCTTCATCTTCCATCTTTTGTTTTATTTTGTCACCTAAATTGCTTCCGATCTGTTCTTGATCTTGTTTTTGTTGCTGCATTTTCTTTTTTTCTTCTTCTTCCAGGTATTGCTTTATGGACAGACCCAATCTACGCTCGTCAGCACTTACGCGTATCACCTTGGCCACGACTTCCTGGTCAACCTCATACAAGTCACTGGGCTTGTTTATCTTTTCACTGCTAAGCTCGGAGAGGTGTACCAATCCTTCGATTCCGTCCTCAACTTCAACAAAAACACCGAACTCGGTTACATTGGTTATCTTACCCCTTACCGTGGTCCCTTCCGGATAATTCTCCGGGATCTTCAACCAGGGATCTTCGGTCAACTGTTTGATTCCCAGGGTAAATTTCTCATTTTCCTTGTCCACAGTCAATACCTTGGCCCGTATTTCATCACCCACATTGTACAGTTCCTTGGGGTGGTGAATCTTCTTGGTCCAGGAAAGATCGGAGACATGAATCAACCCGTCTATTCCATCTTCAATCCCGATGAATATCCCAAAATCAGTAATATTCTTGATCGGGGCCTCCAGTATGGTGCCCTCGGGATATTTTTCAAAAACCACGTCCCAGGGATTGGGCTGTACTTGCTTCATCCCCAGTGAAATTCGCTTGTTTTCAGCATCCAGGCTCAGGATCACAACATCTACTTCGTCACCTACCTGGACCATCTGGGAAGGATGCCTCAACTTCCTGGTCCAGGACATCTCGGAAACATGCACCAATCCTTCAACTCCGGGCTCCAATTCCACGAATGCCCCATAGTCCACCAAATTGGTTACCTTTCCGGTGAATTTCCCTCCCTCGGGATATTTTTCCAATATATTCTCCCAGGGATTGGGAACTAATTGCTTCAGCCCTAGGGAAACCTTCTGGTCCTGTTCATCGTAGCTGATCACTTTCAGTTCCAATTCGTCCCCTAATTGCACCATTTCCCTGGGGTGCCTTATCCGCTTCCAAGACATATCGGTAATATGCAAAAGTCCGTCCAGTCCGCCCAAATCGATAAATACACCGTAATCGGTGATATTTTTTACTTTGCCTGTAACTGTGCTTCCTTCCTCGATATTCTGCAGCAAGCTGCTTCTCTGCTTTTCACGCTCTTCTTCCAGGATGATGCGCCTGGAAACTATCACATTGCTGCGGCGCCTATTAATNTTCAAGATACGAAAGGAAAAGTCCTGTCCCACCAGGGCGTCCATATCCGGAACCGGCCTCAGATCGACATGCGATCCGGGCAAAAAGGCCTCGATCCCTTTGATCTCTACTGTATATCCGCCTTTTATCCTTTGAATGATTGTTCCCACAATGTCCTTTTCTTCCTGCTGGTACTCTTCCAGTTCATCCAGTACCCGCATGCGTTTGGCCCTCTTGTGGGAAAGGGAGATTGTTCCTTCCAGGTCGTTTTTGTTTACTACAAAAACATCCACTTCATCCCCTTCACTTACATTGGTATTACCAGTCCGGTCCTGAAACTCCTCTATGGGTATCTCACCTTCGGATTTAAAATTTACATCAACCAGTACACTCTCATCGCGGATCTTTACCACATTCCCTTTAATTATGCTTCCTTCTTCCAGATCCTCGAAATCCATGTTCAAGTAGTTTTCCAACGCTGACTCGAAGTCGTTCACTTCCATCTCTGCATTGTAACTATTGTCTGTTTCCAGATTATTGTTATTCGGTTCTAAATTTTCCATTAAACCTTTACCCCCCTAACACAAAATTTGAATCCCTAAATAGCAGAATGATTCTCTATTGGCAAGCTGAAATTCGATAAAAATTAATTTTGTTTTCAACTGGTCAGTTAAAAGTTATCTGTTGTCTGTTCACAATAAAAAATAAAACACAATTAAATCATAAAGTTAAAGATACAAATTGCAATTCATTATAAATCAACAAAAAGAACAATAAAAATAGCATGTTATCTATAGAGTTTTGACTCTGGAGTTTTTAAAAGACCCGGCAAATAAATTTTTGCAACTATATTATAAGAGTTTGTATCTAATTTCTCCCCATTTTCCATCTTAACTCCCATGCCCTGGCGGGCACAACGAAGCATGAAAAGGTACTCAACTTGTTGAATAAACAGGCTATTGGTTCTTTTTCTTACTTAAAACCTTAACACTCTAA
>JGI1684J13235_1000917_pt1 | contig 10540 bp, 8 predicted proteins | sample PonA232FremontCA_2_FD_13235 | JGI IMG/M metagenome (IMG submission 13235) | reverse complement strand
CCGCCGGCTTGCCGTCGGCTAGCGCCGCCTCGCCCTGAAGAACGGCCAGACGCGGCGAACCGGGATGGAGGCGCCGCGCGGCGGCGGTGATCGCGCGCGCCTCCGCCGGGTACCCGCTTTCCAGGGCCCGGCTGGCGGCGGTCAACGCGGTGTGTTCCTGCATACGGCCGGTGCGCGCGGCGGCGCGGTACGCGGCCAGGCTCTCGCCAGTCCGACCCGCCCGCCACAGGAGGTCGGCCCGGACCACGAGAACGTCGAGATGCTCGGGATGATCTTCGCACGCGCGCCCCACAGTCGCCAGGGCGTCTTCCTGGCGCCCGGCCTGAAGCTGCTTCTCCGCCAGACCGAGCTTGGCGTCCGGGCTGTCCGGGTTGTGCGCCAGCGCCGCTTCGGCGATTCCGACGGCCACCGGAAAGTTGCCGCGCGCACTGACGATGTCGGCATAGGTGGAAAGCACGTCCAGGCGCGTGGGGGCCGCCAGCATGGCCTCGCCAATCCGGGCGAAGGCGGTTCGGAAATCGCGCACCCGCAGATGCTCGCGCGCGGCGGCGAGCTTGTCGTCGACGGTAAGGGCGTACGGGTTGCCCTTGGCGAAGCCCTCCTCGGTCAGATCAATTTCCATAATTCATGCCCTTTTTGAGGCGTTCCATCATGGCTCGGGCCTCGTCGGCCTTGGCGTCGAATGTGGTCTGAACCACATCGCGCATGGCCTCGGCATTTGTCGTTTCCTGCACCGCCGCGATCGTTTCGTCGTCCAGCTTGCATTCGCTGAGGGTCTGCACGGCCTGTTCCGTGACCCGAGCGAAAAGGTCGTCGTGAACCTTCTCGGACGTTACCGATTCGGCCTCGAACGCTCGTTCGTAGAGCTCACTGTCCTTGGCGAAGTGCTCCCGATAGGTCGCCACGGCCGTGGCCGGCGGGTGCGTCGTGTCCTCCTGAACGTAGAAATAGGCCAGGTGATCCTCCACACGCTCGAAGGTGTGGCGCAGCCGTCCGCGCCAAACCAGGGTCACCTCGCCGGCGTTGAGATCGACCACCAGGGTATCCAGCGCCACCGGGATCTCGGACAGATCGCGCGCCGCGTCGTCGCGGCGAACGTAGAAAAGGCGCGGACACAACCCCGGCAGGACGATGCGCCGGGTCGGGTGCTCCGGGTCCACGTTCTCCACCCAGATGGTTTCCTCGCCGGCCAGGCGCTCCAGTTGCTGATCCTCCGGCGCGGCGTTCTCGAAGGTGGGGTCGTAATCCTTGGGCAGCTCTGGCGCGCGGAAGGTCGCCCAGAACATGTCGCGCGTGCCGTACTTGCGGTCGCGTGCCTGCCAGTGCCGGGCGACGGGACCGAAGTTGACCGGGTCCGGGCTGTCGTCGGGGTCACGGATCGGGCGATCCGGATGCTCGATGTTCGGCAGCGGGTAACGCGGTTCATCCGGGTCGCTGAAGGGGTCGGGGCCGCCGCCCTTGCCCATTGGATTGCGCGGGTCGTCCAGGGCGCCAAAACTCTTTTCCCAGCGCAGCGGCATGGTCTGAAACGGCTCCGGCTCGGTCATGTGCCACGCGCCCGCATCGTCGATCTGCCACTCCCGATCGCCGACCACGCGCACGGCTTTGCGGCACCCGGCAACCTCCAGCCTGACGGTCAGTTCGGGGACGGCCTCGCCGCCGGGGGCGTATGCCGTTGCGTCCAGGATGACATCGACGAGGGGCTTGTACGCCGCGATGTCGCCCGGATAACGCAGGCTGCGCCCGAGTTCGTCTTCGTGCTGAATCTCCCCGGCAAACTCGGGTTGCTCATCTTGAGGGTAGGGCGAGAGCGTTCCATCCGGCCCGATCTTGTGAACCTTTTTGATAACAGCCGTGACGTGTCCGCCGGTTTCGCTCTCGGCGTACTCGGTCAAGGGCGTAAACGTCGCGTTGGTCGGGTTGATGACGAACATCGCGGCTCCTCGGCGATCAGGGCACGGCCCGGCTGGTGACCAGCTCCACAGCGACCACACGGTCTCGGCCGATATCCATGCCCTGGCCCAGCCAGGTGGTCCATCCCAGGCGGGCGCCGCTCTCGTCAGCGGTCAGGCGCAGGGCCGGCACGGCGTCGTGGCGCAGGCGCACCGTGGCCGTCACACGCATCGGCTGGTTCAGCGCATAGCGAACCAGGGCGCTGACGGCCTCGTGGCGTGGCTGCCCCGGCAGCATCGCCGTGAAGGCGGCCTGACGGAGCGGACCGACGGCAAGGTCGAGGCCGCCGCCCTGCGACCACACCCGTCGGCCCAGGAAGGTGCCCCGGCCCAGCCGCGCCGTGGCGTCGCGATGGCCCAGCCGGGTCCACTCGTCGGGCTCACGCGTGAGCCAGCGCCCCTGGAGCGCGGTGACCTCGACCCGCACACCCAGGTAGTCAGCCACCATTCGCCGCAACGTCTCCGCCGAAACCGGCCGCCGCGCCAGCAGCGGCGCGTAGCGCATCAGCACCGAGTCCCCGAGGCGCGACCGCTGGCGGGCGGCGTCCGGCATGAGCCCGGCCAGCACCAGCATGGCCCGGCCGCCAGGGGACTCCTGCGGCGGGCGCGTCTCCAGGTCCGGGCGCGTGGCACGGCGGGTGCGCCACATGACCGTGGCAAGGCGATGCACGAAGATGTCCAGGAAGGCGGCGGCGCCCGTGTCGCCGGCGCGGGCGCGAGCCCGGATGTCCTGCATGAGCGCGTCGGGCATGGGCCCTTGCGGCCCGCCGAAACTCAGCGCGGCCAGGCCGAGCCGGCCCTGGCGCTCGTCCGGGACCGGCGCGCGCGCGTCGCGCGCCTCACCCTCGCCGGCACGCATCAGTCCATCGGGAATGCGGGCGCGGACGACGTCACTTCCGGGGAACGCGGGCTCCAGGCTACCGTGAAAGCGGACAGCGGCGCGCCCGGGATCCCGTGCAGCGCCCGGCCCGTCATCCTCCAGCAGCCCGTCGAGGACGCGCAGGAGCTGGAGAAGCTCGAAGCTTTCCGGCTCGTGCGCGACCGCGCGCCTCAGATCAATGCCCGTCCGCCAATCTTCGGTGGCCATCTGAGCCAGACGCCCTCCCGTTGCCGGCTGACCAGGACCAGTTCGGTGAAGGTGTTCGCCGCCGCGTACAGCGAAAAGATGTGTTGAAGCACAGCGGCAAACAGATAGGCACTCGTCTCAGCGAAGTTGCTTTCGTCGAGCACAAGGGTGATTTCAAGGCCTTCGCAGAAACCGCGCCAGACGTCGTCGCCGACACGCCGTACGATGGTGCGACACTGAACATCCGTCACACCCATGATTTCGCGCACGCTCTCGGGTCGGTGCGGCGGACAGTAAAGCCGCAGCATCTCGCGGATCGTCTCGACGTGCCGCTGTTCCCCGGACTCGTCGCTCAACGCCAGATGGTTGAGCCCCATCTGCGCCACCAGTTGCCACAGGGCGTCGGCGCCGTGCACCGCTTCACCGGCCGGCATGGGCCGGTCCACCAGGGCCAGCCCCGCCGGAATTTCCAGATCGGATACGAGCTGCGCCCCGGCGGGAAGCTGCTCGGCCAGCGCCCGGTTGGTGCACCAGACCTGAACGCTCGCCGTCTCCCGCGCCGGCCGCACGGGCTGCAGCCCGGGCTCGACGAACGCCAGGTAGGTATCGGTCCCGGCGCGGCCGTCCCGCGCGAGATCGCGGCGCGTTACCCAGAAGATCTCGGCCGCGTCGGCGTCCGCAAGCGCGCCCGCCGGCCGATTGCCGAAATACGGCGCGACCGGCCGTGGACGGACGTCGCGCGGTCCCGTGACGGCGACACTTGCCACGGAGTGGACCTCGTGGGTGTCCTCGGCCCCAAGTTCCGGCACGATCCGGTATTCGCTCTGCCGATGGGTCAGCGCGATGGGCTCGGCCGTCACCGTGAAAAGGTTCAACGCGGGCGTACAGCCGAGGCGTGGGCGCACTGCCTCCAGGTCGAGCCACGCCGGCGGCCGGCGGCGCAGCGCGAACAGCACGTCCACGCTTTCGTCGGCCGGCGCGCGGTTGAGCCCGCCCAGCTCGAAAAACAGGAACTTTTCCGGAAGCGTGAAGTATTCCTTCAGCAGCCGGTAGGCCGGGTGCGTCTCCGTCTGGTCGGGAAGCAGGGCCTCGCCGTCCGCCAGGCCGGCGGGCTGCACGACGGAGGGGTCCAGCCGGACGACGCGTCCACTGCTCCGGCCGACCAGCGCCACCTCCGCCAGCTCCGCCAGGAGCAGTTCGAAGACCTTGGTGGCGTGCTTGCGCGGCCCGTCGAGGAAGACGCGCAGGCTGTCCAACGCGACGTCTCCGAGCGCCGCCCCGCTGCCGCGCAGCGTCAGCTGCACGACGCTGTCCACGCTGCCGGGATCGAACAGGTCTCGGGCGCCGGGGGGCTGCTGGGCCGGGCCGCTGATCGCCACGGGATAGAGATCGACGTCGAAGGCCGTGCGGAACCGGCACGCCGTATCCTCGCCGCCGGGCGCGTAGAGCGTCGTCCCGCGCGGCATGCGCACGCCCGTTGGTGGCGGCGGCACCTGCGGATCGATGCTTGGCGCAACCACGGCACTGGCGGGAACGGGGTCGGCGAGCGCAGGATACAAGCCCTGCAACAACGCCGCCGGCACCGTGGCCAGATCGCTTTCCAGCTTACGGTTCAGGCGCGCGGTCAGGAACGCAAAGCTTTCCAGCAGCCGTTCGATGTGCGGATCGCCGCTACCCGTGCTGCCGAGTTCCAGGCGGCCCGCGAGCTTGGGAAACCGCCGCGCGAAATCCGCGCCGGCGTCCTGGAGATAGCGCAGCTCGGCCTCGTAGAGTTCGAGCAGGCGTTCGTCCAGACCGGTCATCGGCCGGCCCCCGCGGCGCCGGTATCAGGCGGTGTCCGAGCCATCGTCCCCCACGGTGACGCCGTCGGCCGAGAGTGTCATGGGAAAGTGCACCGGAATCGCATGGCGATCCAGCTTGATGGTGCCGGTCAGCCCGAGCGCGAGCCGCCCCCGGCCGCCGGCATCGTCAGCCACCCACACGCGCACGTCCTGGAGGCGCGGTTCGAACGCCCGGATCGCGTTCTCCACCTCCGTGCACAGCGCCTTCTGGTCGCGCACGCTTGCGGGATTGTCCAGCGCGTGGTCGGGCACCCCGTAGCCCAAGACGGTGCCGGCCACGGGCCAACGTCCGGCGGCGGGTCCTCGCCGGGTGTTGAGCAGGCGCTGCAGCTCCGCCAGCACCGAACGGCGGATGCCGTCGGCGTCCAGCAGCCGCTGCGGCCGGGGTTCGCCGGACGCCGCCGGGTTGTCGTCCGACAACCGTTCGAAAAGCGGCGCCCGGTCCCCGGTCGTCGGTCCGCGACGGGCCATGTGATCGACCCGCCTTTACAGGGCCTTGCCGTTCAGGCGGTCCCAGCCGAACTCGACATTGCCGGACATGCTGCCGTCCGGCTTCTGCTGCGTGTAGGTGTCGGTGATTGTGCCGAAGTCGAACGCGATTTCCTCCATGGGAAGATCGGAATCGGCCGGATATTCTCCAAGATGCTTGAACCGCGACACGAACACCTCACTGAGCGTCAGCGTCCGAGCCACCACCATCTCACCTTGTGAGAATCGGATGAACTCAAACTTGACCTCGTCGAGCTGCGTTCCCTCGCAGCAGTTCTGAAAGAGCTTCACAGAGGACTTGTCCGCGACCTTGCGGATCACCGCCTGGCTGTGAATGCTCTTGTCGCGGGTGGCGCCGCCGCGGGTGCGCTCCGTGGTCAACGGCAGCTCAACAGTGTAGTTGAACTCGCGTACGGCGATCGTGCCGGAGAAGTCCTCGACATTCACCTCACCTTCGATGCCGTCGACGGTCATGAAGATGTGTTCCTGATCCCGCTCGGGCAGAGACTTCTGATCGACCATGGTGTTCTTCCGCTCCGGGTTGGTCCGAGTTTCAGCGTGCGGTTACGGAGGCGTCACGCCGCCGGCGGCGGAAGCTTGGCCACCAGCCGGATCGAGGCGGAAATCTCCTCCAGTTGGAAGTGCGGCCGCAGGAAGGCGACGGCCGTGTATTCCCCGGGCGACCCCGGCACCTCGCGGACGTCCACCCGCGCCTCGCGCAGCGGAAAACGGGCCTTCGCACCCTGCGAGGCGGTGTCATCAAGCAGGATGTAGTCGGAGATCCAGGTCTGCAGGTAATCGCGCACCGTCTCGGCGGTCTGGAACGAGCCCACCTTGTCGCGCAGCATCACCTTGAAATAGTGGGCAAATCGCGATGCTGCAAAGATGTAGGGCAGCCGCGCCGAGAGGCGCGCGTTCGCGTTGGCCTCGTCGGTGTTGTAGACTTTTGGCTTGTTGCACGTCTGCCCGCCGAAGAAGGCGGCCTTATCCGTGCCCTTGCAGTGGACCAGGGCGATAAAGCCGAGGTCCGACAACTCCTTCTCCCGCCGGTCGGTGATGGCGATCTCGGTGGGGCACTTGAGGGCTACGTCGCCCTCATCCGTGCGGAAGGTGTGCGCCGGCAGGCCCTCCACGAGGCCACCGCCCTCGACGCCGCGGATTGCCGCCGTCCAGCCGTAGTGGGCGAAGGCGTTGGTTACCCGTTCCGCCAGCGCCCAGGCGGAAGCGCCCCACAGGAAGTTGTCGTGGTCGTCGTCCACCTGCTCGACGAAGTTCAGCTCCTCGACGGGGTTTTCGTCGGGGCCGTAGGGCGTGCGCAGCAGGACACGCGGCAGTGTCAGCGCCACGTAGCGGCTGTCCTCGGACTCCCGGAAGGAGCGCCACTTCACGTAATCCGTGGACTCGAAGACCTTCGAGAGATCGCGCGGATTGCCCAGTTCGGTGAAGCTGTCCAGCCCGAACATGCCGGGGCCGGCGCTCGCGATCATCGGCGCGTGGGCCGCGGCCGCGACCCCGGCGAGTCCGTTGAGCAACGAGACCTCGGGGTTGCTGGGGCCGAACTGATGGTCGAGCACGAGCATGCTGTACGGCTGCCCGCCGAAGGTGCCGTACTCCTCCTCATAGATGATCTTGAAGAGGTGGCTCTGATCGAACTCCACCGCCTTTTCCAGATCCTTGCGCAGTTCCGTGGCGGTGGCCGGCAACAGGCGGAGTTTCAGCCGCGTCCCGGTTTCCGTGTTGAACACGAGGTGCGCCAGCCCGCGCCAGGTCCCTTCGAGCTGCTGGAAATCCTCGTGGTGCATGACTTCGTTCAGCTGGGCGCTGATCTCCGCATCGAGATGGGCGATCGCCTCGTTGATGCGGGTGCCTACGCCCTTGGGACTGTCGTCGGCTTCCGCGGCGACGCGCTCGACGAACTCGCGGACCAGGAGCTGGCCCTGATCCTGTTGCTCGTCGGTGGCGCCGAAGCGGCCGGCGTCCATGATGGTGTCGAGAACCTCGGCCATTGTCGCCTCCCAGGTTCAGCCTCGGGTTATTGGGTAACGCGCGCACGCGCTTACTCGGAGCCTTCCTCGCCGCTCTGCTGGCTCTCCCCGCCGGAGCCGCTGTCCCCGCCGGAACCGCCGTCACCGCCGGAGCCGCTGCCGCCGCCGGAGCCGCCGAGTTCGGAGAGAAGCTTTTCGCGCTGGCCCGAATCCTCGACGATCTGGGTCAGCACGTCTTCCAGGCGGTCGTTGCCGTCCAGTTTGGCGGCGAGATCGTTGAGCGCCTGACGCGCTTCGAAGAGTTTGCGCAGCGGCTCGACCTGCTTGACGACATTCACCGGCTCGAAATCGTCCAGGGAATGGAACGTGAGATCGCAGGCAATTTCGCCCTCACCGCCCGACAAGCGATTGTCGACCTTGAAGGTTGCGCGCGGTGCCACACCCTTCATGACGTCGTTGAAGTTGTCGCGGTCGATTTCGGCGAACTTCCGGTCCTTGAATCGCGGCAGGAGATCGGTGTTCTGCCCCGCCACGTCGGCAATGATCCCTGCGACGAACGGCAGCTCCTTCTTTTCGATGGCGTTGCCGATTTCAACGTCGTAGGTGATTTTGACGCGCGGCGGCCGCACGCGTTTGAGGGTATGCTGGACGCTCTCAGCCATCGTGGCCTCCTTGGCACATCCACGGGTGGGGGTTCCGCGACCGGCGGAACCGGGCAGCCCAAGCGGCAACGGACCCCAGCGGGGGCCGGGTGGGATCATGCGCTCGCATGGGCGGATGCCTTCTGCGTGTGGCCCTCGTCGCTGATGCCGAGCAGCCGGAAGAGGTGCTGGCGCTGACGGTCGTCGTCGGCCAGGAGCATCACCAGGTCGGCGAAGGTCTGGTCCTTCAACCCGGCAGCCCGGCGCGCGAGGTAGGGTGCGGGACTGTGCGGGTCGATCTCGGCGAGGCGGTCGGCGAGCGCCGTCAGCGCCCGGTAGGCCTGCTCGCGATCGCGGATGGTGGCGATGACGGCCAGGGGATCGGCCGGCGGCGGGGCCGCCGACACGCCGTCGTCCGCGGCGTCCGCCTCGCCGCCGGTGGCCGCTGCATCGGCAGTTTCCGCTTCGGCCGCCGCCGGCGCCGCCTCGGCGTCGAGCAGCGCCATCGCCTCCGCCGCCCGGGCGCGCAGATGCACGAGCATGGCGTCCAGCCTGGGCAGCCGCGCCTGATGCTCGCCGCACTGCTCGTCGAACGTGCCGCAGAGGTCGCTGACGGCTTGGCGCGCGGCGTCCGTGGCCTCGATGAGTTCGCCGTAGAAGGTGCGGGGTGTCAGGCGGACAGCCGTGAGCACACTGGCGCGCGAGGGCTCCTCTTCGCCGGCCTCCACCGTTTCCTGGCGCTGCCGGCGCGTGCGGCCGGCGTTGTTTTGGCGCTCCGCCGCGGCGCTGGACTCGCGGCGCTCGGCCTCGTCCCAGGTGAGCAGCGACACCGGCTCCGCGAGGGCGGAACTCGGCCGCGCGACGTGCACGTCGTGAAGCGCGTGCGGCAGGTGGCGGTCGCACCACTCCAGGACCAGCACGCGCGGTTCCACGCCGTCGTCTTCGTCGATGGGCGGGTACAGCGAGTCCCAGACCCGCGAAACGAGCCCGGTCATCACCCCGAGGCCCGCCGACAGCCCGGCCACGCCCTCCAGATGCGCCAGGGCCTCGGTCAGCCACGCGGCGAGCTGGAGATCCTTGCTCCGGGTGGTCAGGGCGTCCCGGCTCAGGCGCACCACCGTGGGCCACTCGGCCTGCTTGCGTTCGCGCGCCCAGATCCCCTGGGGCAGATACTGCGGCTCCTGCTCGCGCGCCGCCTTGACGTCGTCATAGACGCGATCGTGGCGCAGCCACTCGCCCGCCGGCCGGTCGCCGTCGAGCGGCGCCGTGAGCGCGGCTTGGTCGAGGTCTTCGGTGAATCCGCTCACCGTGCCGTCCTCCTGCTCCGAGTAAACTCGCCGCACGTCATCGAACGATCACACCGGGCTGTTGAATTCCCGCATCGGCCAGCTCGCCCAGGACGGCCTCCACCGCCTCCGGGCGCTGATAGGGACCGAGGCGCACGCGGTAGAAGCGCTGGCTGTCGACCGTGGCTTCCTGGATGAAGGGCTCGCCCACGCCGCGCAGCCGCGCCCGCATGCGCTCGGCGTTGGCCTCCCGGCGAAAAGCGGCGGCCTGTACGTACAGCGTCCGCGCCGATTCCGCGCCGGGGCGTTCGTCGCGGCGCCACGCGCCGGCCGTGAGAAACCGTGACGCCGCATCCGGCGCGTCGGTGCCGCGGGCGTCGCCGGCCGCGCCGCCGGTGTCCCCCGAGCCAGTCGCGGCCTCGGCCGGCGCGCCGCGTGAACCGCCCGGGCCGGCGTAGGCGCGATCCATCGCGCGCACATCCGCCGGAGCGCCGCCACCACGCGCGCTGGGTTGGACAAGCGCGTCGTCGCCGCGCTCGCGCGCGGACGCCAGTTCGGTGCGCTCGTCCGGGCCGCCGCCGAACCGTGGCTCCTCGCGGCGGACGCGGGTGTCGGCCTGCGTTCGAGCGGCTTCCGCGGCCGCGGGCTCACCGTCCCGGGCGGTGGACTTCGGCGCGTCGGGCGCTTCCACGGGGAAGCGCGGCAGCTCCACCACTTCGCCGCCGGCCCGGAGGGTCAATCGCATGAAGAGCCGCGCACGGCCGCCTTCGATGCGCGCGTCGGTTTCGTCCGCGCCCGCGCTCGTGTGGGCGAGCGGAACCGTGAAGGCGAGCCGGTGGCCGGGCTTGCTGTCATCCCGCGTGGCGTGACGCGCGATGACCGCGAACAGCGACCAGCGCCCGCCCTGTGTGAACCGTGCCGTGCGCTTGCTGCGCGAGTAGCCGGGCCGCCCGCCGGCGTCCATGGGACGTGTCGGCGCGTTCTTCGCCCAATCGAGTGCCAGCGCAATCTTGTCGCCGGTTTGCCACGGGATCGTGCGGTCGCCGTCGAACAGCGTGATGCGGGAATCCCCGCTGCGGAAGCGCCAGTTCAGCACGTGATCCCCGGCCACCTCCGCGTCGCGATTGACGCGGAACCGCGTCTCCAGTTCGTACCGCACCCGGTGGCGCTCGCCGTCCCGGCTCAACGCGGGCCGCAGGGCCGCCACCGCGCGGTCCATTCGCGCCAGAAAGCGCGGCACCGACGAACTGGACGGCCAGAAGCGCGCCTCGCCGATGCCG
>JGI1684J13235_1000912_pt1 | contig 10578 bp, 13 predicted proteins | sample PonA232FremontCA_2_FD_13235 | JGI IMG/M metagenome (IMG submission 13235) | reverse complement strand
CCGCGCCCTCGTCCGGCGCGAGGAACAGCGGGTCGGCGAGGCCGGCCGGCAGCGGGTCGGCGAGGACGGCCGCGGCGTCCACCGTCTCGACGGGGACGTCGTAGAAGTCGGCGACGCGCGGCTCGTGGGGGTTGACGAGGACGACGCGGTCGGCGCCGGTGGAGATCGCCCGCGCCATCGCCCGCGCCGAGACGGGCTCGCCGTCGCCGAACGACTCGTCCTGCCGGGCGTACCCCATGTAGGGGATCACGGTCGTCACGCGCTCGGCGCCGGCCTCGCGGACGGCGTCCTGGAGTTGGAGCAGTTCGACCCACGCCGCGTCGGAGTCGGTCGTCGCGACGACCGTCGCCTCGTCCCCGGCGAAGTCGGGGACCGCCGCGAGCGTCTCGCCGTCCGGGAACCGGTCGTACGTCGGCGTCGCCAGCGGTCGGCCCGTCTCCTCGGCGAGCGCGGCCGCGAGCAGCTGTGAGCTGGATCCGGGAACGATCATGGGCGTCCGTTCCCCTGACACCGGTAAACCAGTTTCCTTACTCCGGCGCGGGTCGGCGTCGTCCGCGGGGCGCCGAGGGACGCGGTCACCGGACCGGCGCCCCGAGCCCCACGCGAGCGTGTGACGCACGGCGACCACAGGGGCGGATATTTACGCGAGCGGCGGATACGACGCCGTAATGACCGAAACAGGCGACCGAGTCGGTCTCGCCTGCCCGTCGTGTTCGCCGGGCGAGGAGACCGTCCACGAAGTGTTGCGCCCCGGCGGGCAGGCGACCGTCCGCTGTACCGACTGCGACCACACGCACAAGACCGAGATCCCGGAGGAGGACACGGTCGAGTTGGACATCGTCGTCTCGCAGGACGGCGAGTCGTTCACCACCCGAATGGACGTCCCCGCGGACACCTACGTCGGGACCGGCGAGGAGTTCGTCGTCGACACCCCCGACGCGCTGATGCAGGTCCGCGTCACCGGGATCGAGGTGGGGCCGGAGCAGCGCGTCGAAGATGCCGACATCGAGACCGTCGAGACGCTGTGGACCCGCGCGGTCGACAACGTCACCGTTCCGGTGACGCTGCACCCGAAGGACGGGAACGCCGACGAGACGCGCTCGATCCGGGTGAACGTCCCCGGCGACTACGAGTTCACCGTCGCCGAGACCGAGGAGTTCGGCGACGAGGAGTTCGTCGTCGAGGGCGTCCAGATCCGCGAGGACGCCCCGGAGTACCGCCACGAGAAGCTCGACCACGACGGCGATTTCGCCTACGCGAAGGACTGTAAGCGGGTGTACGGCCGCGACGAGAGCCTGACGGCCTGGTCCGCCTGGTAGGCGTCGCGGCGTCGGGAGTCAGCGGTCGCTCCGGGGAACGAGCCTTCCGAAAAAACGGTGGCACCGATGGGGGCGACCCACATCGAACACCGTCTGTGAGTACGACCGCGACGTGGTCGGGACGGCGTTAGATGACGCGGTTCTGCAGGTAGTCGAGGTGTTTCGCGTTGTAGACGATCTTGACCTCGTCGGTCGCCGGGCTGCCGATGCAGGTGAGACGGACGTTCTTCTCTTCGACCTCCTCGTCGGAGAGGATCTGCTGCATGTCCATCTCGATGTCGCCCTCCTTCACGATGGAGGCGCAGTTCGCGCAGGCGCCGGCGCGGCACGAGAAGGGCCAGTCGTAGCCCTGTGCCTCGGCGGATTCGAGGATGTACTCGCCCTGATTCACTTCGAGGGTGCCGTAGTCCTCGGCGTCGAGGTCGGCCTCGGCGGCCTCCTCGAAGAGGTTGTCGTCGTCCATCGACCAGCCGTGGTCGTCGAGCACTTCGTAGTTGAGGTATTCTACTGTGGGCATCACCTGTCGGTTTGATGCCCTCCTCATTAGGCTTTGCTGTTCCTCGCCTCACGGGTGATCGATCGGAAGACCCGTCGGACGATCAGAACCGAGCGAGCCGCCGAACACGTTCGCTCTCGCCGCGCGGTCGGCCTGACAGCTCGTTATCATGACTGATACGCCGTGGGTAACAGTAAATAGCGAACGGCGCGTAGCGTGGTCCGATGGAAGAGTCCGTCGTCGCCGACTTCGTCGGCCGCGTTCACACCGCGGACATCGGGAGCGACAAGCCGGTGACGGGGCGGGTGCTCCTGAGCCAGCGCCGACTGGTGCTCGCGACGGACGACGACAAGACGACCGTCCCCCTGTCCGCCGTGTTCGACGTCTCCGTCGGCACCGTCCCCGGCGACCTGCGCTCGTTTTTCAGCGACAGCGTCACCCTGGCGTACGAGCGGCGGGGCGACCGACGCACGGCCCTCGTCGAGGGCGAGCCGGAGGACATGGAGCGGTTCATCCGCCTGCTGTTCAAGGCGCTGCTGCGCGGCGTGACGGTCACCGTCCGGCACCCCGCGAAGGTGGGCGGTCGCGTCACGGACGCGTCGGACCACACGGCGTCGGTGACGCTGTCGCCCGGCGCGATCGGCTTCGTCGACTGTCCCGACCCGTTCGAGGTCGACCTCTCCGCCGTGATCGACTACGAGCGGACCGACCGGACGCTCGCCGGCACCCAGCGGCCCGCGCTCGTGTTCCGCCACGTCGTCGACTCACGGACCGTCACGTCGATCGCGACCGTCCCGAACGAGCGCACGCTGAACGTGCTCGGCCGGTACATCAAGCTGGAGTACGAGGAGGTCATGGAGGAGCTGGAGTCGTTCGACCCGACCGAAGAGCAGCTGGAGATCCTCGTGTCGATCTACTCCGCCGGCGGGGAGGCGAACATCGCCGACGTGGTCACGGGCGACGTCGCGCAGACGTCGATGGTCCTCGATCAGCTCCGCGAGGAGGAGCTCGTCGTCGACGGCGAGTCGGGCGCGGCGCTCACGCGGAAGGGGCAGATGATCGTCACCACGTACCTGGAGTCGGTCAACGCCTGACTGCCGACGCCGCCCGGCCGAACGACTATGCCTCGCCGTCACCTCCGACCGGTATGGGATTCAAGACCGACTTCAGCAACGGTGTCATCTCGCTTCTCGTCAGCCTCGCCGTGACCGCCGCGGCCGCGCGATCCGAGGAGAGCGACGAGTGGTCGACGGGGGAGCTGTTGGCCGCGGTCGGGATCGCCTCGTTCCTCTCGGGATACCTGACGAGCTACTTCGCCAAGTGAGGCGGCCGGACGCCGGCCGGTGGGAGGCCGACCGAGGCCCGTTCGGCGGGATCCGGGGGAAGTTTCATGCTGATGCGGACGTAGGTAGTTCACATGCCAGACGACCGCCACGGGCGTTCGACGCGGCTCGACGCCGCGGCCCGCGAACGGGGGCTGGACGCGCCGGCGGGCGACCGACGCGACGCGGCGCCGCCCGACGACGCGGGGCCGCGGACCGCGCGGGTGCCCGAGCCGCACGTCCACGACACCTTCTCCGTCGACGGGATCGACACGAAGCGACGCGAGGGGCTGTTAGAGGCCGTCCTGCTCGACCGCGACGGCGTCAGCGCCGCCTCGGCGACGAGGCGGAACGGGACGGTCGGGATCCACCACGACCCGGACGTCTCCCGCGGGGAGCTCCGGGACGCGCTGGAGGCCTGCGGGCTCGTGGTCGCGCCCGGCGACGCGGCGTTCGAGGTGCGGCGCGCCGCGCAGTTCGACTCCGCCCGCGTCGCCGTCGCCGTCCTCTTCGGGCTGATGGTCGCGACCCCGTACATCGCCGTCCTCTACCCCACCCGGGTCGAGTGGCTGTTCTACGACCCGGTGACGGTCCAGTACCTCCAGTCGATCCTCGACTCGCAGATGGCGACGCACTTCTTCGTCAACCTCGGCTCGCTGTCGGGGATCGCGTTCCTCGTCGCCTGCGGTCCGATGATCAAGCGGTCACTCGCCGCGGCGGCCGCGGGCGAGGTGACGAACGAGAGCGTCTTCGTGGCGGGCGTCGTCGCGCTGTTCGGCTACAGCACCCTCGCCGCGTTCACCGCGTTCGAGGGGGCCGTCCACTACGACCTCGTCGCGTACGCGGTCGTCGGCGTCACCCTCTGGAACCACTTCGGCGTCGGCGAGACGACGCCCGACACCGCGGGCGTCGAGGGACCGACCGCCGACGGGAGCGACGCTCCTGCCGACGCCGCCGAGGAGGAGCCGATCGCGATGACCGACGGCGGCCGGTAGTCGCCGACGGTCTCGCCGCGCGTTTCCTTTTAAATACTTCGCCGGTCCGGACGCGCCGAGCGCTCAGTACAGCTCTCCGTCGAGCGGCTCGATCCCCTCGATCCGCACCTCGTCGCCGACGGCGAGGGTCGCCCCCCGCTGCGTCTCCGGAACGACGGTGTTCACCATCAGCCGGAAGTCGTGGTCGAAGCGGTCGCTCTCGGTCCAGTCCGGGAGCGTCGCCCGGCGATTCTTTATAAAGGTCTCGCGGAAGCCGTCGATCTCGGCGCCCGTGTCCGGGTTCCGGGACGGGACGACGCAGCGCTGACAGGGGTTGACGCCGAGCAGCTCGGCGTCGCCCGCGGCGACCCGGACGGCCTCACCGCGGTCGGCGAACAGCCGGTCCTCCCAGAAGGCGGGGCAGTCGTCGAGGACCACGTTCGGGCGGAGCCGCCGGCGCATCTCCGTCGCGTCCGCGACCGCGTCGAACCAGCCCGCGACCGTCTCCAGCGTCGCGCGCGAGACGGCCGTCGGCCCGTGTGCGACCCGGTCGTCCGGGAGCCCGCCGTCGGGCTCGCGCACCAGGTCGACGTCGTAGCCGAGGTAGTCGCCGACCCACGCTTCCACCGCGTCGGCCTCGTCGGGGAGCGCNAACCGCCGCTCGTCCGCATCGGTCCTCGTCTCGGNGCGCGCCGGCCGCGAGAGGGTCACCGCGGTCGGCGTCGNGTCGACCGAGTCGGTCAGTTCGTAGCTCGCGCGGATCCCGTGGACCGCGGGCTCGCGCTTCCCGTTGACGTAGCCGCCGTTCCCGCCGACGGACGCCTCGTGGGGGTCGACGCCGGCCTCGACGAGCGCGTACGTGCGGTCCCCGCGGAGCGCGCCGGCCGCCCCCAGCTCGGCGCGGTCGAGGGCGACGCCGTCGTTCGATTTCAGCGGATAGGCGACGAGGTCCGCGATGCGTGCCATGTCCCGCGTTCGACGGCGCGTGAGAAAAGCGATCGGTCGACGGCGCGGCGGCGGCGTTACTCCTCGTCGTCTTCGTCGGCAGCGTCGGTCTCCTCGTCTCCGTCGGCGTCCGGCTCTTCGTCGTCCTCGGTCGCCAGCCCGGCCGCCGCGAACGCCTCGGCGACCTCGTCGCCGGGGACGGTCCGGTAGCCGTCGGCCTCGGTGATCGTCGCGACCGCGACGTCGTCGGGTTCGAACTCGTCCTCGTGGGCCGCGAGCGCGGCGAGGCCGAGCTCGATACCGGCGGGAAGCGAGAGGTCGTCGTTCCACTCCTCTTCGAGGTGGCCCTGGATCTCTTTCCGGCCGCCGCCGATGACGGTCGCCTTCCACTCGTTCGGGGTGCCGGAGGGGTCGGCGGCGAACAGGCGCGGCTCGCCGTTCTCGATGCCGCCGATGAGGAGCGCGGCGCCGTACGGGCGGGTGCCGCCGCGCTGGGTGTTCTCCTGGATGTGGTCGGTGACGAACTTCGTCAGCGTCTCGACGCCGACCGCCTCGCCGTAGCGCAGGCGGTTCCCCTGCGACTGCCGGCGAGCGAGGTCGATCAGCTGTCGCGCGTCGGCGACGTGGCCCGCGCTCGCGGTGCCGAGGTGGTCGTCGAGCTTGTGGAGCTTCTCGATGCTCTCGGCCTCCATCAGCGTCGAGGAGGCGCGGGACATCGCGACGAACACGACGCCCTCGGCGGTGCGGATCCCGACGCTGGGCGCGCCGCGCGAGACCGCCTCGCGGGCGTACTCGACCTGGTAGATGCGCCCGTCGGGCGAGAACAGCGACGTGCCGCGGTCGTACGCCTGCTGGTCGTTGTTGCCCATCATCGTCGATCACCCGCTCTCGCGGTGTCGCCTTGGCTCATTACCCGTCATTACGCCGGACGGTTGAAAAAGGGTCCGTAACCGGTACGTGCCGGGCGCGACCCCGGACCCTTTAGTTGCCCGCGGCGTCGGCGTCGGCGGGTCGGAGATCGCCGAGACGGGCGTCGCTCGACCGCAACGCGCGGAATCCGCGATCCCCGCCTACGACGGATATATGCCGATCGGTCCCCTAGCGCGGTCGAATTTGACTCCCACACGAACGACAGCCGCGCTGACGGCCCTCCTCGTGCTCCTCGCGGCCGTCGGCGGGGTCGCGGCGGTGCCGGACGCCCGGATCGCGATCGACGGGATCGACGCGAGTACGACCGATCCGGTCGTCGGCGAGCGGACGAGCCTGAACGTCTCGCTCTCCAACTCCGGCGGCAGCCCCTCGGCCGCCGACGTGACGAGCGTCAGGGTCGTCGACGCGGGCGCGGACGACGACGCGGACCCGCTCGATGAGGCGACCGCGGTCGGCGCGCTCTCGCCCGGCGACGCCACCGACGTGACCCTCTGGACCCGGTTCGACGAGCCCGGCGAGCGCCGGGTCACCGTCGAGGTCGTCGCCGAGGCGGAGGCCGAAGACGGCGAGGACCCGGCGACCGTCACCGTGACGCGCGACGTCGTCGTCGACGTCCAGCCGGCCGTGGTGACCTCGACCTCCGGACGCGCGGGCTCGCCCCGGAGGACCTCCGGAGCGACGACGAGAGCGAGGACGCCGGCGGCATCGGCGTCGACGGCATCGAGGGGATCTTCGGCGGCGGTGGCGGCGGGCTCGACACGGGCGAGGACGCCGCGGAGGCCGTGCGGTCGGCCGACTCCCCGGTGGCGGTAACCGTGGTCAACACGGGGACCACGACCGCCGACCGCGTGAGCCTGACCGCGGTCGGCGAGCCGGTCGCAGGCGGTGATGGGAGCGGAAAGGGCAGTGAAAGCGGGGCGTTCGAGGCCGGCCCGTACGTCGTCGAGGACGTCGCGCCCGGCGAGGAGCGCCGCGTCGTCGTCGACCTCGGCCCCCTCGACCGGCGCTCGGCGGTGACGTTCACGGCGGCGTTCCGGGCGGGCATCGACGCGCAGGACGGCGCCGGCGCGGAGCGCACCGCGACGTCGACGCTCCGGTACCCCGCGCACGACGGGGAGCCGATTGTCACCGACGCGACGGTCGAAGCGACCGACGACGGCGAGGTCCTTGTCGACGCCAACCTCGGCAACGCGGGCGGCGGCGATCTGGAGGGCGTCGTCGTCTCCGTGGGGGAGGCCCCGGGCGTCGAACCGACGCCGGCCGGCGGCGAGTACTTCGTCGGCGCGGTCGGCGCCGGCGACTTCGTCGCCTTCGACCTGCGGACGACCGCGAACGCGTCTGTCGCCGACGAGGTCCCGGTCCGGATCGCGTACACCGAGCGCGGCGTGCGGTACGTGGAGACGGAGGCGGTGGCGCTCCCGGACGGCGCGGGAACCGGAGACGGGAGCTCGGGCGCCGTCGGCACCCTCGGCTCCGCCGGCGGGCTCGGCTCGGTCGGCGCGCTCGGGGCGGTCGGCCTCGTCGGCGCCGCCGGGCTCGCGGTCGTGGGAGGCGTCGTGCGTCGGCGCGATGTATAGCGTCGAACTGCGGGGCGCGACCAAGCGCTACCCCGGCGGCGGCGCCGAGCCGGTGGTCGCGCTCGACGACGTCGACTTCGCGGTCGAGCCGGGCGAGTTCGTCGCGGTCGTCGGGCCGAGCGGCTCCGGCAAGTCGACCCTGCTGAACGTCCTCGGGCTGCTCGACGACCCGACAGAGGGGAAGCGGGTCCTCGACGGGACCGACGTGACGAGCCTCTCGGTCGCCGAGCGCACGGCGGCGCGCAAGGAGTCGATCGGCTTCGTCTTCCAGGACTTCCACCTGCTGCCGACGCTGACGGCGGTCGAGAACGTCGCGCTGCCGACCGCGTTCGACCCCGGCGACGCGAGCGACCGCGCCGCCGACCTGCTCTCGCGGTTCGGGCTCGGCGACCGGCTCGACCACGAGCCGTCGGAACTGTCCGGCGGGCAGAAACAGCGGGTCGCCATCGCCCGGTCGCTCATCAACGATCCCGCGGTCCTGCTCGCCGACGAGCCGACCGGCAACCTCGACACGGAGACCGGCGAGTCGATCCTCGCGGAGTTCGAGCGCGTGAAGCGGGAGGGGGTCGCGGTCGTCGCGGTGACGCACGACCCGCTCGTCGAGGGGTACGCCGACCGCGTCGTCGAGCTCACCGACGGCGTGCTGGTCGGCGGGATTCCGGACGGCGATGAGACGAGGGAAGCGAAGCCGCGCCCCGACCCCGAGGCGGCGACCGCGGAGGACCGATGAGCCGGGACGATCCGGCGGCGCGGTCCGGTCGGAGTTCGAGGTCGGAGGCGGGGCCGGAGTCGGGCTCGGCCTCGAGCTCGGGCCCGGAGTCCGGAGCGGGCGGCTGGCTCCGCGGCTGGCGCCCCGCTGTCGCGATGGCGGCGCGGAACCTGCGCCGGAACCGGGTGCGGACCGCGCTCGCGGTGCTCGGCGTCTGCATCGGCGTGCTCGCGGTCGCGGCGCTCGGGATCTTCGGCAACGTGCTGGCGCTNGGCGCCCAGGACGCCATCGGCGACATCGGCACGCAGGTCGTGGTTTCGCCGAACGTCGACGCCGGGATCGAGTCGCTCTCCGACGCCGACGTGGCCGACATTCGGCGCGCCGTGGGCGAGCCGGCGGTCGTCCCGCTGTACTCGGACAACGCGGTCGTCGCCAGTCAGAGCGACCAAGAGTTCGCGACCGTCTACGGCGTCGAGGAGCCGGCGCTCGCGTTCGAGGCCGCGGAGGGCCGGCTCCCCGAGCGCCACCGGCAGGGCGCGATCGTCGGCGCCGACGTCGCCGAGGAGCTCGGCGTCGGCGCGGGCGACACCGTCGGGATCGCGGGGACCCAGGTCCGGGTGGTCGCGGTGCTCGTCGAGAGCCAGACGTTCAGCCCGGTCGCGCCCGACGACGCCGTCTTCCTCCCCGAGTCCGCCTTCTCGGCGGACGGGTACGCGCAGGCCCTCGTCGTCGCCGAATCGGGCGAGGCGGCGCGGGTCGCGGCCGACGACATCCGCGCGGAGGTGAACGCCCGCGAGGAGCGCGTCGAGCTGTTCGAGCTCGCCGCCATCGTCGACGAGGTTAACGAGTTCTTCGGGCTGCTCAGCACGTTCCTCCTCGGGCTCGGCGCCATCTCGCTCGTCGTCGCCGGCGTCTCGATCCTCAACGTGATGTTAATGAGCACGGTCGAGCGCAGGGAGGAGATCGGCGTGATGCGCGCGGTCGGCGTGACCCGCCGCGACGTGTTGCGCGTGCTGCTCGCGGAGGCCGGCCTCATCGGCGCGATCGGCGCCGCCGCGGGGACCCTCCTCACCGTCCTGCTCGTCGCCGGGCTCGTCGCCGCGACCCCGGAGGTCGACGCCGCCCTCGCGCTCGACCCGACGAACGGCTACTACCTCCTCCTCGCGCTCGGCTTCGGCGTCGGCGTGGGGCTCGTCAGCGGCGCCTACCCGGCCTGGAAGGCCGCGAACGAGCGACCGGTCGAGGCGCTCCGGAGCTGAGCGGCCGCGACCCGACGGCGAGCCCGGCGGCGTCTCTCCGCGAGCGGGACCGTCACCCCGCCCAGCCGCCGCGCATGTCGTCGGTCACGCGGTCGCGCCACGTCTCGAAGGCGTCTCGACACTCCGGGCTCTCCTCGATGTGCCGGACGAACCCCGCTCCGGGGGACGCCAACTCCGCCTCGCAGAACGGGCACCGCCTCGGCTCGATCGTCGACTCCGCTAATGCCATGACATCACATACCAATCTAGAAGCTCAAAAGTTTTGTTACGTGTGGTATTTTTGCCATAGATATCTGTTCCGCGTGCTTCTCGCGAAGTATCCAGCCCGAACGTCCACTCAGTACAAGAGGAACGCCCCGACCGTCAGTCGGTTTTTCGCTCGTAGGTGACGAACGCGAGGTCGCCGTCGCCGTCGGTCTCGGCGTCCGGAACGACCTCGCGGTCGACTTCCCGCCACGCGTCGGCGTCCCAGTCCGGGAACCGCGTGTCGCCGTCGGGGCGTCCGGGAACCTCCGTCAGCACCATTCGGTCGGCGAGGTCGAGGAACTGCTCGTAGACGGCGGCGCCGCCGATCACGTACGCCTCGTCGACGCCGCGGTCGGCGGCGTCGGCGGCGGCGAGCACGACCGCCCCGGTGACGTCGTTCGCGGCGACGGCCCCCTCTGGGAGGTCGAGGTCGCGCGTCGTCAGCACGACGCTGGTGCGGTCGGGGAGCGGGCCGCCGATCCGGGCGGCGATGCTCTCGTAGGTCGTGCGGCCGACGATCACGGGGTGGCCGGTCGTGAGACGCTTGAAGTGCGCCAGGTCGGCCGGGTAGTGCCACGGCATCCCGCCCTCGTCGCCGATGACGCCGTTCTCGGCGACGGCGGCGACGATGACGAGGTCGACGTCGGCGATCTCGGCGCTGCCCGCGCCGTCGCCGGCGGGCGCGTCGCCGCCCATCACTCCGCGACCGCGAACGAGAGGCCGTCCGCGGAGTCGTAGTCGACGAGCTCGACGTCCTCGTAGGTCAGCTCGTCGAGGGGGACGTCGGCGATCTCGATCCGG
>JGI1684J13235_1000910_pt1 | contig 10581 bp, 12 predicted proteins | sample PonA232FremontCA_2_FD_13235 | JGI IMG/M metagenome (IMG submission 13235) | reverse complement strand
CCCGGCCGCACCCAGCTTCTCTCTGGAAGCCTAGCCGGACGATACAACTTCCACAATAATTCAAACTCGACCTATTAAACCTACAACTTATACTGGCCGCGCGTCCTCATACACCGCAGCGCGAGGCGCCGCAGGCCGCACAAACGCGGCACCCGGGATGGCCGAGCGTGGCGCGGGCGCCGCAGACGTGGCACGGCACATCCGCATCCAACCCGGGGTCGTTCGTTTGTGTGGTATCGCCGGTTTCCAGGACGGCGCCCGTGGTGGGGTTCGGGCGGTAGGTGGTGCAGCCCTTGCAGCCCGCGTCGTAGGCTTCCCGGTAGACGTCCTTGAAGCGCTCAAACGGGATGTCCGCCGGGACGTTGATCGTCTTGGACACCGAGGCGTCGATGTAGCGCTGCACCGCGGCCTGCATGGCGACGTGCGCCTGCGGGCTCAGGGATTCGGTGTCGATGAAGGCGGGCGGCAGCGCGCTGTCGTCGCCGGTCATGCGCCGGTACGCGGCGACGCCGAAATCGGTGACCGTGACCGTGCGCCGGTTTCCGTCGGGTTCGAGCAGCTTGCGCGTGTAGCTGGGACTGTAGATGGGCTCCAGCCCGCTGGAAACGTTGTCGGCCAGGAGCGAGATCGTGCCCGTGGGCGCCACGGAGCCCACGAGGCCGTTGCGCACGCCGTGCTTCGCGATGGCGTCCCGCACGTCGGCGTCCAGGCCGCGCACCGTCGGGCTCGCCAGAAAGGCGTCGCGCTCGAAAAGCGGAAACGCGCCGCGCTCGCGCGCCAGCTCGGCCGAGGCGAGGTAGGAGCGCCGCTGTAGAGCGTGGAGCCAGGTCTCGGTGCGGGCGACGGCGGCGTCGCCGCCGTAGGTCAGCCCGCACATCATCAAGGCGTCGCCCAGCCCCGTGACGCCCAGGCCGATGCGGCGCTTGGCGACGGCCTCCTCGCGCTGGCGGGTCAGGGGGTAGCGTGAGACCTCGATCGCGTCGTCCAGCATGCGCACGGCCCGGGGCACCAGCTCGTCCAGCGCGTCAACGTCCAGCTCCGCCGCGTCGGTGAAGGGATGTTTGACCAGCCGCGCCAGGTTGATCGAGCCGAGCAGGCAGGCCCCGTACGGGGGCAGGGGCTCTTCCCCGCACGGGTTGGTTGCATGAATTGTTTCACAATACGCCAGATTATTGAGCGCGTTCACGCGGTCGATGAAGATGACACCCGGCTCCGCGTAGGCGTAGGTGGCCGCCATGATGCGGTCCCACAGCTCGCGGGCGCGCACGGTGCGGAGGGTTTCGCCGTTGAAGACGAGGGGCCAGTCGTCGCCGGCCTCGACGGCGTCCATGAAGGCGTCGGTGACCAGCACCGAGAGATTGAACATGCGCAGCCGCTCGGGATCCCCCTTGGCGGCGATGAAGGTCTCGATATCCGGGTGGTCGCAGCGCAGCGTCCCCATCATGGCGCCGCGGCGGTTGCCGGCGCTCATGATGGTGCGGCACATGGCATCCCAGACGTCCATGAAGCTCACGGGACCGGACGCTGTGCCGCCCAGCCCGTGCACGGGCGCGCCTTCGGGGCGCAGCGTGGAGAAGTCGTAGCCGATGCCGCCGCCCGCGCGCAGCGTTTCCGCGGCTTCGCGCAGGTGGGTGAAGATCCCGTGCAGGTCGTCCGGGAGCGTGCCCATGACGAAGCAGTTGAAAAGGGTGACCTCCAGCCCCGTTCCCGCGCCGGCGAGGATGCGGCCCGCCGGCATGACGCGGAAATCCGCCAGCGCGTCACGGAATGCGCGCCGGTGCTCCCCGCGCGCGCTTGCCGGCTCGGCGCCGGCAAGGGCATCGGCGACACGGTCCCAGGTGTCGGCCACCGAGGTTTCCAGCGGCGTGCCGTCATCCGCCGTGCGGCGGTATTTCATGTCCCAGATGTGCCGGGCGATTGGGGAAAGCTCGACCGTCATGCCGTTTCCGTCCGCTCGGTGAGCCGTACCGGGACAGCTTGGTCGTGCCGGCCGGCTCGGCCAAGCAGTCAGGCGAGGCCCGCGTCGAACCCGCTGACCGGAACCCCCGCGTCCGCCAGCATGGCGAGTTCCACCTCGCCGATGTCGCGGCTTTCGCCCGGTTGAAGGACCGGCGCCATCAGGGCGTCCTCGTCGGCGAGGTGATAGGGGTCGCCCTCGGTCAGAGGGACGGCGTCGCCACCGTTGGCCTGTTGTGCATTGGACCCGTCGAAGACGAGCCCATCGCTGAAGAAGTCGTCGTTTTCCGCCACGTTGGTGTCGAAGGTGGAAACACGCCGGATGCTTGTGCCGTGCGTGCCGTTGAAGCCCAGCGCGTGGCCCATCTCGTGCATCAGAACCGTCATCGCGTCGAACTGACCTGCGGGCACGCCCTCGCTCAGCTCGGTGTTGAAGGTCCAGTCGTTCACCTCGGGAATCTCGATGCGCAGGTCGGGGCTGAACCCGTTGGGATCGGTGCCGGTTTTCATCTCGGCCACGGGCCCTTGCTGGTGAACCGGCAGCCCGTCCGCGTCCGTCAGCCCGGTGTTCACGGTCCGGCCGGCGGAAGCTCGGGCGAGCACATCGCCGCTCAGGGTGGGCGCGGAAACGACCTCCGCCTCGATCGTGACCGCGGTGTCGATGTCGAACTCGTCCATCCAGCGGTCCCAGGCGGCGTTCAGCGAGTCGCGCAACTCTCCTTGAACGCCGGTGAAAACGCCGGACGGGTCGGTGAAGCTCGCCGCCAGCTCGGCGGAGCCCGAGGTGGTCGTTCCCCCGGCGTCGGGATCGGCAATGCCCGAGATGTCCTGGCCGTCCAGCGCGACCGCGCCGGGGTTGAAATTGTTGCTCACGGCCTGATCGCCGACACTGACGGTCAAGCCATCGCTGGTCTGCTGGATGCCGGCGGTCGTGCTTCCGTCGGCGAAGGCGAGCGCGACATCGGCGTTGAGCGCGATCTCCGCGCGGGCGCCATCCGGTCGGGAGACGGTGAGGACATTGCCCGAGGTGGTGAAATCGTACGAGTCCAGCCCGCGCGCGAATTCCACCCGATCGCCGGTGTTGCCGCCGAACTCGACCGCGCCCTCGGCCGGCACCTGGACCGTCTCGGCGGCGGCGCTCCCGCGCACCTCGGCGGCGAACGGGATTTCCAGGGTCTGCTCGCCGTCGTCCAGGATCAAAACGTTGCCGTCCATGTTCGCTCGCTCCAGCCATGCTGACGGATGCGTGCAGCCTGCCGCACCGTCTTGAAGAAACCTTTAACCCGGTCGGCGCATGCTTGGCCGTCTCCAGGGCATGAGTCTGCGGCAGCCGCAGCGCTTCGGCGAGAGGCAGGCAATGGCGCATATTCCCACACCGCGTGCCGCGGCTGCTGTGCGCTCGTGCATGGCGGCGCCGCTGGCCCGGGCCCGGGCCCGGCTCGACAGCTTCGGCTACAGCGAGGCCGCCGATCGCCGGGGCGCATTCGTGGCCGACCCGAGGCAGCTGGAAACGCTCGACCGGCGCCGTTTCGAGGGCCACCTGGAGGCGCTGGGGGGCATCGTCGAGGAAAACCGGGTCAACCGCCGCGATCGCGTGCTCAACATCTGGCTCGGGCTGGTGCTGTGCGTGATCGTCATCGGCGTGGTGATCCTCGTGCCCAATCTGGCGCGCTACATCGGCTACGGGTTGGCGGAACGCAACGCACGCCGCCGCCTTGTCGCCGATCGTGCGCTCTACCGCCGGCGCTTCGGACGCGCGCCGCGGTGACCGTCAGCCGCCGGAAGCCGGCCCTGTTTCTCCGCGCGCTTCCCGAACCAAGCGTTGCGTGGCGGGCTCCAGGCTGTCCCCAAGACGCCGCATGAAGGTGCGGCGGTCCAGGCCGGGCTCGATCGGCGGCAGGATCTCCATGACCATCCGGCCCGGGTGCTTGCGGAAGGCGTGCCGCCCCCAGAAGACGCCCGAGTTGAGCGCGATCGGCACCACCGGCAGGTCGAGGTCGCGGTACAGCGCCGCCACGCCGGGATGGTAATCGCCGCCGCCGTCGGGCGGTTTGCGTGTGCCCTCGGGGTAGATGATGAGCGGGCGGCCCTGGCGTACCGTGGCGCGCGCGCCGCGCAGCATGCGCCGCAGCGACGCCGCGCCGCCGGCCCGGTCGATGGGGATCGCGCCGTGGCGCAGGAGGTACCAGCCGAACGGCGGGCTCCAGGTCAGCTCGCGTTTCAGGATGTAGGCGGGATCGGCGAAGATCAGCGGGAACACCAGGGTGTCCCAGGCCGACTGGTGCTTGGCGGCGATGAGGAAGGGCTCGTCCGGCAGGTTCTCGCGTCCCCGCACCTCGTGGTCCAGCCCCACGATCCTGCGCAGCAGCCAGAAAAGGACGCGGATCCACACACGCCCGCCCGCGATGAGCCAGCGCCGCGGCGCCGCGAGCAGCGGCAGCAGCGCGATCATCATCAGCGCGGTCCAGGTGAACCCGATAACGTTGAACGCCAGCGAACGCATCATCGGCGGGCGGCTCCGGTCAGCGAGCGCAACGTCTCGCGGGCGAGGGCGGCGAGATACTTGGTGTATTCCGTGGCGAACAGGCGGGCGGTCGCCGGGCTGCCCCACCACGGCGCGGCGTCCAGACTGCTCGGGCGGACGGGATGTGGCACCACCGTGGCATCGGGAAGGCGCTGCCGGAAGACGAGCAGGCTGCGCGGGATGTGATACGCGGCCGTGACCAAGCGCAGCGAGCGCACGTCGTTCCGTGCCGCCCAGCTCGCGGCTTCGGCGGCGTTGCCGCGCGTGGTGCGGGCCGCGTGGCCGAGATCGACGCAGCACGCGATCTCGCCGTGATCGCGGCCGTTCGCGCGCAGCACCGCGTCCAGGTCCACGTCGCGGTGGACGCCGGAGATCAGCAGCCGCTCGGCGTGCCCCGCGGCGAGCAGATCGAGACCGGCGTTCACGCGGTCGCTGCCGCCGGTCAGCACGACGATGGCATCGGTGGGGCGGCCCGGTTCGGCGGGCTGCTCGGGCAGGGTGGCGACGAACCAGACAAAACCGGCCACCCAGCCAGCCGCCAGGAGCACCCCGGTGCCGGCGATCCCGGCGAACACGCGGCCAAGATGGGAGGGCGCCCGGCGTGCCATGTCACGCCAGTCTCGCCAGTGTTCGCAGCACCGTCAGGCGCGCCGTCGCCGTGGCGATGAACGCCGTCGCGACCGGGATGAGCGCCAGCAGGACCCACTGCCAGGTNGCCAGCGCCAGCTCCGGCACNAGGGCACCCCCGCCCGCGGCGAGAACCTGGCGCAGGGCCACGAGCGTGACGGCGGCGAGCACGACCCCGATCATCCCGCCCAGCAGGCCCAGGCGCAGCGCGTGCCACTCGAACTGGCGGGCGATATAGCCGTCGTGCGCGCCGATCAGGTGCAGGATTTCGATGACGTGGCGGTGTACCGCGAGCCCGGTGCGCGTGGCGAAGATCACGGTGACGACCGCGGCGGCCGTCACCAGCCCCATGACCAGCAGCGCCACCCCCTGGAAGGAGCGCACCACCTCCAGCAGGCGCCCCAGGGTGCGCTGATGGTCGTCGATCGTGGCGCGCGGCGCGGCATCGGCGACAGCCGCCTGGAGGTTCTCCATGTCCGGCGGATTGGCGCGGCTGACCCGCGCGGCCACCAGCGCCGGCAGCGGCAGGTCGTTCAGCGACGCGCGCTCGCCCAGCCAGGGCGCGAGCATCTCCTGCACGCGGCTGTCGGGAATGCTGCGCGCGCTGGCGATGCCGGGGCGGCCCCGCAGGGTGTCGACGACGGTGTTCACGAGCGCGGCGCGGCTCACCCCGCTGTCCGGCCCCGGCGGGGGAATCTGGACGGTCAGCCGCCCGGCGAGGCCGGTGTCCCAGCGCTCGGCCAGGTTGCTCACGGCCAGCGCGGCCGCCAGGGCCAGCGCGGCGAGATACACCATGAAGCCGATCAGCCACGGCAGATAGCGGGCCGAAGCGTCGCGTTGCAGGGGAACGTCGCGCCGTGCGCGGATCACGTCGGCCTCGCGTCAGCCGTCGCGCCGCCGGGCGGGCGCCGCGCTGTCGCCCCCGGCGAGGCGGATGACGGGATGCTGGAAACGCTGCACGAGCTGCTCGCTGTGCGTGGCGATCACGACGGTGGTCCCCATCTTGTTGAGTTCTTCGAAGAGGTACAACAACCGAAGCGCAAGCCGGTCGTCCACGTTGCCCGTGGGCTCGTCGGCAAGCAAGAGGCTTGGCCGGCCGATGACGGCGCGCGCGATGGCCACGCGCTGCTGCTGCCCGCCGGACAGCGTGGGCGGATAGGCGTCCAGGTGCTCGCCGAGCCCCACCCACGACAGCAGTTCCGCGACGTGCTCGGAGATGCCGGCCGGTCCCCGGCCCTGCACGCGCAGCGGCAGCTCCACGTTCTCCAGGGCCGTCAGGTGGTCCAGCAGACGAAAGTCCTGAAACACAACACCGATTCGCCGGCGCATCAGGGCCTTGTCGCGCCGCGACAGCTGGGCGACGTCCTTGCCGAAGAGGCTGAGGCGACCGGCCGAGGGNTTGTGCCAGAGGTACATGAGCTGGAGCAGCGAGGTCTTGCCGGCGCCGCTGGCGCCGAAGACGAAGTGGAANGAGCCCGGCTGCAGGTGAAAGGTGAGATCGCGCAGCACGTAGTGGCCACTGGTATACTGAAANCTCACGTCGTCGAAGCGGACCACGGTCAATCCCCCTTGCGGCCGGCGCCGTGCCACCCCGCGCCTTGCGCGCCGGGATGCGCTCACCTATAAAGCGGGTACCCACGGTTTTTCCAGCGCTTGTGCGCAATGATCCTGAGCTGTCCCGAATGTGGTTCCCAATTCCGCGTCCCCGCCGAGAAGCTCGGCCTGCAGGGGCGGACCGTGCGCTGTTCCCGGTGCAAGCACAGTTGGCACGCCACGCCGGATGACGGGCAGTCCGAGGACCTGGAGCTGAGCCCGGACGGCGAACCGGCCCCCGGCGGGGAGGAGGCGACGCCGGGTTCCCGGCAGGACGGCTCCGGTGACGCTCCGGATCAGGCCGCCCCCCACGCCTTCGACGAGGATCTGGCCGAATTCCGGGCGGCGCACCGCCGGGCCATGCGGGCCGCCAGCGCGGAACCGGAGGCTGGGCGGCGCTTCCCGTGGGGGTGGACGGTGCTCGCCGTCGTCGTGGTGGCGCTCGTTGCCGGCGGCTGGTTCGGGCGGCAGCAGGTCGTGGCGTATGTGCCCCAGACGGCGGCGCTTTACGACCTGGCCGGCATTCCCGTGAACAGCGTCGCACCCGGACTGGAACTGCGCGACGTCACGCGCCGGCGTCAGCTCGTCCAGGACACCAACCAGCTCGTGCTGGAAGGTCGCATCGTGAACACCGGCGAGCAGGCGCAAACCGTCCCGCCCATCCGCGCGACGCTGTACAACGCGGCCGGCGAGCGGCTCACGGCGTGGCGTCTCACCGCACAGGCGTCCCGGCTGGCCCCCGGCGCGGAAACCACCTTCAGCTCGCGCCGCCCCGATCCCCCGAAAGAAGCACGCGAACTCTCGCTGAGTTTTATCGCGCCAAAGTCATAGTCTATGTTATAGGCGGTCGAAAGATTTCGGGGGCCGCCGTGTGCGGCCGCGGTGGACGTGGGGTATCATGTCGCACATGGAAACCTTCGGCGCCGGAACGGGATCGGGTGCGGCACAGCCGCCCGCCGAGAGCCGGTGCGTGCTTCTGGTGGATGATGACACCGCGGTCCGGACGTTCGCCGCGCGGGCATTGTCCAACCGCGGTTACCGGGTCATCCAGTGCGACAGCGGCGACACCGCGCTCGGTGTGCTCGACGCGGGTCATGCCGTCGACGTCGTCGTGACCGACATCGTCATGCCCGGGCTGGACGGTCTGGCCCTGGCGCGCTGCATCGGCGACCGCTGGCCTCACCTGCCGGTGATTCTGATGACGGGCTACGCCGACGCGGCCCGGCGCAGCGAGCTGGAGGCCACGCACCACACGGCCCTGCTGATGAAGCCGTTCCGCCTGCACACCCTGTGCGACAGCGTTGCCGAGCACCTCGGGGAGCCGGCGCCCGGCTGAACCCCCGTTCGGCGGTTACGCCCCGGCCCCGTGCAAGGCTTCCAGCAGCTCGGGATAGCGCGGTTCGTCGTCGGGCGAGATGACGCCCCGGCGCACGAAAAAATCGATCATCACCACGGCCACGTTGAATTTGAACGCGTCCGTGTCGCGCGCCGTCGCCAGGGCCTCGTGCACATCCACGAGGTCGAAGCGCACGATCTCGCCGTCGCGGCATTCGGGCACGAAGCTCTCGGGAAGCTCGATGTCGTAGATGAACAGGGTATCGTCGCGCAGCCCGCCCTCGGTCTCGCAGCGGTAGGTGAGGGCGCCGACCGGCACGGCCGTGTCGGCAAGCTCGGCGGACATGCCCGCCTCCTCGTCGGCCTCGCGGATCACGGTGGCGCGCGCGCTGTCGCCGTGTGCCATGCCGCCGGCGACGAGGTGGTCCAGCTTGCCCGGCGCGACGCGCTTGTCGGCCGCGCGCGTGCCCACCCAGACGGCCAGACCGTCGGCCCGGCGCACGAAGCCGTTGACGTGCGCGCCGTAGGATTTGACGCCGAACAGGGGAACCGCGCCCCGGTCCAGGCGCAGCAGCGCGGGCGCCGCCCAGGTCTCGGACACGCCGTAGAGTTCCCCGCGCGGGCGCGGCGCGTCACCGCGCGCGGCCAGTTCTTCCACGACCTCGTGCACGGCGCGCGAGCGCGTCTCGACGTCCGCCAGGGCGGGCGCAAGCGTCACCGCGTCCGTTGCGACGTGGAAGACCGAGGGGAAGTCCGCCAGCGCCCGCGCCGTGGCGTGGCGCACGCGGCCAACGCACCGGCCCTCCACGACGAAGGGGCGGAAGGCCTCGGGGTCCCACTGCCGCACGGCGGCGATGCGGTCGAAAAAGCTCACGCGAAATCCTTGTCCGAGGTGAGGACGGCTTCGACGCCCCAGATCCGCCGAAGCACGCGCGCCAGGAAGGCGCTTTCGTGCTGACCGAGATCGGCGACCTGAAGGTCGATCGCAAGCTCGTCGCGCTCCGGACCCATCCGGTCGGCGTGCCAGCGCTCGGGGGTCATGCCGCGTTTGGCGAAGACTTCGAGCACGCGCGGCATCAGGCCAGGATCGGCGATGGCGCGGATGGCAAAGCAGGTCACGCGCTGGGGATGCGGGGCGGACGCGGTCGGTTGCGATGACGCGGCGGTGTCGGCGGTATCGGCACGCATGGGAATCTCCTGCGCGACGGTGGCGAAGCGGGAATCAGGCACACGACATACCCGGCGCCCCCGCGGGCGCCGGGCCCGTAATTCGCTCGCCCCATATGCGCAGGCTTATGCGTGTCATGGTTCGTGAAAGGGTAGAAAGGCGCCCGCAGGCGGTCAAGGCACCGCAGTCCGCCCGTTTCCACGGGCTTGTCCGCAGCGCGTTCCACGGCTTCCGCGGGCGGATGCGTGGGGTTTGTCACAGCGCAGCCATTCAAGCCGGTTTCCCGAGGGTGTCCACAGAGCCGTCCCCGCAAACTGGGGACGGAATTCCATCCCCACCGTCGTCCCCAGGGCTTTCCGCAAGCTTGTCCCCGCGATCTGGGGAAAACGTGGCAGTCCGCACGAAAACGCGCCGCCGGCGGCGATACCGGCGGCGCGCACGCGTCCGCGAAGCGGACGACCCGTTCACTCCGGCAGCTTGTCCAGGTTCTCCCGGTCGAAGCCCTCGATCTCGAACATCAGCTTCATCTCGTCGCCGATCGCCGGAGCGTACTGATCCACGCCGAATTCGGAGCGCTGGATCGTGGCGCGGGCCGAAATCCCGGCGGTGAGGATCTCGTTGTAGTCGGGCAGCGGATGCGGGCCCATCTTGTTGAGCGTCACGTCCAGGGTCACCGGCTTCGTGGTGCCGTGGAGCGTGAGATCGCCCGTGATGTCGGCCGTCTTCTCCCCGGTCTTTTCCACATCCGTGCTGGTGAAGGTGATCTCGGGAAATTCCTTCACGTTGAGGAAGTCGGGGCTGCGGATGTGTTCGTCGCGCTTGTCGTGCTGGGTGTCCACGCTGTCCGCCTGGATGGTCACTTTGACCGAGGACTTGGCCGGGTTGTCCTTGTCGATCGTGAAGGTGCCGGAAAACTCGGTGAACTCCCCGATGGCGTCGGAATAGCCGAAGTGGGAGATCATGAAGGCGATGTCGGAGTGCGCCTCGTCGATCTTGAAGGTCGTCGGCTCGGCCTGGGCCGCCGTTGCCCCGGCGAAAAGGACGGTTGCGGCGGCAAAGGCGGTCAGGGTGCGATTGAGCCGTGTCCGCATGGTCGTGGCCTCCCTTGGGTTTGGTTGCGGTTGGTGTTCAGCCCCCGGCGGGCCGGGTGGCGACGATCTCGATCTCGATGTCCACGGCGTTGGGCACCATCCCCGTGTTGCGCCAGACGCCCTGGCCGATGCCCCAGCGCAGCCGCTTGACCGTGACCTCGCCGCTCGCGGTGGCCTTCAGCGTGCCGTTCGTGCGCGCGACGTCGAGCGTGAACGGCAGGTCCACCGGATGCGTCTCACCGCGCATCGTCAGCTCGCCGTGGGCGACGTAGCGGTTATCCTGCTTG
>JGI1684J13235_1000909_pt1 | contig 10603 bp, 7 predicted proteins | sample PonA232FremontCA_2_FD_13235 | JGI IMG/M metagenome (IMG submission 13235) | reverse complement strand
TCGCTGTGTGTCGTTGTGATGTGTCGTCGTTCGTCGTTTGTCTGATTCGATCGTGATGTTTGTTCGCGCGGCGACGTCGTCGGATTGTGTTGTCGCGTCGAAAACGGAACCGCCGTTCGGCTACTCGCTTTTCGCCTTCTGCTGGATCTCCTCGACGATCTCGGGGTTCCGGAGCGTGCTCGTGTTACCGAGCTCCTTGCCGTCGGCGATGTTCTCCAACAGGCGCCGCATGATCTTCCCCGAGCGCGTCTTCGGTAGGTCGGGCGTGAACACGACCTGCTCGGGTCGGGCGATCGGGCCGATGGCGTCCTCGACGCCGGCGACGATCGCGTCGCGGAGCTCGTCGTTACCCTCGTACCCGTCTTCGGTCGTCACGTACGCGTAGACGGCCTCGCCCTTGATGTCGTGGTCGCCGCCGACGACGGCGGCCTCGGCGACGCCCTCGACGCCGACGATGGCGGACTCGATCTCCATCGTGCCCAGCCGGTGGCCGGAGACGTTGAGCACGTCGTCCACCCGCCCGAGCACGGTGATGTAGCCGTCCTCGTCGATCTTCGCCCCGTCCTCCGGGAAGTACACCCAGTCCTCGGGGTCGTCGCTGTCCGTGTCGGAGTACTCCGCCCAGTACTCGTCGATGTACCGCTCGTCGTTGTTGTACAGCGTCCGGAGCATGCCGGGCCACGGCTTCTGTACCGTGAGGTAGCCGGCCTTTCCGGGCTCTACCTCGTCGCCGAGCGTGTCGAGGATCTGGACGTCGAGTCCCGGCAGCGGCGGCCCCGCCGCGCCCGGCTTCATGTCCTTCAACCCGGGGAGCGTCGTGATCATCATCCCGCCCGTCTCGGTCTGCCACCACGTGTCGACGATGGGGCACTCCTCGTCGCCGATGTGCTGGTAGTACCACTTCCACGCCCGCGGATTGATCGGCTCGCCGACCGTGCCGAGCAGCCGGAGCGAGGAGAGGTCGTGGCGGTCGGGGAACTCCTCGCCCCACTTCATGAACGCGCGGATCGCCGTGGGCGCCGTGTACAGCTGGGTGGCCTCGTACTCCTCGACGATCTCCCAGAGGCGGTCCTGTTCGGGATGATCGGGGGTCCCCTCGTACATCATCGTCGTCGTCCCGAGCGCGAGCGGCCCGTAGACGATGTAGGAGTGGCCCGTGATCCAGCCGATGTCGGCCGAACAGAAGTACGTGTCATCCGGCTTGATGTCGAGGACGGACTGCGAGGTCCACGACACCCACGAGAGGTAGCCGCCGGTGGTGTGTTTCACCCCCTTCGGCTCCCCCGTGGTCCCCGAGGTGTACATCAGGAACAGCATGTCCTCGGCGTCGCGGGTGACCGGCTCGACCTCGGCGCCCTCGTGCTCTGCGACGAGGTCGTCGTAGTCGAGCTGGTCGTCGCCGAGCTCGTGGCCGAAGTCGTCGCCGTTCGGCCCGAGCCGGTCGACGACGACGGTCGTGGTGTCGTGGTCGACGCCCGCGAGCCCCTGGTTGGCCTTGTCGAGGTGGTCGAGGGGGTCGCCGCGGCGGTAGTAGCCGTCGCAGGTGACGAGGTACTCCGACTCCGCGGAGTTCATCCGGGTCGCGAGCGCGTCCGCCGAGAACCCGGCGAAGACGACGCTGTGGGGCGCGCCGATGCGGGCGCACGCCAGCATCGCGACCGGCAGCTCCGGGATCATCGGCATGTACAGCGTCACCACGTCGTCCTCCTCGACGCCCTGCTCGCGGAGCGCGGCCGCGAACTCGTTTACCTCCCGGTGGAGCTCCGCGTACGTGTACGTGCGATCGTCCTCGTCTACCGGCTCGCCGACCCACTCGATCGCGGCCTCGTCGCCGCGCTCGTCGAGGTGTCGGTCGAGGCAGTTGGCCGACGCGTTCAGTTCGCCGCCGGTGAACCACTCGTAGAAGGGCGGGTCGCTGTCGTCCAGCACCTGGTCGTAGTCGGACTCCCAGTCGAGGAGGTCGGCCGCGGTCTCCCAGCACTCCGGCCAGTTCTCCTCGAACTCCTCGTAGATCTCGGGGTCGGAGACGTTCGCCTGCGCCGCGAACGACTCGGGCGGCTCGAACACCTCCTGCTCTTCCAGTCTCGCTTCCAGTTGGCCGTCACCCTCTGTCATGGTACGGTCGTATCCATCCGATCTCGGCATATAAACGCTGGCGCTAAATACGAAAAATCATGACAGACTCGCGGTGTCTCGGCCGGTTTCCTCTCACTCGACCCCCGACCCGGGACGCCGGCGTCACCGACGCTCCCGGTGCTCCTCATCGAAGAGTCCGTCGAGGAGCGCGCGCTGGGCCTTCCGGAGGTGGTTATGGAACGTCGGCGAGGAGACGCCCATCGCGTCGGCGACCTCCTCGGCGGTGCTCCCGCGGGGCCAGTCGAAGTAGCCGCCGTGGTACGCGGCGGACAGCGCGGCCCACTGTCGGTCGGTGAACCGCTCGGCGACCCCCTCGCGGAACGAGGACTCAGAGCGCGACGACCGGGCGACGGACTCCTTGCTCGCGAGGCGGGCGTCCTCGAACGCCGCGCGGAGCCCGTCGGCCACCGGCCTGACGTCGGCTCCCTTGGGGAGGTCGGCGACGACCCGCACGCGACCGTCCTCCGCGGTCGCGTCGCGGACCGTCGCGCCGTGTTCCGTGAGCGTCCGGACGGCCGAGCCGCCCTCGACGCGCACCGAGGCCGAGCAGCCGTCCTCTCGCGTCTCGATCACACGGAGGTCCGAGACGCCCCCCGTCCCGTCGACGACGTCGGCGACGCCCTGCGGCATCGCCCCCGCGACGGAGAGGTACAGCCGCGAGGCGTCGTCGGTGACGCCGACGGTGGAGTCGAGGTCGACCCGACAGTCGAGGGCGGCGCTCGCGCGGGCGAGGAACGCCCCCTCGTCGGCGGTGTGGAACTCCACCTCGGTGACCGCGTCGGAGTGGAGGAGGTCCCGCCACCGGCCGGCCGTCACCGCCCAGCCGAGACAGCGCCCGAGCGCGACCAGCTCCCGCTGCTCGGTCTCGGAGACCGGCCCCCCGTCCCCGGCGACGACGCAGAGCGCGCCGTGCGTCACGTCCCGGTAGCTCGCGGGGACGGCGATCCCGGGCCGGCCGTCCGCGGAGGGGTCGCCGTCCGTTAGGACCGGGTCGCCGGTCTCGACCGCGTCGAGCCACGGGCCCTCGCGCGTGACGCCGCGGTCGACGAGGACCTCCCGGTCGACGCCGGCCGCGCCCGCCACCTCAGTCCGGCCGCCGTCGGCCGATCCGCGGACCACCCACGCCTCGGCCCACCGGTCGGACTCGACCAGCCGCGCCGGGACCGTCGCGAGCGGCGACTCTCGGCCGTCGCCGTCGGCGAGGGCCTCGAACCCGCCGAGCGCTGTCGACCGCCGCGCGCCGGCGTCGGCATCGGTGCCCCCGGCCGCCCCGTCGCTCCCGGCGGCCGCGTACGCCTCGGCGACCGCCCGCCCGTCGAGGGGGCCGAGGTACCCGTCGAGCGTNCCGAGCGTNTCCCAGCCGCCGGCCTCGCGCACGGCGTGGGGGTCGACGCCGCGGTCGACGAGGAGNCGCCGCGCGAAGNCGTCTCGGAGATCGCGCGGCGTGAGGTCGGCCGGCACCGCGCCGTCGGTCCGCGCCGCCGCCCGCTCGGCGGTCTCGNTCACGATCATCTGGACGCGGCGGGGCGAGANGTCGACGAACGGCTCCGCCTCGCCGAGCCCCTCGCTCTCGGCGTACCGCCGGAGCTCGGCCGCCAGCGAGGACGGGACGACGGTCTCGCGGTCGATCGGTTCCGCGGCGTCGCCGCCGCGCGGCGACCCCTCATCGGTCTCGGAGCGCGCTCCCGCGTCGTCGGCCGGAACGGCGAGGAGGGAGACGTCCGCGACGCCCGGATCACTGAGGTGTCGGGGCGCGACGCGGGTGATCTCGCCGGTCCGGAGGCCGACCTCGCCGGCGAGGCGGACCACGACCGCGGCGCGGTACGTCTCCGCGGCGGTCACGAGCGCGTCGTACGCGTCGGCGTCGAGCCCGTCGACCATCTGTTTCGTGGACACACGAAAATACGAAACAAAAATCTTCCGCCGTGGCCTCGAATCCGATTACCTTCGAGGGCGATCGCGTTCGAGGCTTCCGAACCGGTCGTTTCGGCGCCCTTTAATTTCGTTTTGAGATTTCAGCCCGAAACAGTTTCCACACAGGTTGGTCCCGTTCCGCTTCGTTCGGATCCGTCCCGGTCCGAGCGTGGCCCTGACGGAGGCCCCGGTCCGAGCGGAGCCCTGACGGAGGCCCCGGTCCGAGCAGGACCCTGAGGGGGTCCAGTCAGCTCAGGCGCCGGTGACGACGCCCCACGAGACGTGGTCCCACAGTCGCTCGTAGGTGTAGTAGGTCGCGGTCTTGACGACGTTGGTAACCAGTCCGATGTTCACGGCGTCGCTCACGTTGCCGACGACTGCCCACGCCACGAGCACGGTGATGGCGACCATGAGGGTGCGGTAACAGAGCGTCTTGGCGACCGCGCGCTTCCGCTCGTGAAGCGCCGACCGGGAGACGAACGTGCCCATGCCGACGCATCGGAGCCCACCTATATGAAACTTCTAGACGCTTCTATATGCCCTAGAAGTAACATTAAACAGTTACTCTCCGCGGACCGACGACTCGATCTCGCCGACGACCTCCGGGTTCCGGAGCGCGCTGACGTCGCCGAACTCCTCGCCGCGGGCGATGTCCTCCAGCAGCCGACGCATGATCTTCCCCGAACGGGTCTTCGGGAGATCCGGGGTGAACACGATCCGGTCGGCGCGCGCCACGTCGCCGACGGAGCGGGCCAGCTCCTCGCCGATCGTCGCCTCGAGCGACTCGTCGGGCTCGACGTCGCTCCGGGTGGTCACGTAGGCGACGATGTCGCCGTCGTCGTCGCCGACGACCGCGGCCTCGGTCACCCCGTCCACGCCGACGATCGCCGACTCCAGCTCGGCGGTGTTGAACCGCTGTGCCCGCACGTTGATCACGTCGTCGACGCGACCGAGAATGGTTACGTAGCCGTCCTCGTCGACCGTCGCGCCGTCACCGGTGCGGTAGCGCCACCCGTCTTCGGCCTCAATCCAGTACTCGCGGCGGTAGCGCTCCTCGCCCTCGCGGAGCCCCCGGAGCATCCCGGGCCACGGCGAGCCGATCGTGAGGTACCCCGGCTCGCCCGGGTCGACCGGATCGCCGTCCTCGTCGACGACGCGGGCGTCGATCCCGGGAAGCGGCGGGCCGACCTTCCCCGGCTTCATCGGGGTGATCCCGGGCAGCGTCGCGAGCGCGATGGCGCCCGTCTCCGTCTGCCACCAGGTGTCGACGACCGGCGCCTCGCCGCCGCCGACGTGCTCGCGGTACCAGTGCCACGCCTTGGCGGTGATCGACTCGCCGACGGTGCCCAGCAGGCGGATCGACGAGAGGTCGTGGCGGTCGGGGTACTCCGCGCCCCACTTCATGAAGGACCGAATCGCGGTCGGGGAGGTGTAGAAGACGCTGACGGCGTTGCGCTCGATGAGGTCCCACACGCGCTCGCGGTCCGGGTAGTCGGGCGACCCCTCGTAGAGGACGGTCGTGGTCCCGACCGAGAGGGGACCGTACACGCCGTAGGAGTGGCCCGTGATCCAGCCGATGTCGGCCGCGCACCAGTAGGTGTCGTCGGGGCGCACGTCGAGCACGTTCCGGGTGGTCCACGCGACGTGCGAGAGATACCCCCCGGTCGCGTGCTCGACGCCCTTCGGCCGGCCGGTCGTCCCGGAGGTGTACATCACGAACAGGAGATCGGTGGCGTCGCGCGCGACCGGTTCGACAGTCTCCCCGTCGTGTGCGTCGACGAGCGACTCGTACGCGTGCTCGTCGTCGCCGAGGGACACGTGGAGCGCGTCCCCGAGCCGGTCGACGACGACCGTCGCCGCGAGGTCGGTCTCGGTCCGGAGCCGGGCGTTGTCCGCCTTCGACTTCTGGTTGAACGCGTCCTCCCGCCGGTAGTAGCCGTCGCAGGTGATCAGGTACGACGAGTCGGCCGCGTCGAGGCGGGTCGCCAGCGCCTCCGCCGAGAGCCCCGCGAAGACGACGTTGTGCGGCGCGCCGATGCGGGCGCACGCCAGCATCGCGACCGGCAGCTCCGGGACCATCGGGAGGTACAGCGTCACCACGTCGTCCTCCTCGACGCCGAGGTCCCGCAGGCCGGCCGCGAGCGCGTTCACCTCGCGGTGGAGGTCGAGGTAGGTGTACGAGCGCCGTTCGCCGCGCTTCCCGAACCACCGGATCGCGAGCTGGTTGCGCCGCTCGTCGAGGTGCCGGTCGACGCAGTTGACGGCGGCGTTGAGCCGTCCGTCCGGGAACCACTGATAAAAGGGCGGCTCGCTGTCGTCGAGCACGGTCTCGTACTCCGTCTCCCAGTCGAGGAGATCGGCGGCCCGCCGCCAGGCGTCCGGTCCCTCGGTCTCGAACGCGTCGTGCACCCCCGCGTCGCTCGCGACGGCCTGCTCGCTGAACCCGGTCGGGGGCTCGATGGCGTCGGCGGCGGCGACGGAGCGGTCCCGCCGTCGGCCGTCGATTCCGGCGTCGTCCATGATACCTGTTCGCAAGCGAAGGAATGTATACTTTGTCCGGGGTCCCGGCCAGTGAGCCGAGCCGACGGGAGCGACGGGGGCGTCGCCTGCGGAGCGGCGGTCTGGTCTCCCGGGGATCGACGGAGAACCCGCCTACGTCGACTCCGCGGGCGCGAGCGAGGCGGCCTTCGACCGGGCGCGGGCCACGATCGAGGGCTTGGCCTCGAAGTCGACGGTCACCTGGTCGCTGGCGTACGACTCCTCGTCGACGTGGCCGTGGTCGTGGATCCACGAGACGAGGCTCATCGCCTCGTCGGAGACGGGGAGGACGAGCCGCTCGCGCTCCCAGTCGGGCAGCTCGTCCTCGACGCGGTCGCGCAGCTCCGCGACGCCCGCACCCGTCTTCGCCGAGACGGCGACGGGGTCGGGCGCGACGCCGGAGAGCGCGCCGCGCTTGTCCGCCAGCTCGCCGGGCGCGAGCCGGTCGATCTTGTTGAACACCGTGACGACGGGGGCCTCGTTGCGCTCGTAGAGGGTGTCGTGGCTCGTGACGAGCTTCTCGCGCATGTCCTCGACGGGCTCGCTCGCGTCGACGACGAGCAGCACGAGGTCGGCCCGGTAGACGGAGTCGAGCGTCGACTCGAACGACTCCACGAGCCAGTGGGGGAGGTCCGCGATGAACCCGACCGTGTCCGTGAGGAGCACGTCGCGCTTCTCCATCTCGGCCCGCCGGGTCGTCGTGCCGAGCGTGGTGAACAGCATGTCCTGCGACTCCGCGGTCGTGTCGAGGTCGGGATGCCGGTCGGCGTTCTCGTCGACGTCGATCTCGGCCGCGAGCCGGCGCATCAGCGTCGACTTCCCGGCGTTGGTGTACCCCGCGAGCGCGACCAGGTCGAAGCCGGAGTCGCGGCGCTGCTCGCGTCGCGCCTCCTCCTTCGCCGCGATCGACTCCAGCTCGTCGCGGATCTCGGAGATCTGGCGTTTGATGTCGCGCTCGACGCTCTCGTCGTACTCGCCGAGCCCCATGAAGCCGGGGCGCTCGTCGCGCTTCGCGAGGCTCGCCTTCGCCTCGGCGCGCGGGAGCTCGTACCGGAGCTCGGCCAGCTCGACCTGGAGCTGCGCCTTCCGAGTGTTCGCGCGCTGCCCGAAGATCTCGAGGATGAGCGTGAACCGGTCGATCACCTCGACGCCCTCGGGGAGCTCCCCGCCGATGTTGAACGTCTGGTAGGGTCCCACGTCGTTGTCGACGATGACGGCGCCGGCGTCGGTCCGGCGGACGAGGTCGCGCAGCTCCGCGACCTTCCCCTCCCCGAACATGAACGCGGCGTCCTCCGTGCGGGTCTGCGTGAGCTCGCCGACGACCTCGTAGCCCGCGGCCGCGGCGAGCTGGGTGATCTCGGCGAGGTCGGCGTCGCCGGAGTCGACGCGCTTGGCGACGACCGCCCGACGCTCCTTGGGGACCGGTTCTGCGTTGCCGTCGGCGCCCGCTCCCTCGACGCTCCCGGTCATAAGAGGAGGTCTCGGGCGGCGTACGCGGCGTGGTGTGCTGCCTGCACTGTTTCGCGTTCCCCTATGCTCTCGACGTATTTAAACTCGGGTCGGAAGCTCAGTCCGACTCGCTCGGGGGGCTCCTCGTAGAACTCGCCGTGCTCGGCGACGATCGGCCCGTCCGGTGGCTCCGGCAGGTTTCCGACGGCCGTCGCCACGAGTCCCAGCGTCGCATCGAGCGTCGGTCCCTCCCGCGCGGCGGCGAACCCCATCCCCTCGACCGCCCGGATCCGTGTCGAGTCGATTCGGGCGTGGACCGCTGCCGCGACCATCAGGTACTCGCCGTCCTCCTCGTGGCGGCCGCTGATGTCGACGCCGACCACCTCAGGGACGGGCGCCGGCCACCTCGGTTCGGCCGGAGCGCAGTTCCGATCCCGCGGGTACTGTGCCCATACGACCGACTTGATCGCCCGCCGAATTGAACGTTTCTGTGGTGTGCGTCAGACCTCCAACCGCGCCGCCTCAAGCCGACCGCGCCGCCTCAAGCCGACCGCGCCGCCTCAGGCCGACAGCTCCGCGACCGCGTCGCCGATCCGGTCGATCGCGTCGTCGACATCGGCGGCGTCCACGTCGAGGTGCGTCGTGAACCGCGTCGTGTAGTCGTCGAATTCGACGCAGCCGACGCCGGCCGCCTTACAGGCCTCCACGAGGTCCGCGGCGGGGATCCCGGCGTCGTCGGTGTGCGAGACGACGATATTGGTGTCCGGCGCGGGCGCGTCGACCCCGTCGAGCGCGTCGAGCCCGGCGGCGAGCCGTTCCGCGTTGGCGTGGTCGTCGGCGAGGCGGTCGACGTTCTCCAGCGCGAGCAGCCCGGGCGCGGCGATCATCCCGGCCTGTCGCATCCCGCCGCCGAACAGCTTCCGGACGCGGCGCGCCTCCTCGACGAATTCCTCGCCGCCCGCGAGGATCGAGCCGACCGGCGCGCCGAGCCCCTTCGAGAGGCAGAAGGTGACGCTGTCGACGGGCGCGACGATCTCGCTCGCGTCGACGCCGAGCGCGACCGCGGCGTTGAACACTCGGGCGCCGTCGAGGTGAACCGGCACGTCGGCGTCGCGAGCGACCTCGGCGGCCGCGGCGATCTCCTCGACCGGGACCGCGACACCGCCGCGGTAGTTGTGGGTGTTCTCCAGCGACAGGAGGCCGGTTCCCGGCCGGTGGAGGTCCTCGGTCACGAGCCCCTCGGCGACCGCGTCCGGCGTCGGGACGCAGCGGTCGCCGGCGTCGATCGTCCGGGTCTGCGCGCCCGAGAGCTTCGACGCGCCGGCGAGCTCCCACCGGTAGATGTGCGACTCGCGCTCCAAGAGGAGCTCCTCGCCCGGCTCCGTGTGGACGTGGACGGCGATCTGGTTGGCCATTGTCCCGGAGGGGACGTAGAGCGCGGCCTCGGTTCCGACCACCTCGGCGGCGCGGCGCTCCAGCTCGTTGACGGTCGGGTCGTCGCGGTACACGTCGTCGCCGACCTCGGCGTCGCGGGCGGCCTCGCGCATCGCGTCCGAGGGCGTCGTGACGGTGTCGGATCGCAGGTCGATGGTGTCCTCGTCGATGTCCATTCGTTAGCAGCGATTCGGCGGCCGGTCTGAAATAGGTCGCGCTCGGGGCCGATTCGCCCGGCTCCCAGCGGCGGAGGCGGCCGTGGCCCGCCGTCCCGTCGATTCCGCGTTCGCTTCCTTCTTAAGCGACGCGGCCGATCCGTGTCGTATGGCAACGGAAGCCGCGGCCGACGACGCGAGCGACGCCCCCGAGGCGTACGAGGCCCTCCTGGACCGCGTTCGACGGTGGAACACGGTCGGGAGCGCCGCCGGCGTGCTCGGGTGGGACCAGCAGGTGATGATGCCCGAGGGGGGCACCCCCGCCCGGTCGAAGGAGCTCTCGACGCTCTCGTCGATCCAGCACGACATGATCACGGACGACGAGACCGGCGAGCTGCTCGCCGAGCTCGACGACGCCGACCTCACCGACGAGCAGTCGGCGGTCGTCCGCGAGNTCCGCCGCGAGTACGAGCGCGCCGACGCGGTCCCGGTCGAGCTGGTCGAGGAGATCTCCGAGACCGGCTCCGAGGCGCTACAGGCGTGGGAGGAGGCGAAGGCCGAGGACGACTTCGATGAGTTCGCCCCCTATCTGGAGAAGCACGTCGAGCTCAAGCGGGAGTACGCCGAGCACATCGACCCCGACCGCGACCCCTACGAGGTCCTCTTCGAGGAGTACGAGCCGTGCCTCTCGATCGACCGCGCCGAGGCCATCTTAGCGGAGCTCCGTGAGACGCTCGTCCCCATGATCGACGCGATTCGCGAGTCGGACGCCGACCTCGCGGTCGACACCTTCGAGGGCACCTTCCCCGAGGACGAGCAGGAGGAACTCGCCCGCGAGGCGCTCGAACTCGTGGGCTACGACTTCGACCGCGGCCGGCTCGACGTCTCCTCGCACCCGTTCACCGCCGGGAACCAGTTCGACTGCCGCGTGACGACCCGGTTCGACGAGTCCGACCCGCTCGGCGCGATCGGCTCGA
>JGI1684J13235_1000906_pt1 | contig 10631 bp, 9 predicted proteins | sample PonA232FremontCA_2_FD_13235 | JGI IMG/M metagenome (IMG submission 13235) | reverse complement strand
TCTATCAATAAGGCATCCTTGCCTTTTTGGCTAAAAGCCGCTGCTAGATTGATGGCCACGGTGGTCTTACCCACGCCGCCTTTCTGATTGCTCACGGACATTACTGCTGTCACGGATGGATCACCTGTTAAGATATTAATATGGTACATATAGTATAACATAAATATGTCTTTGTGGCAATGTCAAAAGTCGAAAAGTTATAATTTTATAAAGATGATTTTACGTATTTACGTAAAAAGTGAATTAATGAAGTGGGATAACTTCAATGATTAGGGATAGCAATTTATAATGCAAAGGTAGTAAAAACCGTTTAACTAGGTAGGGCAAATGTTAATCTATTGTTTTCTTTTACCGCCTTTTCAGTAAAATTAAAGGTATCGTAAAGGCGGTAAAGATGTAAAGTTTTCGGTCAAATAAAAAAGCAGGTTAGTAAATCGGGCTTTATGTGCAACAGTAATTTGAACACAACACTGATTTGTCACAGTATTGGGGTTGTTAAGAAAGGTAACTTTGCGGATTAAAATTGGTGAAATTCCTATTTCTTTTTGACTTTTAGCTTACCTGAACCGTCTCTTTTTACCTCTAAATTACCTTTTACTCTTTCCAAAAAACCTTTTCCAGCTCTAAACTTAGGTACTACCTTCGGCGGTATTTCTATCCTCTCACCAGTAAGGGGGTGTATATTGTGGGTCTTAGGTTTAGGAGAAGGAACGAATGTGCCAAAGTTAACCAGCAGTACCTTCTCCCCACTTGCTACCGTCTCGACTATCGTTTCTAGTGTAGTATCTAGCCCTTCCCGGCATTCCTGCTTTTGAAGGTCAGTTTGTTTATAAACTCTATCGACCAACTCACTTTTGTTCATTGACTCGCTCCCTGAATAAGATATAGTAATTTATTTTTATCTCCGATCCCTTATTGATGACTATTTTTACTATTAAACTCTTTAGTTTCAAAGCAATTTAGATATGATCTTGCTGCGCAAGTCTTCGGGTATATAATATTCCCTTTATTGAATTAGTTTATCATGAAAAGCCCTGTTGTTACCAAGATTGATTTAATCATATACCTCTATGCCCGTATGCCTATAATAATACATTTTAAATAGTAACTACATTGACCTTACTGAGTAAAGTCAAGACTTTCTGTCCGTGGTCTCTAAGTCCTCATTATATTATAAAAGACAAAATGGCAGATATTGAAGACGAATTCAGGTATAGGCTAAAGGATTTGAGGAAAAAGGAGGGTCTTACCCAGGCCGAGCTGTCAGCCCGGGCGGGGCTAGATAGGACATACGTTGGAAAAATAGAACGTGGAGAGAGAACCCCTAGTTTACACACCATCGGTAGGCTAGCCAAAGCCCTAGAAATAGAGGTCTGGGAGCTATTTAAATTTTGAACCCACTAGACAGGTACCTTTATTCGTCCACACCTTTTTGTCAAGTGTATTTAGGAGGCAACTATGGAAGACTCTACCCTAATAGAAGTCAAAGATGCGGTTAAAGATAAATTAAACGGGTGGTATGAAAAAGTCGATGGTATCGAGCTAGACGACTTAAGACTGAACGTCTTTTTGGCCTCAATGATGGGGATGCAAGAGAGCAGAGACTTAGTCCACTGGTACCTGGGAGAGCGTGTAGAGAGGTCAATTGTTACAAGCTTTGGTTTCCTGATCGAAGACATAGCCCTGAAAGTTAGTGGGGGCAAGAGTTGGTCTAATGAGGGAGGCGATATAGTACTGGAGAAAGAGGGAAGACCCCACTACATAGAAATAAAGTCCGGTACTGCTTCGTCTAATGTAAAAATGATGCGGAATACCTCAAATGCCCAGGAGAGACTAAAAGAAGACATGGGTGATGACATAGTCACAGTACTCGGACTGACCTACGGAAAAAAAGACGAAGTATTCGGTACTATGACTGGTTATTATGAAGGTGACAAGATGCTAGTAGGTAAAGAACTCTGGGAGTTTCTTACAGGGGAGAGCGGGGCCCACGAGGAAGTACTAAAAACGATTACAGACGCAAGAGAGGAAGTTCAGGAGAGGTGGTCAGGCAGGACTGACCTAGTAAGTGGCGCAGTTACTATACAAGAATTAATAGAGGCAAAAGAGGAAAAGTTGACAAAAGAGTGGGAAAAAAGGTATGGGAAGAGACTTACCTATAAAAAGATTATAGAGAGACTGTTTTAACCCTGCTAGGCTACGAGGCTCGTTATACGTCAAAAAACTGACGACTTTAGGACACCTCACAATTTAAAAGAGGTATGGAGTATGGAAGATGACCTATCAAAATATTTTACTGATAGATTACTCGACCTAATAAAAGGTCTGGGAGAGAAAAGTGCAAAAGCTGTAGTGGAGGACGCTGGTTCGTTGACAGGGCTGTTAGAACTGAAAAGAAGGGATCTCAAGCTCTTAGAGACTGAAGGCGGGCAGACGGTATTTAACTCTGAACAGATAGATGCCTTCCTAGAATTAAGAAAGTTATTCGGTGCCGACAAAAGCTCTGAAGAGAACTGTATAAAGTTACTCATACTAAAGTTCATAGATAGGAACATTTCCAGCGTCTCGAGTAAAGACACTATCAGAAAATTGAATATTAACCCGTTTATTATCAGGGGGTTTGACTTGAAAGACCCCCATAGAATTATTGAGTTTTACTTATACCAAAGTGTTACGAGGGGGATAGTGACATCTATGGGGGATCAGTTCGAGAAACTAGCAAAGGTAGTCTCTCTTAATAACACTGACCAAGCCGGCTTTGACGGTGAACTTGTTAAAGATGGTTCTAGGTATTTCGTACAGGTAAAAAGCGGGCCGGACGTATTGAATAAGGACATGTTGGAACGCTTAGGAGTACATATGAATAACGCAAAAGAGGAGCACCCAAAATGTGAGACCTTACTTGGCTTAGCCTATGGAACGAGACAACAAATCTCAGATAAAATAGCAAATTACCTACCTGGTGGGCTACAGAGCGTAAAAATTGGGGAAGAATTTTGGGAATTTATATCCGGCAAAAAAGATTATTATCAATCCATCTTGAGCACTATATCAGAAGCTACCGGGGACTATCAACAATTTGTTGAAGTATTATATGAAATGGGGGACAGAGCGGCCTCTGATTACCAAAAAGAGGAAACTCCAAACGACTCGTCCCTGGTAGGAGCAATAAATGAGCAAGCTGATGTACTTAAAGGTAAATGGATCAAACAATACGGTTCGCTAGAAAAAGATACCACTAAGAAAATGTTAAAAGATATATTGTAAAGGGTAGGTCTTAGGTAAGGCTTTCGCTAGTTAACCTAGTTCAATACTATGACAGGCCTGTTTGACTGGGCACCTAGAACATACTTTCTTGTCGTAAGAACAGACCAATGATCCTAAATCTATAAGCCCTAAATTGAAAGACCTGTGTTTATCTTGAGGTATAAGTTCCTGTAGCAGTTTCTTTACTTCGTTGTTTGTTGGTTCCTCACTGAGTTTGTTCTGAAATACCCGCATGGTCACCCTCTTTACATTCGAATCAACTATAGGGATGGGCCTATCAAACGCAAAAGAGGCTATTGCACCAGCCGTATATGGGCCTATATGCGGTATTTCAATTAATCCACCGTAAGTAGTGGGGAAAAGGCTGTCAAAGTTTTCGTTAATATAGGTCGCGGCTTCTTTAAGGCCTTTAGACCTTTGTTTGTAGAGCCCAACAGGCTTTAAGGCTTCTTCCAGTTGGCCCTCACTGGCCTGTAGTATTTTATCTAAGCTATCGAACTCCTGTAAGAAGTCTTCGAATAACCTATTTACAGCCTTGCTCGTAGTCCTCTTAAGCAGAGTTTCTGCTATAAATATTTCATAGGGGTCTTCTGTCTCTCGCCAGGGGAACTCCCTCAAGTTATTCTGGGCCCATCCTAAGAGGAGTCTCACGAATTCCTTTTCTTGTCCCATACCACTAGTCAACCAGACAGAATCTTCTTTACGTGTTTTGCTATTTCATAAGATAAATGGACGGGTACGGCGTTACCTATTAACTTATATTGTCCACTTAGACTACCTTCTATTTCCCAGTCGTCCGGGAAACCCTGGATACGTTTATACTCTTCTACACTAAGCGGCCTAAGTCTTTCAGGGTGACCTAACATCGTGGACTTTTGGTTCGGGGAAGTCACTACTGTGGGGGTAGGCTCGTCCCAGCTGAGCCGCCTGAAGTAACCCATCCTGCCACCCCCAGAGTTGTAAGCCCCACCCATAGCTTCTTTTACTTTGTTGTCCGGTAAGTGTCGCCAATACCCTGCTGGGGGTACTAGTTCCATATATTCTTTTTTGCCCGAGAGGCTCGCAGAGTTCATGGACTTTTCGCTTAAGTCAGCTGTCGCTTCCCAAAATGTCCTCCACGGGTCGGCATCGTTGCCCCCAATAAGCTTGTTTTTAGGGTTAGGGGCATTTGTCTCTTTTGGCATGTTGGGCTCACCGTCTCGCAGTCCTATAAAAATTAGGCGCCTCCTTTTCTGTGGCGACCCATAGTTCGCAGCATTTACAGTATCATAAATATAGTCATAACCGGTAGAGTCGAACATATCCAATATCTCGTCGAAGACAGAGCCTTTTTGTTCCTCTGGCTCGAGCTCTCTATCCCTGTCCTTTATCGGTACGTGCTTTAACCTAGCTGACTTTAGGCCAGTAACTTCTTCCATCACAAAGGCTTTAGGCTGCATGTCTTCTATAGCTTGGATGAAGTCTGTCAGAGGAGAAGACCTCGGGTCATTCAGTCCTTGTCTTTTCCCTGCGGTAGAGAAGGGCTGACAGGGAGGCCCACCTGTGAGGACATCTAATTCCCCCCGTTTTAAACCAGTAGTTTCCAAAACCTCCTCGTTATCTATCTTACCAAAGTCTCCAAGACCAAAAGGAACTTTAGGCAAGTTTTTTTCTACCGTTTCCTTAGAATCCTCTTCGATGTCGTTAGCATACTTCATATCAAAACCGGCAGCTAAAAAACCTAAGTCAAGCCCTAATGCCCCTGAAAACAAGGACACAAGGCTTAAACCATCCCCGCCCCAATCTTTAATATTGGGAATAGGTGGTGGCAGTATAGCTTCTTCAGCCCTTTTTGAGCTAGATGCCTCCTCCTTTTTTTGCCCCTCCCTTCTCCATTTTTCTGCTTGTTCTTCTACTGCGCCTACTAAGTTACCCTTGCGCAACGTAACTTTTAACTTATCTAAGGCATACTCGAATGCCCTTATATGTGCGGGTTTACCACTTACACCTTTCTGTGACAGTTCAGTTTCTCGTATCGCAGTCAATAGGCCCACATAAGCCCTTACGTCCCCCTTTGATACCCCTTCACTACTTAATAGTTTGTTATAGCTAAACTTCAGTTCTTGGTATTTGTCTACACTTGTCCCTCTTTTTGACTTAACCACTGTTCCTCCTTATGCGTTATTCTATTGGTTATATTTGGAACTAACGAGTATTTTGTTTATTAATATTAATGTACTGCACTATGTTAAACCCTTTCTCTGTTGGGGGGTTGTTTGTTCTATTCAGAGTTACTTTTAAAGACCAAGTTGTCTTATCCGAGTTGTCCAAAAGTATAGATGTGGTCTCCTGAAAAAAAACGACCTCACCACAACTTCTCCTTGTTCCGCCTAATCTGCTGCTCGGCAGCTACCCCCGCCTGTTCGATGTACTTCTGGGCGGTATTTAACTCTTTCCAACCCATAAACTGTCTTAGCCCCTGGGCGTTGACCCCGGCTTCGGCTAGCTGGAAGGCACAGGTGGCTCTGAGAGCATGTGGATAGACTCTTCTGGTCAAGTCCGCACGCTTGCCCATGTTCTTTACCCGCCGGAAGACGGTCGCCCGGGTTACTCCTACTTCGTCGTTGTAGTCAAAGTAACGCCGCAGTTCAGTACTCACCCGCCCCCGCAGATCCTTGTACGGTATAGAACGGGCAGAAGCGGCCGCCTTCGCCTCGAACTCCCCGTCCTTTAGCGGGACGTCTACCGTCCCCCGCTGGAAGTCGACCCACTCCTTCCTCATGCCCGCGATCTCTGAAGCACGCATGCCCAAGTGGGCTGCACAGACGAATATAAGTCGGTCCAGCGAGTCACCCTGGACTGCACCTTCCCACAATTGCTCAAATTCATTACGGTCGAGACTGTCGTCTTTTGAGTTACTCAATGTGTAACTAACTCCTGCTAACGGTATTAGGTATAATACAACTAGAGTTTATAGTAAAATAAAAAAGATGTAAAGCAAATTTAGTCTGGAACTGGAGGAACTCTAGTTAAAGGGAAGAGTCGAAATTGGAAAAGTAAAGTTACGTGCAACACTCTAGGGGTGAGTGTTGCATAACGTATTCGGGGTAAAACAATTAACGTAAAAGATTTCTTGCCTTCGACTTTTCCATTCTGTTAATATTTAAAAAATCATGATTAAGACAGCATTTAATTGTATCTACATATTCACCCAAAACCTCACCCCGTCACGCGGAAAGGGTTTTTCCTCGTAAGGGACGTCTTTCTACCGCCTCTGTGGTTCGTTACGCGGTGATTGGTGTTCCTATTTTGAGGTTGGGTCCCTCGTCCGCCTCTGTGGTTTAATTACGGGGTGAGTTTTTGTTTTATAGTGTCAGAAAATTATCTTTTTAGGTTGTCAAACTTACTTTCTTTCAGAAGTGGTTTTCTGTTTTTTTGAAAAGAAACCCAACCCACAGCTCAACGAGGAAAACTCAAAAGGGAGGTAAAAACCTGAAACTTTTCTAACGACCGAAAGCTTCTGTAAAGAATCCTTACACGAGATTAGCCTTTATTCACCCTAAGTCGGAAAAGCGGATCGCCTTAAAACCCCCTTCAATTAGGTCTCAGATTCCGACTGGTTCCCTTTACCTCCACGAAAGGATTTGAGTGCGTCCTCCAGCTCGTCGTCAACTATGTGGGTGTATATCATGGTAGTAGAGAGATCGGAGTGCCCTAGTGCCTTCTGAACCAGCCGGATCTTCCCCGTCTCCCGGTACAGGTCAGTCGCGAAGGTGTGCCTTAACGTATGGGGAGAGATATCTTTCTCGATCCCCGCCTTCTTGGCGTAAGTTTTTAGCGTCTTCCAGACCTGCTGGATGGTTAACTTCTTCCCGGCATTACCTTCTCTCAAAGTGGAGAAGACCCACCTGGGCAGCTTACCTATCTTCTCCACCTGCCTTTCCTTCCACTTTCCCAGCTCCTTCAGCTGATCCTCATCGACCCAGAGAGACCTATCCTTCGCCCCCTTGCCCTCCCGGACCATTAGCTTACCGCTGGTCAGGTTGACGTCTTCCCAGCGCAGTGAGGTGGTTTCTGATACTCTTAGCCCAGTGTTTAGCATTAACTGGAACATTACCTTGTTTCTTTGACTTGTAACGTAGCGAACATTGAATTGATTGAGCAAATCTTCCTGCTCCTCTTCGGTCAAAACCACCGGAATAGCTCTTTTACCCATTTTTGCCCCCGATTGAGGATAAGTTGTAATATTGCATCTTCTTTCAACTTATTCACAACGTTTAGGAGGGTAAGTGGGAGGGGAGGGGATTGCAAGTATTTATTGGGGTTATTCACTTGATTTGAGGGGATAGAAGATCGGGGTTATTTACCGAACGTTTTATATGATGAATGCACAGGTTTTGTAAGCGGAATAGTCCTCACGTTTAACTTTAAAGCACAATAGCCTTCTGTCTTTACTTTTGATAGACTTTAGCTACTTTCCTTGTCCTCGTACATCTTCTTGTCTGCTTCGTTAAGTGCTTCTTCCACGTCCCTGTCCTGGTCGGGGTTCCAGTGAGAGACTCCCATTGCCAGAGTCAAAGGAAAGTCGAGCAGGTCCGACTCCTCGTTCCATTGTGATAACTTACCTTGCATCCTCTTTACGGTGCTGGTTACTCCCCCGTTCGTCTCCGGCATCATTACCAGGAACTCGTCCCCGCCGTACCTTACCACCGTGTCGGCGTCTCTTACGTTTTCTTCCAACAGATTAGCTACTTCTTGTAGCACCTCGTCCCCTGTCTGGTGGGAGTACCGGTCGTTTATCTCCTTGAACCTGTTTACATCGATCATGAGAAAGGCCAATGTTTTGTGGTAACGATCCGCCTTTTTGACTTCCTTTTGTAATGTTTCGTTGAAGTAACGGCGATTATAGAGGTCAGTTAAGGGGTCCCGTATGGCCTGCTGGCGTAGGCCTTCTTCCAGTTGAACTCGCATTATCTCCTCCCGGAGGTGGCCGGCGAGGATCTCGGCAAGTTCTACGTCCCGTTCGGTAAAGCTTCCTTTCTCTTCAGAGATGACCTGGAAGATTCCCAACTCCCCTATTGGAACGCTGATAAAGGCTCTGAAGTCCTCGTTTGTCGGTTTTGCTTCCGGGTGGTCCCTTACGTCGTCTCCCCAGATGGTTTCGCCCTTTTGCATGGTTTTACCGGTAATACCCTCGCCCATTTCGAATGGAACGGACTCCTCGGGGTCCAAACCGGTCGTGCTGGCTTTGGGGACGAGGTAGTCCCCCTCGACCAGTGATATATCGCAGAACCTGAAGTCGAGCATGTTCTCGGCTACATCCACCGCAGTCTGGAGTACGTCTTCTTCGGTATTCTGACGCTGGAGTGCATCCACTGCTTCATGGAGGGATCTTAATTTCTTACGTTCTTCGTCCAGGGCCTGTTGGGTACGTTTCCTCTCCGTAATATCTCTATCCATCCCCAAAAAGCCAACTACATTGCCATCGGCGTCCCGGCGGGGAAGCTTGTTTATCGAGTACCACCGTTTTTCCCCGGTGGGTAAGGTCACCTCCCTTTCCCTTCCGATTACGGGCTCCCCATTGAGGGCCCGTCTTTCGTCCTCCATGATCTCCTCGACCTCCCCCGGCCAGAAGTCCTCGGCGGTCTTCCCAACCATGTCATCCTCTTCCATCCCGAGTAGTGCGGCGTACCTCTTGTTTGCGCGTTCGAACCGGTGTTGGTCGTCCTTGAAGTAAACCAGGTCGGGCGAGTGGTTCATTATGGTATCGAAGAGGTTCTTTTCGGCCTGCAGCTCTCCTTCTAGCTTCTTTCGTTCCGTGATATCCCGGTTGATCGATAGCGAAGCTTTCTGCCCTTCGTAGTCTATCGGCGTTACGACCACCTCGGTCCAGTACTCGGTCCCGTCCTTGCTTACCTTCTTTTCGGTAAAGCTTATCATCTCTCCGCGAGCCAACCTATCGTCCGCCTCCTTGTATCCCATCGGCGGGGGATCGACATCCAGGTCCTCTTCGATGTTCATCCCTATTAGTTCTTGCCTGGAATAGCCCGTCTGCTCTTCTGCCCTCTTATTTGCGTCCAGGATCTTGCCGTGATCGTTCCCGCCGACTTTAGTGATGAAGAGGGCGTCGCCCAGTTTTTCGAAGTAGCTTTGGTACCTTTCCTTGCTTTCCTCTAGTTCCCGCCGAGATTCTTTGCGTTTGGTAATATCCCTTACGCTGACAAGCAGATTCTCCTTTCCTTCCACTTCCAGGATCCTTCCCCTAAGCTCCACCGGGATTTCAGTTCCGTCCTTGTGGAGGTTCACCGTCTCGATCGGTTTCCCAGATCTGGTCGCTTCGTCTATCTGGCCAGGCATAAATACCGGTTTGTCTTCGGGTACTATCTCGTCGACGTCCTGGTTAACTAGCTCCTCTTTCGCGTAGCCGAGCAGCTGGCAGGCTTCGGTGTTGACATCAAGTATATTTCCCTCGAAGTCCTCTAGAAACAGGGCTTCCGGCAGGTACTCTATGAGTTGTTCTGTCTCGTAGGTAGAAAAGGACATTATATGGGCACCTCGTTACTCTCCTCCAAACTCGATCTCCCCTTCGTTAATCATATCGACCAGTACTTCAACCACTTCCGGATCGAATTTTTCCCCTTTACCTTCATCCAGGACGTTAAGGGTCCTTTCCTTGCTTCTCGCTTCCCTGTAGGGTCTTCTGGTACTCATAGCTTCTACTACGTCCACTGCTCCCAGTATCCTCACTTCCGTTGTTAACTCGTCCCCTTCCAACCCGTCCGGGTAACCGGAACCGTCCAGCCTTTCGTGGTGGTGGAGGGTCATCTCGGCCACTGGCCAGGGGAAGTCCGTGTCCGCAAGTATCTGGTTGTAGCCCACCTCCGGGTGGGATCTGATCATCTCCCACTCGACGTCCTTTAGTTCGCCGGGCTTGGTCAGGATGGTCTCCGGTACGACTATCTTGCCTATGTCGTGTAACACCCCACCTATGTACAAGCCCAGCAACTTCTCCTCGCCCAGCCCCATTCTACTACCAACTTCCCGTGCGAGTTCTGCTACTCGTTGTTCGTGTTGTTGGGTGTATGGATCACGTACTCCCAATACGCGGGAGGTGGTTTCGGCGAGTTCTATAAAAGATTCCTGCAGCTCCTGTCTGCTTTGTCGTATGTCCTCCTCCGCCCGCCGGCGATAGATCGCGTGTCCGGCCAGATCACCCAGTATTCGGAGCAGGTAAATATCTTCATCTTTCCACTCCTGTTCTTCCTCTACCGAGTCAAAACCGGCGAAACCAGTCAGCTCCTGGCCGTGTGATATGGGGACGGCCACGAGCGATTTGATATCCTGGGCTTCGAGAGTTTCTCTCGCCGCCTTCCATTCTTTCGAGA
>JGI1684J13235_1000905_pt1 | contig 10647 bp, 7 predicted proteins | sample PonA232FremontCA_2_FD_13235 | JGI IMG/M metagenome (IMG submission 13235) | reverse complement strand
TTCCCGCCGGTGCCGACGGCCAGGCCGATGGGGTGCGCGGGGCGCTCCGCGGGGTGCCGGGCCATGCCACGCTGGTCGCCGCGAGCGAAGCCGTGCGCCGCCGCGCGCGGGTCTTTTCGCCCCAGGACGCTGGGCTCGCCGCGCTCACCCGCAAGGTGAAGGCGGCCTTCGACCCGGCGGGCATCCTCAACCCCGGACGCATGGACGGGGCCGGCTGACCATGCAGACGCAGTTCTCCCTCGCCCAGCTCGCCGAGCCGGACACCAAGGAAGCCAACGACATCCTGCGCAGCTGCACGCACTGCGGCTTCTGCACCGCCACCTGCCCGACCTACGTGCTGCTGGGCGACGAGAACGACAGCCCGCGCGGGCGCATCTACCTCATCAAGAACATGCTGGAAGACGGCGGCACGCCCGACGACAAGACGGTCCTCCACCTGGACCGCTGCCTGACCTGCCTGTCGTGCATGACGACCTGCCCGGCGACGGTGAACTACGCGCATCTGCTGGAGCACGGCCGCCGCCACATCGAGGAGACCTACACGCGCCCGCTGCCCGACCGCCTGCTGCGCCGGCTCCTGGAGGAGCTGATTCCCTACCGCCGCCGCTTCCGCGCGGCCCTGCTGGGGGCGCAGCTCGTGCGGCCGGTGGCGGACTGGCTGCCCGGCCGGCTGGGCAACCTGGCGGCGACGGCGCCGAGCAAGCTGCCGTCGCCCTCGTGGGCGGAGCGGCCGGGCGTCTATCCGGCGGCGGGCGAGCGGCGCATGCGCGTCGCGCTGCTCGCGGGCTGCGCCCAGCCGGTCGTGTCCCCCGAGATCCACGCGGCCACCATCCGCCTGCTCACGCGCCACGGGGTGGAGGTGGTGGTGCCGAAGGACGCGGGCTGCTGCGGCGCCATCGTCACGCACATGGGCCGCGAGGAAGCGGCCAAGCCCCACGCCCGGCGCACGATCGCGGCCTGGGAGCGCGAGCTGGACGGCGAGGGCCTGGACGCCATCGTCTCCAACACCTCCGGCTGCGGCCCGACGATCAAGGGCTACGGCCACCTCTTCCGCCACGACCCGGCGTGGAAAGACCGCGCGGAGCGCGTCAGCGCGCTCGCCCGCGACATCACCGAGGTGCTGGCGGAGCTGGACCTTCGGGTGGAGGACCCGCCGGGCCTGCGCGTGACCTACCACGCCGCGTGCTCGCTTCAGCACGGGCAGGGCATCACGCGCACGCCCAAGGATCTCCTGCGGGCTGCCGGTTACAGCGTGCGCGAGTTGCCGGAAGCGCACATCTGCTGCGGGTCGGCCGGCACCTACTCGCTGTTGCAGCCCGAGCTGGCGACCCAGCTTCGCGACCGCAAGGCGGGCCACATCGCGCGCACCCAGCCCGAGGTCGTGGCCACCGGCAACGTGGGTTGTCAGACCCACCTCTCGGCGGCCCTGGACGCGCCCATCGTGCACACCGTGGAGCTGCTCGACTGGGCGACGGGCGGCCCCCGCCCGGACGGCGTGCCGGCGCCCGGGGCCATGGGCGAAGCGGCCGAGTGACCGGCCGTCACGCGCCGCCGTCCAGCAGCCCCTGCCGGCGGTGCCAGGCCTCCAGCGATTCCGGCGGAAACATCTCGTACTGCGCCTCGCCCGGGCGGGCGTCCACGCGCACCCAATTCGCCTTCGACCGCAGCATGATGTGCAGCTGCTCCGGCGGCTCGGGCAGGGGCGTGTCGATGGCGCTGGCGAAGGGGTGAACCAGGTCGGGATGGTCGGGATCGAACACCCACAGCGCCGTGCCGCAGTGCGAGCAGAAGCGGCGCTCCGCCGGGCTCTCCCGGCCGTCCACGCGCGCGTGGAAGACGCTGATCGCCTCGCGACCGCGCACGCTCAGGCTGGCCGCGTCGGCGCCCAGGTTGACGGCGTAACCCCCGCCGCCCGCCGTCTTGCGGCAGATCGAGCAGTAGCAGCGCATGTAGGGCACGGGCGCGTAGGCCTCGACCGAAAAGCCCACCGCCCCGCAGTGGCACGAGCCGCCCAGATGCATGGCACTCCCCGCACGTCCGCGTGACGCTCGGCGGCAAGCCTCGCACCCAGGCCCGCGCGCCCGCAAGCTCCCCGGCCGGCGAAGCGCCGGTTATCCAGCGGCCGAGCGCGAACCGCCGTTCGCCAGCGTTCGTGCGGACGGGAAGACGACCGTCATCGTGGTGCCGCGGCCGAGTTCGCTGTCGATTTCCAGGGAACCGCCGTGCAGCTCCGCGAAGGCCTTCACCAGGGAGAGCCCGAGTCCAACCCCGTCGCGGTTGCCGGAGAGCGTCTCGGACGCCTGTGTGAAGGCTTCGGTGATCCGGGGTTTGATGTGCTCGGGGATGCCGCCGCCTTCGTCGGTCACGTGCAGGCGCGCGCACCCGTCGGCCGTGCAATCCGCCCGGATTTGGATCGTTCCGCCCGGCTCCGAGACCTTGATCGCGTTTTCGACCAGGTTGAACAGGATCTGGCGGACCCTGGGGAGGTCGCCCACGATGGCAAGGTCCGGCGGGTCCGCTTCCGCGGTGATCTTGACGGCGTGGCGGTTCGCCTTCTCACTGACCAGCCGGGCGGCGGTGTTGACGGCGTCGCGCAAGACGACGGTTTCCTCGGCGAGCTCCGCCTGACCGCTTTCCATGCGTGACATCTCCAGCACATCGTTGATGACGTCCAGCAGATGCTGGCCCGACGCGTGGATGTCGGCGGCATATTCGCGGTAGCGCTCGCTGCCGAGCGGACCGTAGGCCTCGCGCGCGATCAGGTCGCCGAAGCCGATGACTGCGTTGAGCGGCGTGCGCAGCTCGTGACTCATCATCGCCAGGAAGCGCGACTTCGCCGCGACGGCTTCCTCGGCGCGCTCCTTCGCCTCGCGCAGTTCCGCCTCGCGCTGCCGGTCCTCGGTGATGTCCTGGATCACGCCGTCGAGCGCGAGCGGTGCCCCGGCGGTGTCCCGAAGCAGTTCGGCCTTTTCCCGCACCCAGCGGGTTTCGCCATCGGCCGACTCGATGCGGAAGGTGATGGCGTGTTCCTGTTCGCCGGCGATGGATTTGGCGATGTCGGCTTCCACGGCCGCGCGATCGTCGCGATGGATGAAGCGGACGAAGTTGCCGTACACGGGATCGAAGCTCGCCGGGTCCAGCCCGAAGATGCGGTAGACCTCGTCGGACCACCACAGCCGGTCCGTCGAGAGGTCGCGGCTCCAGGAGCCCATGGAGGCCATGCGCTGGGCGTTCTCCAGGCGCATGACCAGACGCTGCGCCGTGCGGTTGGCGGTTTCGGCACGTTCCTTTTGAGCTTGCATGGAGGTGGAATACAGCCCGGTAACAAAGCCGCCGAGAAGAAGAAGACCCCCGAAATTGGCGTAGAGAACCCACGGCTTCCACTCCGTCTGCGCATACTGCATGCCGACGATCAAAAACGTGATCAGCAGCCCGAAGCCCGCGGTTCCGATCGTCCACCGTGAAAGCGCCGAGATGCGGGGGTCGCGTGGATGGCTCGCAAGCCATGCGCCGACGCCGATGAAGGCGGCGCCGATCCCCAGTGTCACGGCGTTTTCGACCAGGGTTGTCCAGAATGGCTTGCTTTCCAGCACGCCGTCGGCGTAGATATCCCAGAGTCCCAGCGCGATCAGCGCGGCCCCGGCAAGGGCGTAGACCGTCAAAGCGCAGCCGAATTGTGCCCACAGACGCAGCGGCCGCCGTTTTTGCGACGGTGGTCCGTGCTCTTCGCCGCTGTTTTCCGTTCGGCCTTCCATTGTCATGCGCTTTCCGGCCGCTGATCGGGGAGCTTGCACGAGCTGAAAGGTACTTTAATACCTGTGATAAGGTTTTTGAACCGAGGTTTTCCCCAGGGCAATTAAACGCCAAGTCTCTGGTGTCGCCGGGCCACGTTGACGCACCCGGCGCCGTTGCCGGACCGCGGTCAGCCATCCTGCCAAATCCGGCCATACCGGCAGCTGTCTACGTCGCTCGAACCGTGGGACCACGGCGTTCTCGGCAACGGCCAAGCGCGACGTCACCCAGGGAGTCGCGGCCGGGTTCTGCCGGGAGCGGCGCCGGTCGGCGCGCCGCTCCCGGATGCATGGCGTTTGCGCGTGGCACCTGACGGTTAAGCGGCGCGCACGCGCTCGACGAAGGAGTCGGCTTGCTTGCGGAGGTTTTCGGCCTGCTGGCTCAGGTCGCCGACGGAGGTCTGCACCTGGGTTGCGGAGGCGCCGACCTGCTTGGCGGCATCGGAGACGTTGGTGATGCCCTCCGCGACATTCGTCGTGCCCATGGAAGCCTCTTCGGCGTTGCGGGAGATGTCCCTGGTCGCGGAATCCTGCTCTTCCACCGCTGAGGCAACGTTGCCCGCGGCCTCGTCGATCTGGTGGATGATCTGGCCCACGTCGTTGATCGCCGACACGGCCTCCTTGGTTTCGCTTTGAACCCGCTGGATGCGCTGGGAGATGTCCTCGGTGGCCTTGTGTGTCTGACTGGCCAGCGACTTCACCTCGTCGGCGACGACGGCGAAGCCCTTCCCGGCCTCGCCCGCGCGCGCCTCCTCGATCGTCGCGTTGAGGGCCAATAGGTTCGTTTTCTCCGCGATGTCCTGGATCTGCTGGACCACCTCGCCGATCTGCTCGGCGGCCTCGTCGAGGCTGGTGATCTTCTGGTTGGCGGTGTTGGCCGTCTCCACCGCGCCCTTGGCCTTCTGGGCGGCCTCGTCGACGCGCTGGGAGATTTCGTGGATCGAGTTCGTCAGCTCCTGGGTCGAGGAGGCGACGGTGTTGACGTTGGCCGATGCCTGCTCCGCGCTGGAAGACACGCTGGTGGATTGCTGGCCGGCTTCCTCTGCGGATGAACCGAGGCTCGTGGCCACCTCGCCAAGCTCGGTGCTGGCCGAGGCGACGGACTGGATGACAGCGCCCACCTCGCGCTCGAACTCGTCGGCGAGCTGGGTCATCGCCTGCTTGCGCTCCTCCTCCGCGCGGCGCTGGGTCTCCTCGTTCTCCCGGCGCAGCCGCTCGCCCTCCTGGGTGCGTTCGCGCAGGGTTTCGTAGGCCTCGGCGAGCTTGGCCGTCTCGTCGCGACCGACAGCCGGGAGCGTTTGCGAGGTGTCGCCCTCGCGCAGCGCTGTCAGGGCAGCCGCAGCCCGCCGGATCGGGCCCGCGATCACCCGGGTCATCAGCGCCGCGACGACCAGACCGAGCACAACGGCGCCGCCGCCCACGCCCAGCAGCAGCCGCATCGCCTGCTGGCCCAGCATGTCGGCCTGGTGGGCCACCTCCTGTGCGTGCTCGGTGAGCTGTGCGGCGACCTCGTCGATCTCCTTGGCGATCTTCTCACTTTCGCCCTCGGCTTCGAGGACACGTGCGTGGATATCGCTGGCGCCTCCGCCGTCCAGGGCGGCCAGCACCTCGCTGGCGTGCTCGCGGAAGGTTTTGGTCTGCTTTTCGATGTCATGGACCTCATCCAGCGTTTTGCCCCAGAACGCCTGTTGCTCCCCGCGTGTGGCGTCCCGTTTCAGCGCCGCCATGCGCTCGTCCACGGTCTTCAGCTGCTGCTGGGCGGTATCCATCAGCTCGCTGAAGCGCCCGCGCCACGTTTCGAAGCGCTCCTCGGCTTTCCCGGCCTCGCCTTCCATATCGGCGGCCATGCGCTCGCCGGCCTGGGCGGCGTGCATGAAGGCGATCGCCGCCTCCAGCGTGTGCGTCTTGGTGGTTTGAACCTTCTCGGTGAGCGGCAGGTTCTTCTCCGACAGCGCGAGAACCCTGTCCTCGACAGCGCCGATCTGGGAATAGCCGATCGCGCCAACGGCCCCGATCACCACGACAAAGAATCCGCTGAGCACCGCCAGCTTGGCGGCGATGCTCACCCGGGCGAACGCCCGTTCCACGATCTGCATGCCATACCCCATGTGTTTTCGGCCTACGAACTTCGATTGTCGGACCATTATCAACCGAAAGTGAGGCGGACTTTCAGGGGGTTAATGACCATAACGAGATTCGGGGTGGACATGGGCGCAGCATTCAGGATCCGGGACGACATCCTACCGGGCGAGCTTGGGCGTTGGGTGCGGCGCCAGCGTGATGGGCGCGCCGGGATGGAGCGCCGGGCTTATACGCATGCGCAATGAGCGGAACTCATGGCCTCATTCTGTCTTTCTCCTAAAGGAGAAAGGACCCTGGCGAGACTCTGATGCTACATCCTCGGCTTGTCGTAGGTCCCGCTCAATGAGCGTCCGTATTAGGCAGGCAAGTGCTCGCGCGCTTCGGCGGGCCGGGCCCGTTAAGAACCCCCACCGGCGCCGGGCAGGCGGCGCATCACCACGCGTGTGCTCAACTGAGCGTCGTCGGGAACGAGCCCAAGCGGGTTGACGAGGGCGGCTTCGCTGAGCCCCGTGCTGATCTGGACGGTCACGCGGCCCTGGGGCGAGACGCCGGCATCCACGGAGAACTGCGTGTGGTTCCATCCCTGCAGGCTGTTCTGTGCGATGCTGTCGGCGTTGCCCGGCGGCTCGCCCTGGACCGCGACGGCGCGTGCCGCGCGCCGCGCCGCGTCGGTCATGGTGTTGTAGACGGAAAACGCGAGGCCGAACTGCACGATGCCGAACATGATCACCATCAGCGGCGTGATCAGCAGGGCGAACTCCGCCGCGGCCGTGCCGCGCTCGTCGCGCACCAGCCCGAGCATGTCGGCGCTTCGCCGCACCCAGCCCGTATGGTGATTCCGACGGCGCATCCGCGCACAGCCTCCTGCCAGATCATGTACAGCCTAGCGCGCCAAAGGTTAACAGCGCGTTAACCTTTGGCGGTGGGAAAATCGACTTTGGCGCCGTTCGGGTCGTGAATGGCGTGGATGCAACAACACACGATAAAAATACGGAACGATCTTGGCCGGGAATTCGCCGCCTCAAAAAAAGATTCAAAACGCGCCGGCAATTGCACCAAATTCGGTCCGATTGAACACGATCAGCCGCCCCGGTGAAAAGCCCGGCGCGACTCAGCGCCGCCACACGTGCTCCCGGCCTGCACCCGATGTCTGGCGGGCGGCGTGCTGCGCGCGGGTGCTGCTGGCGACGGGCTGCTCGTCGAACAGCTCCGACAGGCTGTCCATCATCGTGCCGCCGAGCTGCTCGGCGTCGTGAATGGTCACCGCCCGGCGGTAGTAGCGCGTGACGTCGTGGCCGATCCCGATGGCGGTCAGCTCCACGGGCGAGCGCCGCTCGATCCAGTCGATCACCTGGCGCAGGTGGCGCTCCAGGTAGGTTCCCTGGTTCACCGAGAGCGTGGAATCGTCCACGGGCGCGCCGTCGGAAATCACCATGAGGATGCGGCGCTGTTCCGGGCGCGCAATGAGACGCTGGTGCGCCCACATCAGGGCTTCGCCGTCGATGTTCTCCTTGAGCACGCCCTCGCGCAGCATCAGCCCCAGCTTGCGCCGGGCGCGGCGCCACGGCGTCTCGGCGCTCTTGTAGACGATGTGGCGCAGGTCGTTCAGGCGCCCCGGGCGCGCCGGCTTGCCGTTCGCGATCCAGCGCTCGCGCGAATGGCCGCCCTTCCACATGCGCGTGGTGAAGCCCAGCACCTCCACCTTCACGCCGCAGCGCTCCAGGGTGCGCGCCAGGATGTCCGCGCTCATCGCCGCCACGGTGATGGGCCGCCCGCGCATCGAGCCCGAGTTGTCCAGCAGCAGCGTGACCACGGTGTCGCGGAAGTCGCTCTCCGTCTCCTGCTTGTAGGACAGCGGCTGGTCCGGATTGGCGATCACGCGCGCCAGCCGCGCGGTGTCCAGATAGCCTTCCTCCAGGTTGAACTGCCACGCCCGCGTCTGCCGCGCCATCAGGCGGCGTTGCAGGCGGTTGGCGAGGCGCGAGACGACGGCCTGGAGGTGGGTGAGCTGCTGGTCCAGCACGCGGCGCAGGCGCGTCAGCTCGTCCGGATCGCACAGATCGGCGGCGTCCACGATCTCGTCGAAGGCCGTGGTGTAGGCCTGGTACGCCGGCTGTTCGCCCTGGTTGTGCTCGCGGTCGGGGCGCGGCTGCGTGCCCGGCCGGCCCGGCTGTTCCGAGCTGGCCCCGGCGACCGTCTGGCTCTCCGATTCGCTGGCGGATTCCTCGGCCGCGGCGCTGGCGTGCTGCTCCTCGCCGGAGTCGCTGTCCTCGCCGCCGTGGTCCTGGCCGTGCTGCTGGCCGGTGGAGCCGGAGTCGCCCTGGGAGTCCTCGTCCTGGCCGCCCTCCTCGGCTTCGGCCTCCTGCTGCTCCTCCTCCTCGGGGGTTTCGTCCTCGGGCGCCTCCAGCTCCAGGTGGCGAAGCAGGCGATGGGCCGTGTGGGCGTAGGTCGTCTGGTCCCGGCGCTGCCCGGCCATCTCTTCCAGATCGCGCAGGACGTGGGCGTCCAGCGTGGGCCGCCAGGCATCGAGCATGGCCTTGGCCGCCGGCGGCGGGTCCTGGCCGGTCATGCGCTCACGCGCCAGCACGCGCAGCACCTCCGAGAGCGGCACGTCCTCGCGGTGCTGGATGTGGGTGTAACCGCGCGCGCGGTAGCGCTCGTCCAGCGCCGCATCCAGGTTCGCCGACACGCCGGCGAAGGTGCTTCCCAGGGATTCGCAGCGCGCCTGCTCCACGGCGTCGAAGACGTCGCGCGCGGCCTGCGTCGACGGCCGGTTGGCGCGGTGGACGCCCTGGTCGTGATAGCGCATGCGCACGGCGTGCGCGTCCGCCTCGCCGCGGATGCGCGCGGCCTCCGCGTCGGACGGCTCGCGTCCCGGCTCCGGCAGCTGCACCTCGGTTCCCGACTGCGCGCCCACCTGGGTGTTGTGGTGGAAGCCGGCGGTGATGTCCTGCCGCCGCGCCAGCGCGCGCAGCGCCGCGCCCGTGGCGCGCCTGAAGCCGTCCTCGGTGTCGCCGGGGTTCCGGCTCATGCCATGTCCTACACGAGGGTGGCGTGGATGCCCGTCTCCGGCAGCTCGGTGCCGAAGCAGCGCTGGTAGTACTCGGCCACGATGGGCCGCTCCAGCTCGTCGCACTTGTTCAGGAAGCTCAGCCGGAAGGCGAAGCCGGGATCGTTGAAGATCGCCGCGTTCTCCGCCCAGGTGAGCACGGTGCGCGGGCTCATCACCGTGGAGATGTCGCCGTTGACGAAGCCGGCGCGCGTCAGGTCGGCGCAATTGACCATGGCCTGAATGGTCTGCCGGCCCGCCTCGGTGTCGTACTGCGGCAGCTTCTGCAGCAGGATCGCCTTCTCCTCCTCGCCGGGCAGATAGTTGAGCGTGGCGACGATGTTCCAGCGGTCCATCTGGCCCTGATTGATCTGCTGCGTGCCGTGGTACAGCCCCGTCGTGTCGCCCAGGCCCACGGTGTTGGCCGTGGCGAACAGCCGGAACGCCGGGTGCGGGTGGATCACCCGGTTCTGGTCCAAGAGCGTCAGCTTGCCCTCGACCTCCAGCACGCGCTGGATGACGAACATCACGTCCGGGCGGCCGGCGTCGTACTCGTCGAAGACGAGCGCGGTCGGGTTCTGGAGCGCCCACGGCAGCAGGCCCTCGCGGAACTCCGTCACCTGCTTGCCGTCGCGCAGGACGATGGCGTCCTTGCCCACGAGGTCGATGCGCGAGATGTGGCTGTCCAGGTTGATGCGGACGCACGGCCAGTTCAGCCGCGCCGCGATCTGCTCGATATGGGTGGACTTGCCCGTGCCGTGATAGCCCTGGATCAGCACGCGCCGGTTGTAGGCGTAGCCCGCCAGGATGGCCAGCGTCGTGTCGTGGTCGAAGCGGTAGGTCTCGTCCAGCTGGGGCACGTGCTCGTCGCCCCGGCTGAACGCGGGCACCTGCATGTCACTGTCGATGCCGAAGGTCTGACGCACCGACACCTGCATGTCGGGCTGCTGGCCGACACCCGGCGCCGTCGGCGTTTCCGCTGCCATCGTCGTCCTTTCCGTTGCCATCCCGCGAACGGCGCGCGTGCGCGTTCGGTGTCCGATGTAGGTGGCCGAGGCCGGTTTGCGTACCCCCGTAAGAGACCGGCTCAGCGGCCGTAGGCGCCGCGCAGCGTGGCGTAGGCCTGATTGACGGCCTTCAGCTTGTCCTGCTGCGCCTGGTCGCGGCTGCCCGTCGCGTCGGGGTGCAGGCGTTTGACCAGTTCCTTGTAGCGCGCCTTGATGTCGTCGAAGCTCACCGGACGTTCCAGGTTCAGCTCCGCGAGGGCGCGGTCCTCCGGGCCGTGGCCGCGCCCCGGCGACTCCTCGCCGGTGCCGCGCTCCTCCTGCCAGCGGGCGCGCGCGCCGGCCTCGTCGCCGTGCTCCTCGTGGAAGAAGCCGAAGTCGTCGCGGAAGCCGCCCGTGCCGTAGCGCCTGCCGCCGTGGCCCATGCTCGCGAACGGCCAGGTGGGGCGGCTGCCGGTGCAGTCGCGGTGACGCTCGCGCTCGATCTCGGCCTCGCTCATGCCGGCGAAGTAGTTCCACGACTGGTTGTAGGCGCGGACGTGATCGAGACAGAACCAGTAGTACTCGTGCAGCTGCTCGCGCGAGCGCGGCGCGCGGTACTCGCCGGTGCCCTCGCAGCCCGGATGATCGCACGCACGTGCCGGCTGCCCGGCGTAGGCCCGGCTGTCGCGGAAGGGGCGGGAGAGGGCTTCGGCGGCGGCTTTGCGCATGGCCCGGGAAG
>JGI1684J13235_1000898_pt1 | contig 10710 bp, 8 predicted proteins | sample PonA232FremontCA_2_FD_13235 | JGI IMG/M metagenome (IMG submission 13235) | reverse complement strand
AAGTACCCCGCCATGCCGTTCCCCTCTATGTCCTCGGCCATGGCCTGAATGATTTGGCGGTGGGGCATTTCCACGGCCTCGTATTCGTTCGCCAATACGTCGATGGTGACTGTTTGGGGAATATCCTCCCGGTCATACAGTTCTTGGGACGTATCCCGGGCCTCGATGAAGAGACGCGCCGTTTCCCGCCGATTCGTGGCGTTCATTGCAGCCGCCTCACTCACGCTCGGGGCCTGATCCCCTTCGAGGTGACAGGCCCGGCACTTTTCAGTCTCTCCGGTTTGGTCCGGGGCGGGCATGAAATCATGGCACCCGGCGCAGGAGGCGGCCTTTTTCTCCTGCTCGTGGCACCCCTGGCAACTGCGTTNGGACTGCGTCTCGTGCATGGCCTGGGAAAGCTGCACGAAGCCGCCTTTCTCGGACCCGGCAACNGTATGGCACTCGCTGCAGGCCTCAAGGCTCTTGTGGTGACAGACGCGGCAAGTATCCGTAGAGGTCTCGTGGCCGCGGTGATCGAAGGGAACGGGGCCCACGCCGCCCTGCGGGCTTGTGGCCTCCTTGTNCTGTCCCCCGTCAGCGGGAAGCATCAGAGCCGCTTTGGGCTGGCCCCGCTCCAGGCGGGGAATCTCGCCCATTTTCTCCTCGAGTTTCCGACCCGACCGCTCGATCTCCTGCCGGGCGCTGTCGCTGTGACAGCCTTNGCAGTGTACCGGACCGGCCTCGCTCATCGCCCCGTCCCGTTTTTTGGCGTGGCAGCGGACGCACTGGTCGTGCGCCGCCCCGCGCATGGAACGGATATCATCCTGCTGCGGGTCCTCGTGGCAATAGCGGCAGTTCTGTTCCGATCCCTTTTCCCAGTACAGGACTTCCCTTTCCGAATCGTATTGATGATGGCAGGCCCCGCAATTCTTCTCCGCTCCCTTATGGGCGATGTCCTCCGAGGCCCAGTGGGTGTAGTGCAGGGCCTTCTCCATGACAAAGGGTTGGCTCCGGTCTCCGGATACGCCGGTGTGGCAGGAACGGCACTCGCCGTCCAGCGGTCCGCTGGCCTCCCCGTCTTCGTGCATGGAGGCGTGGCACCCGATACAGTTCTCGTGATAAATCGTCTTGAGTGCCGCGGCGTCCTCAATGGATCCGCTTCTCTCATAGAAGAAGACAAGACCCTCTTCTTTTTGTACATGGCATGTTTGGCAATCCTTGCCCTGTTTTTCCAGGACTTCGGTATGCATATCGTGCCCAAAACGAACCATGGGCATGGATAATTGTTTTTTCTGGGAGATGGCATCGATATAAACATTCCCTACTTGGGAACCGGCCCCCTTCTCTTGATGCTCTTTACTCGTTGCAGAAAAGGCAAAGATGAGAGAACTGATGAAAATGGTCCCGATAAGGATTATAAAAAATATTTTTCTGTCCATCTCCACATTTCCTTCCTATCGGTTTCCTCGATTCACTTTTTCACAAACATAAAACATCATTCTATGTGAATAACAGAAATCATCGTGGATACGCTGCTCAAAAATTTTGGATTTTTTTATATGCATTCCGTGAGTTTGTCAATGCCCCTTTATATTATCTTGACCAAATCGCTTGACTTTGTCCGACGTTTTTCCCTCCACATTTCGGCCATTCACCAACGCCCCATGAGGGGCTCGCTGAAGAGGTTTTCCCCTGCAGTCACTGGCACGCGGATTATACCGGNAGGCACCGGAGCCGACCATCCCTGGGGCGGCACGACATGCCGCCCCCCCCCTTGTCTCAGTGTTCGTGTACTCAAGTTCGATTTGCCGTCACGCCCATTCGAATCCGGACACCACGGATAACGAAGTATCCCAGAGAAACGGCCACCGCCACTGCGACGATTGCCGCCCCGGAGGAAATGTTTCCCGCATAGGCCAGACACAGACCGGCCAGGCAGAACAAGGCGGACCAGCCTGCCGAGAGGAACATCATGCGAAACATGGAACCGGTCTGGTATTTGGCGATAAATGGAGGGATGGAAAGCAGAGCTATGACCATGATGAGCCCCACCACTTGAATCAGGATCACCACGGTAAGAGCGACCAGTGAAAGCAAAAGGATGTACAGGGCGGGCACTGGCACTCCGCGGGAGCGGGCAAAATCAGGATCGTAGGACATGATCCAGAACTGCTTGTACAGGCCCAGAACCACGGCGAGGATGAGCAGGACCAGGCCCGCTGTGATCCAGAGGCCCAGGCGTGTCACTGTCAGGAGGCTCCCGAAGAGATAGCTCATCAGGTCCGTATTATACCCCGCGGAAAGATCCACCAGGATGATCCCCAGGGCCATGCCCCCGGCCCAGACGAGGCCCACCAGGTTGTCCAGGTTCTCGCTGTCGCGATAGCTAAGGCCCGCCACGAGCCAGGAGGCAACCAGGGCCACCCCCAGGCTGCAGGGAATCACCGGCAACCCGAAAAAAAAGGCGATCCCCACTCCTCCGTAGGCTGTGTGGGCAATCCCCCCGGCCAGAAATACGAGCCGGTTCACCACAACCAGCGCGCCCACCATTCCGCAGGCCAGACTGGCCAGAACCGCTGCGAGCACGGCATTCTGCATAAAGGTGTACTGCAGGATATCGAACATCTCGTCTCCGCTTTCGCTTGGCGCAGCTCCACAACCGCGTAATTCGTGACTCGTAACTGGTGACCGGTTCGCGTTCCCCGTTCAACGTTCAGGGTTCGAGGGAAAGAGAAAGGGCGGGAGATCATCGTATCATTGAAGCGAACCCCGACATCCGATCTCTGGCTGAACGATCCCCGTTCTTGGTTGAAGTGTGAGGTAACCAAGAGGCATCAGCCAACGGTCAAGCTACGCCCATCTTCGGTCTTTCGACCTCTGTCTTCTGTCCTCTGACCTCTGTTCTCTGACGTCTAGCGTGTGGCATCCGTCTTCCGTGCTCTGGCCTTCCGATCTCTCTCCGACCTCCGGCTTCCGATCTCCGACCGACTTCCGACTTCTGTCCTCTGGCATCTGATATCTGACGTCTGACGTCTGACGTCTGACTTCTGTCCTCTGGCATCTGATATCTGACGTCTGACGTCTGACTTCTGTCCTCTGGCATCTGATATCTGACGTCTGACGTCTGTCCTCTGACATCTGATATCTGACGTCTGACTTCTGTCCTCTGGCATCCTTCACCCCGCCCACTCCCGCATCTCCTGATGCATGGGGCAGTTATGGTTCTCGTGCACCCCGTACATGAGCTCCATCATCTCCTTGCTCAACCCGGAGTCGGAGCCCTCGATCAGCCAGCGGTTGAGACAGGCCAGCCTGTCCACCCCCGCGGCGCTCAGGCTCATGTCGTGGGTCACCATGAGGATGCTGATCCGGTTCTTGAGCTCCGCCAGAAAGTTAAAGAAACAGAACTTGGCCTGGGGATCGATGTTCGAGGTGGGCTCGTCCAGAATGAGCAGATCCGGACCGGACACCAGAGACCGTGCGATGAACACTCGCTGCAGCTGCCCTCCGGAGAGGCTGTGCAGGAAGGCATTTTTCATGGAGAGCATGTCCACCTGCTCCAGGGCCGCCTCGGCATCCCGCTTCTGCTTACGGGAAAAGCGCCATCCCTTGTGTCCGGTATCCACTAGCCCCATGAGCACGGCGTCGAACACGGTCAGGGGGAAGGTGTCCTTGATCCCGGCGTGCTGGGGCAGATATCCGATCCTGCGACTCCGGTCNCCGTCGGCCGAACCATTGAAAAGGATGCGTCCCTTGTCCGGAGTAAGCAGGCCCAGGATCAGCTTGAGCAGCGTGGTCTTGCCCCCTCCGTTCGGCCCCAGAAGGGCAAGATATTCCCGGGAGTCCACTGTAAGACTCACATCCTCCAGGACGGGCCTGTCCTGGAAGGCAAAGGATACATTCTCCACCTGCAAAAGTGGGGTCATGGGTGCGCCTTTTTGGGGTTTCCGTTCTCCGTTCCCCGTTCTCCGTTCAGGGTTCAGCGTTTCTGGGGTGATCAATGACTGGTCACTGGCGTGTTCCGGAGGTAAAAGGATCGAAAGTCACAGATTGGGGCGGCAGAGGTCAAAGAGCGGATCCGGTGCTCCACCAGCCCCATATCTTCTTGACTCACTGACTTACTGACTCACTGATTTACTGACTTACTGACTCACTGATTTACTGACCCTTCGCCAATAGCCCGAATCCGAAACCCAGAACGGGGAACGGGGAACGCAAAACGCCCGATCAGCGGTCACTGCTCATCCAGCGCCCTGCGGATATTACGGGCGCACTCCCGCAGGTTGTCCGCCCAGTCCGCCGCCAGGGGATCCAGCCCCACCGCCTCGCCGCCGTCCAGATTCGCGGCCACCTGATCAGCCGGGCGGCTGGAGAACTGCGGTTGATAAAAAACAGTCCGCAGGTCCTTTTCCCCGGCGATCCGGATCAGGCGATTCATTCGCCTGGCAGTGAGCTTTTTGCCCGCAAGCTTCACCGGAACCTGAGTCAGCCCGTAGGCGCGGGCGAAATAGCCCCATGCCGGATGAAAGGCCAGAAAAAAGCGGTTTTCAGCGTCAGCGAAAAGATCCAGGAGCTCGTTGTCCAGCTCGTTGATATCTCGGGCCAGTTCCGCAAAGTTCTTGCGGTAAAGGGAGGCGTTGCCCGGATCGAGGCGAATCAGCTCGTCGCGGGCGTTCTGGGCCAGAATCCGGACCAGGGGCGGGGCGAGCCAGATATGGGGATCGGGATGGCCCCGATCGGAGACCGCGTCCTTGTCCGCTCCCGGTTGCAGGGCCTGTTCATAGGTTTGAGGCATGGGGGAGCGCTCGATCCCCTCGTACATGGGCGCGACCCGCATGTCCGGATTCACGCCGCGCAGGCGATCCAGCCAGGCCGATTCCACGGGGATCCCGATGGGGAAATAGGCGCTCACGCGGCTGATACTTTGAAGCTGGGACGGCTTGGGCTCGTAGGTGGTGGGGTTGGCTCCAGGGGGAAGGAGGACCTCGACAGCCACGCGTTCTCCGCCGATCCGGCTCAGAAGATACTCCTGCGGGGGAATGCTGGCCGCGACACGCACCTTGTCCGCTCCCAGGCCCTGCGACTGCCCCAAGAGCACAACCACGAGACAGCAAACAACCACTCGAACAACCGCCCAACAGGCTCGCTGCATACAGCCTCCTAGTTCCGCACGCGTGTATGTTTTCGAACCGCCAAGTCGCCCCGATAAAATCCTGCTTCGCAGGGTCGGCTACGCCGACATTTTACCGGGCAGGCAGGAACGCCAAGGAAAGATCTTTTGCTTTGCGGGGTGGCCGCAAAGCAAAAACTGAGCCTTTGACTTCACTTTTCTTTTGAATTTTTCCATTTCAGTCTATTCGTCATTTCAAGAAGATATCAATATAATGCCATTCCAGAGACGGGATTGCGAAGCCTTTTGGCCTGCTGTTTAACCCAGCAGGCCACCCTGCACCCATTTTTCAAAGTGTAAGGGCTTTCGCAACTTTTGCGCCCAGTCAAGCTAATCAAATTCTTGAGAACCACATTTTTTCGACCCATCCTTAAAAATGGGTGCAGGGCTCTTCTTGGCGTCCTTCGCGCCTTGGCGGTTTCTATTCTCCAGAATCACGGAATCTTGTGCCGGAAGAATCCCCTTTCAACGCTCCGCCAAAGCCCCCTGCACCTGCCCGCGGTCCCGCATGTGCCGCAGGATTTCCTCCAGGTTGCGCTTTTTCTCCAGCATCCACTCCGGCGCGATCAGCTCTTGGGGATGGGGGTCGCCGGTGATGCGCTGCACCACCATCCCAGCGGGCAGCCGGGAAATGAACTCCCCCACCAGGGGAACGTATTCCTCCCGACCGAGGGGGCGGTAGCGTCCCTCATTGTAGAGCTCGTGCAGGCGGGTCCCCCGCACCACGTAGAGCCCGTGGATCTTGACCGCGTCCACCTCCTGCTCCGCCAGAAAGCGGGCCGTGTCGAGAATGTCCTCCCGGCTCTCCCCGGGCAGGCCCAGCACCACGTGGGCGCAGGTGAGAAGCCCCCGCTCGCGGGACAGGCACATCGCCTCGCGAAAAGCGTCCACGCCGTGCCCGCGGTTAATCGCTTCCAGGGTGGCCTCGTGAGCGGACTGGAGCCCGTATTCCAGCCAGATGAGATGGTCCCGGTTCAGCTCCGCCAGGTAGTCCAGTGTTGCCTCGTCCACGCAGTCCGGCCGCGTGCCGATGCACAGGCCCACCACGTCCGGGTCGGCCAAAACCTCGCCGTAGAGCCTTTTCAGCGTGGACAAAGGGGCGTAGGTATTGCTGAAGGACTGGAAATAGCCCAGGAACTTGCCCGCCTTGTAGCGCCTGGCCAAAAAGGACTTGGCGGAGCCGAGCTGTTCGGTTAGACTTTGTGTCGCGGCCTTTCCGGTGCCTGAGCCCTGTTCGTTGCAATAGACGCAGCCTCCGCGCCCCTTGCTGCCGTCCCGGTTGGGACACCCGAGCCCTGCGTCCAGGCTGATCTTTTGCACCCTGCAGCCAAAGCGCCCGCGAAGGAACGTATTCAGGTCGAGGTAGGGCTTTTGCTCCATTTTTCCGCGTTCTCCGTTCCGCGTTCCCCGTTCACCGTTCAAGGTTATGATTTTAGGCTATGGTTGACGTATCAGTGAATCAGTGGATCAGTGAGTCTGTAATTCGGTGAGTCTGGCACTGAATGGCCAACATCTTGCCGATATGCGATCTCCGGAATATGCGTTCTCACTTCCTCATTCGACATTCAGTTTTTAAGGGTCCCGCATAACTCATTGCTCATAACTCGCATTTTGCCAATCACGAGGTCCAAGTCGCGAATCACGGGTCAACGCCGAACCCAGAACGGGGAACGCTGAACCTTGAACCACCAACATCCTAGGCGAAATTGAATACTCTGTGAAGATGGGATTTTCCTACGACATCATCGTTGTCGGCGCGGGTCACGCCGGTTGCGAGGCCGCGCTCGCCGCCGCCCGCATGGGGTGCCGCACCGCTTTGTTCGGGATCAATCTGGATACCGCCGGCCACATGCCCTGCTCCCCCTCCATCGGCGGCATCGGCAAAGGGCACCTGGTCAAGGAGATCGACGCCCTGGGCGGGGAAATGGGCCGAATCGCGGATCGGACCGCGATCCAGTTCCGCAGGCTCAACACCCGCAAGGGACCTGCCGTACGGGGGACACGAACCCAGAACGACAAGACGGCCTACCGTTCACAGATGAAGCACGCCCTGGAGCTTCAGGAGGGGCTGGAGCTCAAGCAGGCCCTGATCACCTCGCTCCTCGTCCGGGACGGCAGAGTCCACGGCGTCGCCGACGAAGCGGGGACGGAACACGCCGCCGGGGCAGTGGTCCTCGCCGGCGGCACCTTTTTCCGCGGCGTGGTCCATCTGGGCACCGCCCGCATCGAGTCCGGGCGAGCCGGGGAATTCCCCTCCAATGGCCTCCCGGACCAGCTGCGCGGGCTCGGCCTGGCCACTGGCCGGATGAAGACGGGAACTCCCGCCAGGCTGAACAGAAGGAGCGTGGATTTTTCCCGTCTGACCGAACAGCACGGGGATGCGGAGCCGCGGCCCTTCTCCCTGTTCACTGAGGAGCGGCCGGAGACGCGCATCTCCTGCTTCTTCGGCCGCACCAACGAGCGGGCCCATGGCATCATCAAGGACAACCTGCACCTCTCCCCCTTGTACGACGGCAGCATCCAGGGCGTGTCCGCCCGCTACTGCCCCTCCATCGAGGACAAGATCGTCAAGTTCCCGGACCGCGAGTTCCACAACGTCATTCTGGAGCCCGAGGGCCTGGAGACCGAGGAGCTCTACGTCAGCGGCACGGGGAACTCCCTGCCCCCGGAGATCCAGCAGCGCTTCGTCCGCTCCATCCAGGGGCTGGAGGAGGCGGAGATCATGCGGCCGGCGTACGCCATCGAGTACGACTTCATCCAGCCGCAGCAGCTGCGGCACACCCTGGAGCTCAAAACGGTCCCCGGCCTGTATCTCGCCGGCCAGATCAACGGGACCTCGGGATACGAGGAAGCCGCGGCCCAGGGTCTCTGGGCCGGGATCAACGCGGCCCTGCGCGATCGGGATGAGCCCCCCTTCGTGCTGGACCGTTCCCAGGCCTACATGGCGGTCATGATCGACGATCTGGTGTTGCAGGGCGTGAACGAGCCCTATCGCATGTTCACCTCGCGCGCGGAATACCGCCTCCTCCTGCGGGAGGACAACGCCGATCTGCGCCTGCTGCAGAAGGGGTACGAGCTCGGCCTGCACGACGAAAAAATCTACCGCGATCTGCAGCAAAGGAGCCGGGCCATCCGGCGGGAGCTGGACCGCCTCCACACAACCCAGGTCACCCCTGGCCAGCAGATCAACAGCGTGCTTCAGGACCAGGGCACCAGTCCCCTGAACACCCCGGTGACCATCGCCAAGCTCCTTAAGCGGCCGGAGCTGGACTATTCCTTGGTCCGGCGCCGCTTTCCGCCAGAGGAGCCACTTTCGGCGAGTGAGGCGGAGCAGGTGGAGATCGAGGCCAAGTACGAGGGCTACCTGGCCCGCCAGATGAATGAGGTGGACAGGTTCCGGGAGCTGGAAAACCTTGCCATCCCTGCGGACATGGACTATGACAAGCTTCCGGGCCTGTCCAACGAGATCCGCCAGAAGCTGAAAGACCACGATCCGGACTCCCTGGGCCGNGCCTCGCGGATACCGGGCATGACTCCTGCGGCCCTTTCCCTGNTGCGNGTGTTCNTCCAGCGGGGTTAAGAAATGAAAACCGCCAAGGCGCGAAGGGCGCCAAGGAAGAAACGCTAAGGCTGGGAGAAGAAGCTTTGCGCTTCATCCTTGACGTTCTTGGTGTTTTGATAACAGCGAGATCGAAGGCTCAGTTTTTGCTTTGCGGCCACCCCGCAAAGCAAAAGATCTTCCCTTGGCGTTCCTGCCTGCGTATCCATTCAGGGGGCAAGACTAGCGAACCGCAGAGGGCGCAGGGCTGGCAGAGTATGTTTTTTTGCTTTGCGGTGAGTTCCGCAAATCAAAAAAGGCTCAGCCCAGGGGGAGGAGTGCCAGTTCCTCTGTGGTAGTACGCATCAAGTGAACAGTGAACGAGGCTGCCCGCAGGGCGGAGTCCCTTGATCCTTTGACCCGTCTCAGGGCAAAGGATCACAAGAAGCCCTCCGCGTCTTCCCGTTCTCCGCTTGCCCGGTTAAACCGGGGACCCCTTTGGGGTGTTTAACTGAGGCGCCTCCGCGGTGAGCGCCTCTTTCTGACGCGGAAACGAAACAGAAACCCCGTGAAGGCTTACCTGCCTGCCCGGTAAAATGTCGGCGTAGCCGACCCTGCGAAGCAGGATTTTATCGGGGCGACTTGGCGGTTCAAAAAAATACAGGTACGCATTATCCGGATGTTCCTCATCAAACACCAAGTGCAGAGATACGTGGGCGAAAAGAACGCAGGGATCTTCCAAATGGGGAGAAAAAAGGAGCATATATGGCCGAGATCATCGCGGTTTGCCGCAGCGAGAGCCAGGGATACCGCAAACAGGAGATCGACAGCGGATTCCTCCGCGCCGAGCACGGCCTGGAGGATGACGCCCACGCAGGCGCGTGGCACAGGCAGGTCAGCCTGCTGGCGGAGGAGAGCATCGAAAAAATGCGCGCCCGGGGATTCGACCTTTCGCCCGGGGATTTCGCGGAGAATCTGACCACACGCGGCATCGATCTTTTGACCCTGCCCGTGGGGACCAGGCTCCGTCTCGGCCCCCAGGCCATCGGCGAGGTGTCCCAGATCGGCAAGCGCTGTCACGGGGAATGCGAAATTCTCAAGCAAACAGGGGATTGCGTCATGCCCCGGGAAGGGATCTTTATCCGGGTTCTTCAGGACGGCCCGATCAGCGCAGGCGATCCCGTCCGTGTCATGGAGGAGAGCGAGCCTGTCTGAGCCGCTGAGGATGCGGCAACGGCGCGCTCGAAGGTTAGTCCGCCGCCCGGACTGTGGCCGTGACCGGCGGACTCAGCTCGGCAACGGCGTCGAAATCCCCTTCCGCGGTGCCCACTTTCTGCACCGGGAAGGCCGCTCGGATCTCGTCTCCATTGCTGGAGGGCGTGGGACCCCAGAAGATGCAGAACCATCCCGTGTCGTCGTGATAGGCCAGATCCCCGAAGTCCATCACTTCCTGGGTCTCTGAGCCGATTGTTCCCACAGAGGGTTCCGCCGGGCCGTAGAGCTCCTCCCCCCAGCGGCCCATGTCCGCGCTCAAGGGAAGGTTCTCCGCAAGCTTGCGCCCGGCTTCGTTGTCCATGAGTTCGCCGCGTAGCTGCACTTCTCCCAGATCGATCACAATAGGCGTACCCATCTTCTGCCTCCTTTTGCGCCTTGACCCTTCACCCATTTTTCTCGAATGGGTGAAAGGTTGCCAGACCCGCCGACACGATTTCTTGGGCAAAGCAAGAGAGCGTTTCTTCGCGCTACGGATCTCCATTTTCACGCATCCTAGGCAAATCGCCGGTATATGGCAAGGCGATGCGTTCAGAACTGAGCGCCACCGGTGCTCCAGGGTGGATTTATCCTGTTCCATATCTTCAATTGTTTCATAGAGATAAGTCGACAACTGGTACAAGGGAAAAAAATAGGCCTACGAAACAGCGCAAGATAAAGATCAATGGAATTATGTTTCTGTCTCTTGGGCCTTTTTGAACCGGCATGGCACCAGGAACGCCAAGTTTAGCACCAATGGAATATGGGGGGC
>JGI1684J13235_1000897_pt1 | contig 10721 bp, 9 predicted proteins | sample PonA232FremontCA_2_FD_13235 | JGI IMG/M metagenome (IMG submission 13235) | reverse complement strand
AGCCACGATCCGTTCCAGGTCCCGCAGGGGAAGCCCCTCCTCGATAATGAAGCCGCAGGTCAGATAGCGCGGCCTGGCCCCGAGCATGGCCACGTCGTTGACCGTGCCGTGCACCGCCAGGGAGCCGATGTCCCCGCCGGGAAAAAAGAGCGGGTCCACGGTGAAAGTGTCCGTGCTCACAGCGGTCAGGGGTCCGGTAGCCACGCAGGCGGCGTCGTCCAGGCCGTTCAGGGACTCATTGCCCAGATAGCGCAAAAAGACGTCGCTGACCAGCCGATGCGAAGCCAGGCCGCCGCTTCCGTGATCCAGAAGGATGCGTTCCTCGCTCAAATCCTCTCCTCCTGCCCGCAATCCGAAATGAATCCTCACCGTGCGGGCGAGATGCTTATCCTATGAAATTTCTCACTGGAATAAGTGACTGGTGAAACCCAGTCTTGGAACGTCAGATATTAGATGCCAGCACCAGTAACCAAAAACCCGAAATCCAAAACCCGAAAACCGAAATCCAAAATTCGAAATCCGAAATCCGAAATTCGAAATCCGAAATTCAAAACCCAGCACCCAGCGCCGAGCACCCAGAACCCCAACCCAGAACGCAGAACGGAGAACCCAGAACGGGGAACGGGGAACGGGGAACCCAGAACGGAGAACGGTCTACAGAGCGTCGATGTCGTAGTGGTAGCTGGCCGCGCAGCTTCCCTCGCTGGAGACCATGCAGGGGCCCACGGGAGACGAGGGCGTGCAGCTCCCGCCGAAGAGGGGGCAGTCTCCGGGGCGGATCGCGCCCTGAAGGACCTCGCCGCAGCGGCAGCCCGGCGGATCCTCCCCCTTGCTGCGGGTCAGCGTGAAGCGGCGCTCCGCGTCCAGATCGGCGTATTCCTCGCGAACTCTCAGCCCGCTGGAGGGAATGGTTCCCAGGCCTCGCCAAAGGGCGTCCCGCGGCTCGAAGACACGGTGCATCACTTCCTGAGGGCCCGCTGATTGCCCCCGGGCTTGACCGCACGGCTGTATTGGTTGTCCACATCCGGCTCGTCGTTCTTGATCCGGTTGGCCAGCATGAGCAGGGCCTGCAGGATGTCTCCGGGCTCGAACCCGCCCACAACCGCTGGAATGCCATGGTCGCGAGCCAGAAAGCGATACGGGGCCGTCCCGATGACCGAGGAGACATGGCCGGGCAGCAGAAAACCGTCCACCCGGATACCGGGGCTGTTGACCAGCGCCTCCAGAGCCGGGGGAATCAGCTTGTGGCAGGAATATATGCTGAAATTGCCCAGGCTCTTGCTCCTGGCCATCTCCAGGGTTGCGGCAACAGCCGGGGCGGTGGTCTCGAACCCGATCCCCAGAAAGACCACTTCCCGGTCCGGATGGCTTTCCGCGAGCTGAACCGCTTCGAAGGGGGAATAACAGATCCGGACCGAAGCGCCGTCGGCTTGGGCCGTCTTGAGGCTCTCCCCTCCCGGGCCGGGCACCCGAAGCATGTCCCCGAAGCTGGCCAGCATCACGCCAGGAGTGCGGGCTAGTTCCAGGAAAGCGGCAATATCGCTGCCGTGGGTGACGCAAACCGGGCATCCGGGGCCGGAAACATGGTGCAGACCGGCCGGCACGAGGCTGCGCAGCCCACTGCCGAAGATGCTCATGGTGTGCGTGCCGCAGACCTCCATGAAGCGGATTTCGCGGTCCAGCACTTCATCCAGCTTCCGGGCCAGATCGCGACAAAAATCCGGATCGCGGAGCTCCCGCAGATCGGTCGGTTTGTTGTTTTTTTCCGGCATGTTTTGTAGCATGGTTTCATTCCTCTTCCCGCGGTCCCTGGGGACGCGCCGACAGAGATCCGCGGGCTCTGCGCTGCTTTGCAGCGAGTTTGGATGAATTCGACGCAAAAGTCCAGCCTTTCGCTCCGCCACGTGGACCAGAGAGGCGGACGAGTGCGAGGTACCACATGTTGGATTCGCCTCTGGCCCGCATTGAATTCCCAGCGCAGTCAAACGGGGCTGTTCCGGATGACGAGACCTGCTTCCAGATCTGGCGGGAGCACGACATGCCGGACCATATCGGGACCCACAGCCTGATGGTGGCCCGCATTGCCACCACCCTGGCCACCTGGGCCAGCCAGCGGGGCCTGGCCGTCAGCGTACAGGAGGTCCGCGCAGCCGCCCTGTTGCACGATCTGGGCAAGGCGTATACCATCACTCATCCGGGAAATCACTGTCAAATCGGCGCTTCGCTGGTCATGCAGCGAATCGGCAGTCCGGCTATCGCCCAGGGGGTTATTCACCATGTCCACTGGCCCGGCGAGCTGAAGCCGGAGCGCCATTTCCTTCCTCTGGCGGTGCTCTACGCGGACAAGCGCGTGGTCCATGACCGCATCGTAACCCTTCGGGAACGCTTCGAGGACATTATAAGCCGCTACGCGCTCTCCTTCGAGCGGATGCAGATGATCTACAGGTCCCACGCCCGGGTGCAGGCCCTGGAAAAGCTTTTCACCCAAAGCCTGGAGGTGGATCTCCATGCGTATCCTTTTGATCGGCGGGGGATGGTCCAATGAGCGGGAGGTTTCCCTCAAGGGAATAGACGCCATCCACTCCGCCCTTGAAGAGCTGGGCCACGAGGTGGAATTCTTCGATCCGGCCTCGCAATTTTCCGCGCTCCCGGAACGGGCCGCGGCGAGCGATTTCGCCTTCATCAACCTGCACGGGGCCCCGGGCGAGGACGGAGTCATGCAGGGCATGCTGGAACAGAACGGATGCCCCTATCAGGGCTCCGATCCCAAAGGTTCCCTCCTTGCCCTGGACAAGGCGGCCTCCAAGACCATCTACGCCGCTCGGGGCATTCCCACGCCGGACTGGGAGTTCGTGCCCATGCCACCGGAGCCGGACTGGCGCTGCCGGCTCGATCCACCGGTCTTCCTCAAGCCCCACGCCGGAGGCTCCAGTCTGGACGTTGCCCGAGCCACCGGGCAGGAAGAGATCCGGGAAGGCGTGGACCGGCTCCTGGCCCAAGGGGACTACGTCCTCATCGAGGAGAGCATCTCCGGAGAGGAGATCACCTGCCCCGTCCTGGGCGATCGGGCCCTGCCGCCGATCCTCATCCGCCCGGCGGACGCTTCCGGATTCTTCGACTACTACAGCAAGTACACCCCCCAGGCCGCGGAGGAGATCTGTCCCGCGCCCGTTTCGGAGGAGCTCACCCGGGAGATCACGGAGCTGGCCCTTCGCTGCCACCGGGATCTGGGGCTCTCGGATTACAGCCGGACGGACTTCCTGGTCCGCGACGGGCGGCCCTATGCTTTGGAGACGAACACCCTTCCGGGGATGACCGCAAACAGCCTCTTCCCCCAGTCTGCCGCAGTCGTGGGCTACTCCTTCACCGATCTCATCGCGGAGCTCATCCGGCTCGGCCTCTCCAGGCACCGCGCGGGTGAAACGTTGTGATCGCGATGGCCAGCTCCACCTGCTCTCCAGGGGTATCTGCCCCTTAAGGCTTCTGCTTTTGCCGGCTCAGGGCCCTGATACCATGAGTGGGCACGCCACTGGCCCTGGGCACGAGCCTGTTCCCTGCCAGTTTTCCCGGAAGGAACCGGAGCTTGGTTTCGCAAGATGAAGTTATCACTCAATTGTGCCACAACTCGCTTCCCTGGGCTATGTCCGGGCAGCGCATGGCCAAAGGAGAGATGAAATGCTGGGAGCGATCGCCGGAGATCTCGTGGGCTCCCGCTTCGAGGCACGGCCCACCAAGAACAGGGACTTCGAGCTCGTCACCCCCCAGTGCCGGATTACCGACGACTCCGTGCTGAGTCTGGCTCTGGCGCAGAGCCTGATGGATGATATTCCCTATGCGGACAATCTCAAGGCCTTCTTCCGGCGCTATCCTCGGGCCGGATACGGGGGGAGCTTCATGCTCTGGGCCGCTTCCGGGGAGAGCGAGCCCTATTACAGCTTCGGCAACGGCTCGGCCATGCGGGTCTCCCCAGTTGGCTGGTATCTGAATAGCGAGGAGGACGTGCTCCGGGAAGCCGAGCAAAGCGCGGCAGTCACCCACAACCATCCCGAGGGGATCAAGGGCGCCCAGTCCGTGGCACTGGCTGTGTTCCGGGCCAGGCAAGCACGGGGCAAAGAGGCGATCAAGCAGGAAATCGAGGAGCGCTTCGGGTACGATCTCTCCCGAAGTCTGCGGGACATCCGCCCCGGATACAGCTTCGACGTCACCTGCCAGGGCTCGGTCCCCGAGGCCCTGATCGCCTTTCTCGAGGCCCAGGATTACGAGGACACCGTGCGCAACGCGGTCTCCCTGGGAGGGGACAGCGATACCCAGGCCTGCATAGCGGGCGCTGTTGCCGAGGCCTCATACGGCAACATCCCCGCCTTTCTGTGCGAGACGGTTTTTCAGAATCTCGACGCCTTCCAGAGGAATATCCTGGAGCGCTTTCTCCAACAAACCCAAGGTAAAGCCCGTCCATGCTGAAGGTTGAAATCGCGGCCACTGGCAATGAGCTGCTCAAGGGACAGATCGCGGACACCAATTCCCCCTGGATTGCGGACCAGCTCCGCATCATCGGGGCCGGGGCGAGGCGTATCCATACCGTGGGGGACGAGGCCGACGCTCTGGCCCATCTCCTGCGCGAAATCGCCGCCCGGGCCGATCTGGCCCTGGTGACCGGAGGGCTCGGCTCCACTCCGGACGACGTCACACTCCGCGCTGCTGCGGACTGCAGCGGAAGGCGTCTGATCGCGGACGACGAGGCCGGGCGCTCCGTGGCCGGTTTTGCCCGCGAACGTCCCGATTCCGTTTCTCCGCGGACTGCGGCGAAACAGGCCCTGATTCCGGAAAAGAGCACAGTACTGCCCAACCCGCTGGGGACCGCTCCCGGCTTCTGCCTGAGCCTGAACGGCTGCCTCTTTGTCTTCCTGCCCGGAGTGCCCAGGGAGATGAAACAGATGGTCCCGGATTCCGTCCTGCCGCTCATTCGGAATCAATTTGCGGATCGCCTGCGTCCTGTCCTGGCCCATAGGCTGAACATCTTCGGGCTCACCGAATCCGGGATATCAAGGCGGCTGGAGGAATTCCGGCAGCTCTTCCCCACCATCGAGCTGGGCTTTCGCTTCCTCTTCCCCCGCATCCAGCTCAGCCTTTCCGCGGATCGGGCCCAAACCTCCCAAGAGGAGCTGGACCGGTCCAAACAGTGGGTTCTCAAGGAGCTCGGCAAGAATGTCGTTTCCGCAGCGGACGAAACCATGCCCGAGGTCCTCGGCCGCCTCCTTCGGGAAAAGGGGGCCACACTCTCCCTGGCCGAAAGCTGCACCGGAGGGCTCCTGTCCCGGAGGATTACCGGTGTGGCCGGCAGCTCGGACTACTTTCCCCTCTCCGCGGTAACCTACTCCAACCGGACCAAGATAGAGCTCCTCGGCGTTCGCGAAGCGACACTGCANCAGTACGGGGCCGTCCACGAGGAGACCGCCGGGGAAATGGCAGAGGGCATGCGCCATCTCGCCGAATCCACTTACGCCCTGTCCACCACGGGGATCGCCGGCCCGGGGGGCGGCATGCCGGACAAGCCTGTGGGCACGGTCTGTATCGGTCTCGCATCCCCGGAAGGGACCGAATCCAGGCGCGTCCAATGGGACAGCGGGGGCAGACAGCCCAACCAGAGCTTTTTCGCCGAGTGCGCCATGGACCTGCTGCGGCGCCGGCTCACCGGCTGAGATCTTTTTCTTTCCTCACGCCAGCTGATTCCCGCAATTCGCCGTCGCCCTTTTTCCAATCAAATAGGTGCCGGACAACACCGCAATTGGAAGATTGGGGGCGCCCTGCCATGCCCGAGCTGAGCGACTGTTCACCCAGCTCTGGCATAAGCCAATCGAGCTCCGCGAAAACCCCAAACCTATGCCATTCAGCCAATGAGCGGGAAGAGGTCTTCCGTCACCACCTGGCTTGATCCCATGCCGCGGAAAAGCCGTGGCGAAGCCCAAGATTCGACAGAAGAGGACAACGCTCAATTGATGAGTGAAGTCCGGGCACCCATTCGTATTGCAGTCTTTTTGGTGAATCGAATTGACATAGTCATGTACCTCTTGATATACATTTAGATAATGCTATCATGAGTTTTGTTTATTCAAAATACAGGCTTTTAAGAGGATTTTTGCACCAAAGAACAGTCAAGTGTTTTTGTCATCATTCAGAAATAATAATTACTATCAAAAAATACATCCTTTTTCGAGACAAGCAAGGCAGTTCAGGGGAGTTTTCCGAGGAAACCGAACATCTTAAAAACTGGTGCATCAACCATCAGGTAAAAAGCGGAAAGCCTTTTTCCTGATTATTCGATCTACCGCCTCGGGGGTTAGAGGGCGAAGTCCGAAGCACCGTCATAGCAGAAACCGTTCTATTGAAGGAAAGCCTTTTCCCCGAAATCGACTGATGAGGCAGAACCCGGTTCCGCTCAACGGAGGCATCTTCTAGGAGCCCCTATGCACAGATTCGTCAAATACGCCCTCTTTGTCGTTCTCGGCATCCTGATTGCCTTTCCCCTCTTCAGCATGACCTACTACACCATGGTCCGGACTTCCACGCCTCAGTTCTGCGCCTCCTGCCACGAAATCGAGTATGCCTACAACACCTGGAAGACTTCCACACACGCCAACAATCCCCAGGGCGTGGTCGCGGACTGCATGGACTGCCATCTTCCCGCCCCGCAGAACACCTTCGACTTCTTCTACGCCAAGACCTATCACGGCCTCAAGGACGTCATCGTCCACTTCACCATGGATACCTCGGAATACGATCATGAAAAGAACCGTCAAGTCGCGTACAAGGACATGACCAACGACCGCTGCCGCAAGTGCCACCGCAATATCCTGAACATGCCCTATCAGCGGGGCGCCATGCTGGCCCATCGGAACGTGCTCTATTCCGAGCCCGAAAACCGCAAAAAATGCGTGGATTGCCACGACCAGCTCGTCCATTTCCCCAAGGACAGTTATCAGTATGACAAGGCGGTGCGGGACAGCTACGACTAGCTAGCTAGCCGTATCAGGGGGGCTTTCCCAATCAGGCCCCGACGTGTGGCAATTAGGACCACAATTCGAGGCTGTTGCACTTTTCCATAGATGGGGACAACAAAGTCACATCAAGGTCGAGACAAAGGGGGGCGGCTATGATCAGAAAAATCGTATTCTTCGCTCTGGCAGGGCTCATCGCCATGGGATCACTCGCCTTTGCCCAGAGCAGCTCCGACGGAGTGGAACAGGGCAATCAACTGAAAAAGAAACAGTTCCAGATCACCCGGAAGATGCCCAAGGAGGCCAAGGCCTGCATCCAGTGCCACAAGGAGGAGCATCCCGGGCTGTTTGCGGACTGGGCCAACAGCGAGCACGCCAAGTCCAACATTACCTGTCTGGACTGCCACTTGGCCGAGGAGCATGATCCCGGAGTGAGCGAGGATCACTACGAACAGTACGAAAAGGCGAACGACAAATGGGGCAGCCAGGAGTACCGCGTGCCTGTGTCCACAATCGTGAGCCCCAAGGACTGCTCCCGCTGCCACCCGGCAGAGGCGGAGCAGTACAGCAAGAGCAAGCACGCCAACACCCTGGAGATCATCTGGAAAGTCGATCCCTGGCTCAACGACGGGATGAACACCGACTTCGAGCGATCCAGCGGCTGCTACAAGTGTCACGGCAGCGTGGTGCAGGTCACCGAGGACGGGGACTTCAAGGAAGGGACCTGGCCCAACGTGGGCGTGGGCCGCATCAACCCCGACGGAAGCAAGGGGAGCTGCACCTCCTGCCACACCAGGCATCGCTTCTCCGTGGCCGAGGCCCGCAAGCCCGACTCCTGCGGGCAGTGCCACCTGGGTCCGGACCATCCGCAGAAGGAGATCTACCACGAGTCCAAGCACGGGTACATCACCCAGGCCTACGAGGAGGAATACAACTGGGACGCCGCCCCCGGCACCTGGACCCCAGGGGTGGACTACCGCGCACCGACCTGCGCCTCNTGCCACATGTCCGGATCCGGCGGGGTCAAAACCACCCACGACGTAACTGAGCGGCTCTCTTGGGAGACCCAGGCCCCGCTCACCGTCAGGCCCTCGGAGTTCTCCCCCTTCCCCGCAGACACCAACTGGCGCACGGAGCGGGAAAAGATGAAGAAGGTCTGCATGCAGTGCCACAGCGAGCGGTGGACGGATAACCACTACCGCGAGCTGGACAAGGCGGTGGAGCTTTACAACGAGGAATACTTCAAGCCGGCCAAGGCCAAGCTGGACACCCTGTACGAGAAGAATCTGCTTGACGACAGCAAATTCTTCGACGAGCGCCTGGAAGTCCTCTTCTACGAGCTGTGGCACCACGAGGGTCGTCGCGCCCGCATGGGCGCCGCCATGATGGGGCCTGACTACACCTGGTGGCACGGCTTCTATAAACTGAAACACAACTACAACAAGTTCATGACCAAGGCGAACAAGCTTCTGGAAACCGGGGAAAAGGCCCACCGCTACGAGGACTTCCCCGGCGACACCGGCAACACAACCAAGCCGAAGGAAATCTTCGGGCCCGAGGCGAAGTAAACCGGTCGCCGTCCCCCACACAGAGAAAAAAGGCCTTTCACCCCGTGCGGGGTGAAAGGCCTTTTTCGTTCATCCGGTTTAAGCCTGCGTAAATATTCAGAGGATTAAACGCCCGTTCGCTCCCGCTCACTCGACATGGGGGACCCAGAGGGACGTGATTGGCAAGCGAAGCTTGCCTGGGCCTATNCCCGCGGCAACGNTCCGCCGCGGGNATGTCCCGCATGTCNAGCGACCGAAGGGAGCAGCTTGCCCTGCACACACTTTATTGCACCAGTACAATTTCTAAATAGTTTCAATTTATCTAGATAGATAAAGCTAATCATAAATAGTGTTAAAGTGGGTGCATGGGGGCGGTTTAAAGCTCTTCACCGCGTGCGGCCCAAGGCCGGCCGCGTGCGACGAAGTCGCCAGCGCCGATTAAAGCCTGGGATCCACGTTGCCAGGACCTCCGCAGTCCGGCGTGTAACAGGTGACATTGAGAAATTCGCATTTGTGGCGGCAATTGGGGCACTCCTCCGGCGGGGTTGCCGCTGAGATCAGATAGCGGCAGTTGGAGCAGCGCCAATAGGTCAATCCGCACTGAGGGCAGATATCGCCCTCGAACTTTCCTTCCGACGAATGCCCGCAATGGGCGCATACAGCCTTGTCCTCTGCCATATAAGGACCTCCCATGATTAAGAATCACGCCGAAGCAGAACGCGGCGGGAAGGGCCTGAAAGGCCTCCCCGCCGCTCGTTCATTATCCTTCCCAATAAATGCATTCCGTGGGGCAGGAATCGATGGCTTCCTGAATCTTGTCCTGGGAGGCGGCCTGGGAGTCGATAACGTAGGCCTTTTCCTCGGATTCGTCGAAACCGAACACCTCGGGGCAGATCTCCACACAACTCTCGCAGCCTATGCATTCGTCCTGATCGATGATGACTTCCGCCATAGCAGGCTCCTCCTTTGGGTGTGTTCCACAACTCGTTTTGTTTTGCAGCTCAAAGGGAACATCCTTTGACCCCTGTGGCCTGGAACAAGCCCGGAAAGGGATTTCTCCCTTTCCAGACTTTCAATAACTTTATCCTACCACAGTCTCCGTAGAATTTCCAGTTGTCAAGAACGCGACCACAGCGATTCACAGGGGGTTAGGCATTCGCCTCGCTGCCCAGGATCGCCTGCAAGTCCTCGTCCGGAGTGGAGATGGGCTTGATGTTGAAGTTGTCCACCAGAACCTGCAGGACATTGGGGCTGACAAATGCCGGCAGCGCGGGCCCGAGCCGAATATCCGTGATCCCCAGATAGAGCAGGGAATAGAGGATGGCGCAAGCTTTTTGCTCGTACCAGGACAGGACCATGGACAGCGGGAGATCGTTTACCCCCACTCCAAAGGCGTCGGCCAGGGCCTGGGCGATTTTCACCGCGGAGTAGGCGTCGTTGCACTGCCCCACATCGAGGAGTCTGGGAATGTCGCCGATGGTGCCCAGATCCTTGTCAAAGAAGCGGAACTTGCCGCAGGCCAGGGTCAGGATCACGCTGTCCTGCGGAGCCTTCTCCACAAATTCTGTGTAGTAGTTGCGTTCTGGCTTGGCCCCGTCGCAGCCGCCAACGAGGAAAAAGTGCCTGATGGAGCCGTTCTTGACCGCGTCCACCACCTGGTTCGCGACGTTCATGACCGCGTTGTGACCAAACCCGACCATGACCGTGCCCTTGTCCTCATCCTGGGTGAAACCCTCCATTTCCAGGGCCTTGTCGATCACCGGCTTGAAGTTCTTGTCCCCGATGTGCTGCACGCCGGGCCAGCCCGCCTCACCAGCGGTGAAGATGCGGTCCATGTACGCGTCCTTGGGCTTTTGCAGGCAGTTGGTGGTCATGAGGATCGGGCCGGGGAACTCGGCGAACTCCTTCTGCTGGTTCTGCCAGGCCGTGCCGTAATGCCCGTAGAAATGGGGATACTTCTTCAGCTCTGGATATCCGTGGCTGGGCAGCATCTCGCCGTGAGTATAGATATTGATGCCCATGTCCTTGGTCTGCTCCAGCAGGAGCTCCAGATCGCGGAGATCATGCCCGGAGATGAGGATGGCCTTGCCCTGCTTGTGCCCCAGGGGCACCTGGGTGGGCTCGGGATGGCCGTAGCGACTCGTATGGCCCACATTCAGAAGCTCCATCGCACGCAGAT
>JGI1684J13235_1000895_pt1 | contig 10729 bp, 10 predicted proteins | sample PonA232FremontCA_2_FD_13235 | JGI IMG/M metagenome (IMG submission 13235) | reverse complement strand
ATTCTTGATCCAGTAGGTCAAGATTGCCCGAATTTTATTCCTGCAACAAGAAAAAATTCAAATACAAACAGCTAATTGAATTCTAGAACAAAAAAGCCGTGCCAGCCCCCCTTTCGCTTGCCTTGTCCTCTAAAATGTAGTAATATAATATCAAGGATTAATTATTATCAGGAGTTGCAATGGTCCCTGAAGACGAAAATACACCGCAACAGGAATCCGATCCTGAAGACCAAAAAGTAGCGGTGGACGATCAAGAGGTCTCTGAATCTTCGGTCAAGTCCAACCAGAAAGTGGAATTGGACTTGGACGACGCTCCCTTTTTGGAATGGGATGAGGACGAAGAGGAAGAAGAGTCTGCCGAAGAGAAAAAGGAAGTAGCAGAAAGCGGGGAAGAAGAGGCAGAGGACAAGGAAAGAAAAGAATCCTTATTGGTCCGGATAAAAAGAAGGTGGTGGATGTTTGCCGCTGCAGCTGCATTGCTGATGGTTTCCGCTGTTGTTGCGATCTTGTTTGTTACCTTGCAGGAGGAGGAACAAAAGAAGTTGCCCCAGGTAGTGGAACAAGAGCAGTCAAAGGAATCCGGAAAGAATAAATCGGAACAGGGCGAGCAGGTTAGTTTGCAACCCTTTTGGGTGGAATATGATGCAGAAAACGATTACCAGTATTTCCATTTGGGTATAGACCTTAATGTCAATGGTTCAAAACCCGCATGGGAGTTGGAGAAAAAGGGCCCGGTGATCAGGGATGCCTTGTATTATTTCCTGAAAAATAAAGATATAGAGGAGTTATCCGATAAGAACAGTATCAAGGATTTGAAGAAGGAAATCTTGACCATTGTGAATAATAACTTGAGCAATGGGAAAGCGAATCAGGTGTTAATCCAAAAATACTTGGTGGAATAAATGGCAGATGCTTACAATGTTTCACTGTTAATGTCGCAAATGCCCAGAGTGCAAAAATTTGCCGCGGATTACCAGTCCAATATACAGAATCTGCAGTCATATTTGAGCGAGTCGGTTGTACGCAAGCTGGAAGAGGAAAGGTGGCAAGTGCGTCCTACAGAACCCACGGGGTCAGTCCAGGTTAAATCTGACCGGGAAAGTGGCAGGGAACAGGGGCAAGGAAGCAGGCAAAGGCGGGAGGAACAGGAATCAGAGGAGAATGAACAGGAAGATAAAGGCGATACCGGAAATTTTATAGATATAAATGTCTGATCTGGAGACTAGAGAATTGGAGAATTGGAAAATTAGAGAATTGGAGAATTGGGAATTGGAGAATTGGAAAATTAGAGAATTAGAGAATTGGGAATTGGATAACTTGAAAATTGGGTGATAGGGTAATTGGGAAATTGACTGTTGGGGAATGGAAACCAAAGACTAGGTGTTATGGTTTGTAAATTCGAGGTTTAGGCTTGAGGAGATAAGTCAGGTTTTCGGCTCGTTTATTAAGTTGAATACCTGTTGTTTATAACCGGAGAAGGCATGGAATGGTTCTTGTTGCTGATTAGCTGTATTGAGATCCTCCTGTTGATAGTGATAGTAGTCTTGTTTATCAAGTTGCGGCGTTCGGAAAATTTGATCCAGAAACTGAAGCAAAATCACAGCGATCTGATGGAGAAGCTTGAATTCAACGCTCAACTGGAGAAGGAACTTGTTTCCAGTTTCAACGAGAGACAGGAAGCATTGAGGGAGTTGGATCAGCAGTTGAGAAAAAGGGAAGAGGATCTAAAGAAATTGCTGGAGGAAGCGGACAAGTTTGTCAAATCCCCGAAATTTGCCAGGAAGGTAATCCTGGACGGTCATGCCAGGGGTGCATCCACGGAAGCACTGGCCAAGAAAACCGGCTTGAGTATCGAGGAAGTGGAGTGGATAATTGAACAAAAGGCACAGTAAAGAAAAAAATGCGCGTAAATAGATCCAATGACTCAGACAATGATATTATCTATTTCGCCCCTTCTGAAAAGAGGGTGAAGCGTTTTAGGAAGAAGCATGCGGTGGGGGATGTACTCAAAGGGAAAGTCTTGAAATATTTCAGTCCGCGACAAGCCATGCTCCAGGTGGAGGGACAGAGGTTGATGGCCCTGTTGAAGACCAATCCACCCGTGGGAGAGGAAGTCAGCTTGAAGGTGGAACAACTCTATCCGCATATAATCCTGAAAGAATCCTCAAATCTACAGGCATTGAATACCTATATTTAGTGCTTGGAAGAAAAATTACTCATCTACTTCGTCGCTGCAACATCTTAAAATCCTCATGTATCAGTTATACACTGCGGTTGTAAAATTTCTCGCCCCGCCCTGCCAAGGCAGGGACGGGGTCGAGATTGCCCTTGCTCCTCGTGTCTGGGCAAGTCTACGCCCAATCACGGTTTTCGGTCGGGAAAACTATTTAACAATACGTCAGAAAAATACCTAAACCAATATGTCCACCAATCAAGAAACTAATCCATTATTCGTTGATCCCCCTTGGCTGGCCCCCCTGGCTGGCTACACGGATCTCCCCTTCAGGCTCTTGTGCCGGGAGTGCGGGTGTGGGACAGCTTGTACCGAAATGATTAGCGCCAAGGGACTTGTTTACGATGATAAATCCACCTTAAAGTACCTCAACACCACTGCAGAGGACTCCCCCTTGGTAGTGCAATTGTTCGGGGGCGAACCCCATTTTTTGTATAAAGCTGTAAAGATGCTCCATGAACTGGGATTCAGGTATTTTGACCTCAATGCCGGGTGTTCGGTAAAGAAAGTGGTCAAAACCGGTAGTGGTGCGGCCTTGCTGAAAAATCCCCAGAATTTGCAGGACTGCCTGCAGGCCATGTTGGAAGCGAGCGGTAGGAGTAATGTCGGGGTGAAGATCCGTTCCGGCTGGTATGTTTCCAATCCCAATTACCTGCAATGCGGGAAGATCGCCGAGGATACGGGTGCCGCCTGGGTGACTCTGCATCCCAGGTTCGCTACCAAAGGCTATTCCGCATTTTCGGACTGGAGTCATTTGAAGGAGTTGAAGCAGCACCTTGATATTCCGGTTTTGGCAAGCGGGGATTTGCTTTCTGCACAAGAGGGAGAAAAATGTGTAGAACAGACCGGGGTATCCAATATAATGTTTGCCAGGGGAGCCCTGAAGGATCCGCTCATATTCAGGAAATTCTTGTTGGCAAGATTTGATCGGGATATGAATTCAACAGGCGATATTTTCGATTCTGCAAAAGAGGTGGGTGAGCAAAATGATCTTGCTGGTACTGTGATCCCGCATGAAGACAAGGATATTATCCAGGAAAAGCAACAGCTGATAAAGCGGCACATAGATCTGGCCTGTAAATTCGAGGATGAAAAAAGGGCTTTTCTCAAGATGAGGACTTTGATACCCCGTTATTTGAACAGCTTTTACCGGGTGGGGGAAATCCGGAAAAGGGTTATCGAGTCCGCTTCCTGGAAGGAGCTTTTGGATTTGCTGGACAATCTGGGGCAGTGGCTGCAGGAAAGGGAGAACTGTACAAATTTTGATTCTTGAGGAGATGAGCTATGAATGAAATCATCAGGGCGGAAACAGCGGGGTTCTGCATGGGTGTGGACCTGGCCTTGAAAAAACTCGAAAGGGTTGTCGAGAACGGGACAAAAAAGGTGGCGACATTGGGCCCCATAATCCACAACCCCCAAGTACTTGCCCACTATTCCCAGAAGGGGGTGCTGCAGGTGGACAAAGTGGAAGAAGTCCCCGGGGACTGCTGTGTTGTCATCCGTGCCCACGGCATACAGAAAAATATTGAACAAGAGCTGCTGGATATGGGATTGGAAATTGTGGATGCCACCTGCCCCAAGGTAAAAAAGGCGCAATTACTGATAAAGGAGCAGACTGAAAACGGGAAAAAGCTGTTGCTGTACGGAGAAAGGGATCATCCCGAGGTGGCTGGTCTTCTTAGTTATGCCTCCAATGATGCCCAGGTCTTTCAAAACCTGGAGGAACTGAAACAGAAGCTGGTGGGGAATGATGCTGATTATTTCATGGCTTCCCAAACTACCCAGAACAGAAAGGAGTTCAACGAATGCGTGGAATACGCCCGCGGCATAGTTGAGGATCTGCCTGTATTCGATACCATCTGCGATACTACCAGACACAGGCAAAACGAGGTGGCCAGGCTAGCGGAAAAAGTCGATCTCATGGTGGTAGTGGGCGGCCGTAACAGCGGCAATACCCGCAGGTTGGTGCATGTGGTGAACTCTATGGGAAAGGAGTGCGTACACGTGGAAACCGCGGAAGAACTGCCCTTGGAAAAGTTCAGGGATTGCTCTCTGCTGGGATTAACCGCAGGGGCCTCTACTCCCAAAAATATTATAGATCAAGTGGAAGAGAGGCTCTCCAAACTCACCCGGTAATAATTGATTCTCAAACCCTACCTTTATTGTTTTTCATACCCGGAAATTTTCCGCTTATACAAGTAATGTTCCGGTTTTTGAATTCGGTTAGGCACTAAGTAATTTCCATCCGGAAATTCATAATTTCCCGATATGAAAACTAAGTAATTGGCACGCAATTTGATAACTCTGTTTTAAAGGAGGTGTGTCATGCAAATTTTACCTATCTTGAATTCCGGGGATAACAAGCTTTCCATGAATTCTGCTCAATCCGTGAACAAGGGAAAGGAGAGCGGGTTTGCAGACCTGCTTAAAACTAGCAAACTTTCAAAACACTCTTTTGAGTATTCCGGACAGGAAAATGCCTTTTCCCGGGTGTTTGCAAAGATGGATTCAGGATCAGAGCAGGACATAAATGCGGGCCAAAAGGAATATTCCAGAACTGATGCTGCAAGAACACAAGAAAATATCTCCGGGCAAAGTTTTGATTCTTCCAACAGGGAAAATATTGCCCACACTTCCGGCAGTAGATGGGATAGAGAGGATAGGCAGCGGTATCCCGGAAATAATTTTGAAGATTCTGCTAATAGGACGTCAGGGGATTTGGAAAGTAAAGAGGAAACTACCGGGATCTCAGAAAAAAAGGGAAATAACAGGGATTATTTTTCCNCGGACAGGGGAAAAGATCGGGAAGACCCAGAAATGACTAATCAAAAGAAGGAAGTTTCTTCTGAACACGAGATAAGGGCGATGCAGGATAAAGATGCTCAAGAAAGGGAAAAACTTGCCAAAGCCGTGGATATGCTGCAGCAGATGGGAGTAAAACGGGAAGAGATCGAGAAGGCCCTGAAATCCCTTGAAGATATAGATTTGGAAGATATGCAGGATTTGAGCAAACTCGTAATGCAATTGTTGCAGGAGAAGTTGAAAAATGCGGATATGAGTGAGCAGGACATGTCGTTTATGGAGAATTTCCTGCAGAGTTTGGGTATGGACGGGGAAGAAATCGAGAAGGACTTGAAGACTCTTGAAGATGGGCAGGATATGTCGTTTATGGAGAATTTCTTGCAGAGTTTGGGTATGGACGGGGAAAAGCTCCAAAAGGCACTTAATAAGCTGGATTCCGGAAAAGAGCAGGAGTTTTTGAAGTTTTTGCAAAATTTCCTGCAAGATCGGAAAGCAAATACTGATATAGATGTGAAAAAGCAGGACCTGATGAAGTTGCTGCAGGCCCTGGATTTGTCATCCGGGGCTGAGAAGGGTCTTAGGGATTCAATCGAGCAGTTGGACAATGAAAATATGGGCCGCAGGAACTTGACCAGGATCCTGGATAGGATCAGCCAAAACCTGGAGAGCGGGAAAGAGATAACTGACAACAAGAATTTTTCCCTGGAATTCAAGAACTGGCTAAAAAATCAAGGGCTTACGGAACAAGAGATAAACAAGTTGGAGCAGATGGTACAAAAAAACACTGCCAACAGTAAGAGTGAAAAAAGTATTCAGCAGGCCTTGCAGAATTTGCAGTCCGGAAACCAGAATAAAAAGGAAGAAATTTCCCAGTTAAAAGAAGCTGGAAAAAACAATACCGCACAAGGGGAAAAGGGGGCCCTGAATCAAGCTGAAACTGCCAGACATGCGGGGAAAGGGAAATCCAGCGAGGCCAGTTTCCTGCAAAGGGTGCAACAGGTCAAAACTGCACTGGAAAATGGTGCGGGTACGAATAATTCCGGCTCCGGTGGAAAGGAAAGGGAAGGGTCTTCTGCCTGGAAGGAGATGTGGGGAAAGATCAACAACAATTCCACATCCAGGGGAACAAACAATTTGAATGCTGGCCAAAACATGCAGGACAAGGCTAATTCCACCATGCAGCAGATCCTGGGGAAGAACAGCGGATCCGGGAAATTGTCGCAGAACCAGGAAATGAGGGCGAATGTACTCAAACAGGTGCAAAACGGTATGCTCAAAAACCTGAACCAAGGGGGCAAAGAACTCACTATGCGCCTGCACCCGCCCCACCTGGGCAAGTTGAACGTGACTCTGCAGGTTCGGAACCAGGAGGTCTCCGCCCTGATAAAATCGACCAGTGCAGAGGTAGCCAAGATGATCCACAACCAGATGGCGGAGCTGAAACATGTTTTGGAGCAACAAGGACTCCGGGTCCAGAAATTGGATGTTCAGACCCAGGTCCCTCAGGAGGACGCTTCCAAGCATTGGTTCTCCCAGGACGAACACAACCAGGGCCAGGACAGGAGGGAACAGATGGAAAAGCGCAGTATGCGGAATCATTGGTTGGCCCGCGAAGATGAGGAAGATATGGCACAGTCCCTGCAAAATGGTCTATTAGAGGAAAAAAATTCAGTGTCAGCTATTTCGGTTATAGCATAAGAAGAGCTAAAAGCAAGAAGGAGCTAAAAGCTGAAAGCTGAAAGCTAAAAGCAAGAAATAAGAGAAAAGAAGCAAGAAGAGCTGAAAGCAAGAAATAAGAAAGGGATTAAGTTTGTTGAGGACAAATATAATTTCCAAGCAGGAGGAAATATGAGTGGTATTCAGGGGATGAGCGATATATTGAGCCAAAATCAAACCGGTACATCCACCAGGATGGCAGGTAGCGATATACTGGGGCAGGCGGAAAAGGCTTTCAAGCAGGACGATCCAAAGACCGGTGATGCAAGCAAAATGGGAAAGCACGACTTCCTGAAGCTCTTGACTACTCAATTGGAGAACCAGGATCCCACCGACCCCATGAAGGACCGCAAGATGGTGGCTCAGCTTGCCCAGTTCAGTGAGCTGGAGGAGATGACCAATGTTTCCAAGGGAATGGATAGGCTCAACTCCAGTCAAAATCGGTCCAGAATGGTGCAGGCAGTGGATTTTCTGGGAAAGTCGGTGACCGCAAAAGGTAGCAATATAAGCAAGGATGAAGACGGGGTGAGCAAGCTGTTTTATAATCTAAAAGATGGTGCCGAAAATGTGAGAATCAATATATTCGACAATAACGACAATATAGTGAATACAGTTAAGTTGGGTAGTAAACAGGCAGGTGAGTATAAGTTCCAGTGGGACGGCAGGAATTACAAGGGCCAGGAAGCACCGGATGGACAATATTCAATAGGTATATCCGCCAAGGATGCAACCGGGGAGCGAGTGGAGGTCAATACTGATGTTAGCGGTACTGTTAGTGGAGTGAATAATCAGGAAGGCAATACTGTGCTCAGCCTGCAGGACGGAAGAGAAGTCAAATTGACTGATGTCAAGGAGGTTGTTGAACCCGGAGGTAGTAGTACTCAGTAAATTTTTACCTTTAACTAGTGCTTGGACGAAAATTCACCCATCTACTTCGTCGCTGCAAAATTTTGAAATCCTCATGTATTAATATACACTGCGGTTTCAAAATTTTTCGCTCCTTGTATCTGGGCAAATTTACGTCCAATCAAGGTATTCGGTCAGATTAACTAATTACAACGGGAAAAGGGCAGTTTCCGAATGAAAACTAAATAGATCCAAGTTTTCTCGGAGGCTTAATATAAAACTTTCGCGGTATTGTTAACTAGTTCCCATCCGGAAAGGGCAATTTCCGGATGAAAACTGACCAATAACAATTAACGGATAACTGACAACAAATAACTATTAACAGTCCATATAAATTGAAAAGGAGATAAGTTATGGGTTTATCTACTTCTTTATATTCAGCAACCAGCGGACTCTCGGTACACAGTGAAAAGATGACCACTATAGGCAACAATCTTTCCAATGTTAGTACCACCGGGTTCAAGAAATCCAGGATGCACTTCGAGGACGCCATGTATCAAAATCTCTCCACAGCTAGCGGTAATGACCAGTTGGGAAGGGGGGTGACTATATCTTCGGTTATGTCGGATTTTAGCCAGGGTTCCATGCAATCCACCAACCAGTCCACTGACCTGGCAATCGGGGGAGAGGGATTTTTTACAACTTCCCCCAAGGGCCAGGAGATGCAATACTATACCCGGGCGGGAAATTTTCGGTTTGACAAGGACGGATATCTTACTGATCCGCATGATAATGTGGTACAGGGCTGGGAGGTAGCCCAGGAGGATAGTTCGGCTGCAGCTTCTGAGACCGCGGCCGAAGATCAGGGTGTAAAGACTGAAGGGGTGCCCACTGATATCAGGTTGGAGGATTTCCAGTCCGCTCCTCAGGCCACGGAAAGGGTAAATCAGATCGTGAATCTGGATTCCAGGAGTGAAGACAGGAATACCAATTCTACCAATCCCAATTTTGCCATGTTCAATGATTGGGACGGTACATCTGACGAGCCCATAGCAGACAACAGGTATGCCTACCAGAGTACTATAAAGGTTTACGACAGTAATGGTAGTTCCCACAATCTAACCACATATTTCGATCCGATTAAGGACGATTTGGAAAATGAAGGAGGAAAACAACACTGGGAATATTTGACCACGGTTTCACCCAGTGCAGACAACCGCACATTCTGGAATGGTGCTGCTTCTCAAGAAAAGCGCGGTGTCTTGATGAGCGGCAATCTTAGATTTAGCAGTACCGGGCAATTGGAGAGCAGAAGTGCATTTACCCTGCGGGACGTGGATCAAACTACAGATGGTGTCCAACTCTACGATGGAGCAGGCGGTTCTGAAAATATAAACAGCTCACCAGATTCAAATCCAAATGATTCGTCAAACTGGTTGCCGGCCCAGTTCAGCTCAGAGGGTAATCCGATAGCTACTCCCAACTTCCGGGGAGTTGCCAACGCAGATACCACTAATCAAGTATCACAAAACGATGAAGGTAACAATATAGCTATGAATTTCGGAGCAACCAACAGGGACTTGAACTATGATATAGACTGGGATGGCAATGGTGATACAGATGGTGATCCGGGTGATTATCCCTTTTTGGGGGGATGGAAGAATCTTGAGGATACCACTCAGGCTGACAACAGTATTGAGGACTGGGGGGCCAACGTAGGTGGCGATACCGTAGACTTGGATCAGGATCCCTTCCCCATGCCCAATTACAAGGATTTTAATAGCCGGGCCCGCTCAGCTACTAATTTCAGTTCCGGTTCCACTACCAATACCCAGTCCCAGGACGGTTATGCACCTGGATTTTTGCAGAACATATCCGTGGACAGGGACGGTGTGATGACCGGGACCTATTCCAACGGCCAGGTCAAGAACCTGTACGTGCTGACCCTGGCACAGTTCAACAGCGACCAGGGCCTGCGCAAGGAAGGCGGGAACATGTTTACCGAGACCAGGTCATCCGGTCCGCCGTTGACCGGGAAACCGGGTACCGGCGGATTGGGGACCATAGCCTCCAATTCCCTGGAACAGTCCAACGTGGATATGTCAGAGGAGTTTGTCAAGATGATCACCACCCAGAAAGGGTTCCAGGCCAATGCCAGGACTATAACCACAACTGATAGCATGCTGCAGGAGGTGGTTAATCTGAAGCGGTAATTACGCAATTTAGGGCAGTTCGTTGGGGTCCAGGTCAAGGATGGCTGTTTTTGCAGCCATTTGCTCCGCCTTTTTGATACTGGACTCCTGTCCATCGTAACTAGTTTGATCCGGGAGTGCGACCCGGACGTAATATGTCTTGTCGTGTTCCGGGCCGAAGCTGTCGACCAGGTTGTAGGTGGGCCGGTCCTTGTACAGCTTCTGGGTGAGTTCCTGCAGTTTGCTTTTGTAGTCCTTGCGCGGACGCACCTCTTCTTTTGCAGGCCAGAGGTTTTGGTAGAGGATCAAGATTACTTCCTGGCTGCTTTTAAAACCGCCATCCAGGTATATCGCAGCCAGGATGGATTCCAGTCCGTCCGCCATGATTGCGTCCCGCTCTCTGCCGCCCTGGGTTTCTTCGCCCTTGCCCAGCAGGAGATAGTCCTGTAGCTTGATTTCCCTGGCAAGCTGGGCAAGTGTGGGTTCGCTCACCAATTTGGCCCGCAGGTTGGTAAGTTCACCTTCCCGCGAATCCGGATAGCGCAAAAACAACTGTTCGGAGATACACAGCTCCAGCACCGCGTCTCCCAAAAACTCCAGCCTTTCGTTGTTTTGCAGGGAATTGTCTATTTCGTTTGCATAGGAACTGTGGGTCAGTGCCTGGATCAAGAGCTGTTTATCGGAAAACTCGTAGTTGAGTGTCTTTTGTATGGAATTTATTTTTTCTTCTTGAATAGTCAACTATTTCTCCTTTCTAGCAGAGTTTGGAAAAATACTCATCCATCTACTTGGCTGCAGTAGATGAGCAAGTATTCATCCAAACAAGTGTTTTTTGTTACTTGATGCGCCTGCAAAAAGTCTTTTGCAGGCAGTTTTAGAGTTTTAGGGTTTTCTCGCTACTTCGTAGTCGAGATTGCCAAAGTTTTAAGAAAAATCAAAG
>JGI1684J13235_1000894_pt1 | contig 10729 bp, 13 predicted proteins | sample PonA232FremontCA_2_FD_13235 | JGI IMG/M metagenome (IMG submission 13235) | reverse complement strand
CCCGGGGTCACGTCCGTCGCCGACGGCGCCGCGGAGATCCTGTTCGTCGCCGTCTCGCCGCGGACGGCGGACGTCTCTGGACGGTACTTCGCGGATCAACGGCCGCGGTCGCCGTCGAACGCCGCCCGGGATCCCGACGCCGCACGGCGGCTCTGGACGGAGAGTGCGGCGTTACTCGACACGGAACCGCCGTTGGCCGAGGAGTGACCGTCCGCCTCGGCAGGGGAGTCCGGCTTCGCTCGTGATTTTGTCCGTTCAACGATCGGCCGAAATCGATCCCAGGGGCACGGATCGGATCTCACCCGACGATCACGACGGCGCGGTCCGACGACCTGAGGACGTCACTGGTGACGCTTCCCATCACGACTTCCGCAACGCCCGACCGTTTCCGACCGGCTACCACGATCTCGTCGGCGTCGAACGACTCGGCGGCCTCGAGGATCGTCTGTGCGACCAACCCCCCAAGTTTCTCGCCCTCACAGCGGAAGCCGGCGTCGGCGATCTCCTCGACGGCGGTGGTCGCCGACGGGATGTCCTCGAACTCCCTCGGCGGTGCGCCCTCGTAATCGGCCTCGTCGACGTGGATCACCTTGACCTCGACTTCGTCGCGGTCCATCGGCAGTGATCGCACGTAATCCGTCTGTTCTACCGTACGCTCCTCGTTCGCGTCGATGGGAACGAGTATTCGATACGTCACAGTCGGAAGTCGTTACTGAACCTACATAATTATTCATTGTATTTTGGCGGGTCGGGAATCCGCCGGAGCCGGTGGCGCCCGTCACCCGGCCCGTCCGGTTCGGGATTCGCGGGACCACCGGCGCTACGGTACGAAAACCACCGGACAGTGTTCCTGTTCGAGGATCTGTTGTGGCGTGCTGTCCGAGAACACGGAGTCGATGAACGAGTCCTCGGTGTAGCCGATGACGACCGTATTGATGTCCGACCGCTCGACGATCGACAGGATCCGTTGGCGGACCTCGGCCATCGAGCCGACGTCCGTCACCGACTCGATCGACACCTCGACCGACACGTCCAACTCCTCGGCCAGTCGTCTGATGTCCGCTGCGCCGATGTTCTCCTCGAGATCGATCGAGTCCGCCGAGAGGTGGATCGCCGTCACCTCCAACTGGTCGTGAGTTCCGAACGTTTCGAGGGCGTAATTGACGGCACGTTCGCTGGTCGGCGAGAAGCCGAAGGCCGACTGTGGCACCCGACTGTTCACCGGAACGATGTCGAACGGGAGGAGGACGTGCATACGAGAACTGTATCGTCGGGGAGCATATTTATATTGATATTTATACATATAATAATTCTCTAAAAACAACGTGGGCGGTGTTCAGATAGGGATGAAGAGTCAGGCGGTGTATTTTCTGAGTGGTCCATTCGCGAAAACACACGCCTCAGCGGTATTATCTGCCAGATTGACTTAGCGCCTGTTGAGCGAGAAGCGACACCGAGACGACTGATGAAAGTCGGTATTCAGCTCTATCTGGCTGGATCATCACTTTCAAATACAGTATATATTATTGAAATTTTTTGGTGTCGATCGTGCTCGATCTACCGTTCACAACTGGGTTCACAAAGCTGAATTACAGCCACAATCTGGACAGATTCCGGATCACTTTGCGATTGATGAGACGGTGATCCAACTCAATCATAAACAGTATTGGCTGTATGCCGCTGTCGATCCTGACATGAGCGAATTACTCTATACAACGCTTGAACCAACTACAAACAAGATGATTGCTCACGCGTTCGTTGCTGAACTCTGCGAGAAACACGATGTCTCCGACCCCCTGTTTTTCATCGATGGCTCGCACTCACTGAAAGACGCCTGCCGCCGGCACAGTCTCGATTTCAGATATGAAAAACACCGAACTCGGAACAGTGTTGAACGTGTCTTTCGAGAGATAAAGCGCCGAACTACCAGTTTCTCAAACTGTTTTAGCAACGCCGAAGCAGACACCGCCGGCGAGTGGCTTCGGGCCTTCGCCTTCGCATGGAATCAGCTAATCTGAACACTACCTTTCGATCAGCCCAAAGAATTATGCCGAACCCACCTGCTCGTCATTCGACCTTTACGTCGGTCAGGTACCACGCAATAAGCTGCGCCTGCGCCCGGCGGACGATCCCGCTCGCGGTCGACTTGTCCACGCCGACCACGTCGGCGAGATCCGCCAGCGTACACCCTCGCGGGACCTCGAAGTAACCCTCTCTGAGGCCGGCGGCGAGGAGCTCCTCTTGTCGGCGTGTGAGGAGTCGGTCCGACCGCTTCTTGTTCACCTTCGAGAGGAGCTCGTACTCGGTACCGCTCGCTTCCAGCGTCTTTCGGAGCTGGTCGAACTCCCCGCGAGTGCCGGTCAGGTCGAACTCGTAGAACCCGTTCCGCACTTCGATCGGAAACTCGGGCGGGAACCCTCCGGCTTCGACGAAGGCGTAGAGGTCGACGTCGGTCGTCTCGTACGTCGTGAGGAGCCGATCGTCGGTGCGTTCCAACACCTCGTACGCGTCGACCGCATCGTGCTCGCGAAACGCCGCCGCGACCGACTCCGGAGTCCGAGTCAGCACCTCACCGAGTTCCTTCGCGGTGGCGCCGCTGCGGACGCCGGAGAGCAGGCGAAAGGTCGCGTCGGGAAACGCCTCCGACAGGTCGGCGATGTACAGGTCCGACGAGGACGACCGGAGTCCCCACCTCGTTGATGACCCTGTCGAGCGTGGTAACGGCCACCTCGAACTCGAACGACGTATCCGCCCGTGCTCCATGTCCTGGGAGATCGAACGCCACGACCTGAAACGCTCCAGAGAGTGAATCCAGCTGCGGACGCCACATCTCCTTCGAGATTCCGGCACCATGAACGAAGACGATGGAAAGCTCATCGGGTAGATCTTCAATCTCGAAATCACCGGACGAGATAGAAGATCCACCGGCGTTCTGAACGGTCACACGTGACAGAAGTGGTTCAAAACATGATAAAACAAATGAACGCTAACAATATTGTTTAGTACTGATACAACGGTGGCAAAATTCGATTTCGGCTACGCTATTCCTTGGAACGATGGTCTTCACACACGCCCAGGTCACGAGTACGAGACCTATCAGAACCACACCCCAGAGTAGCAACCGTGTCCCCAAGAACAGTTGCACGGCCTCTGGAAAATTCCCGTATGGCCCCGGGGTGAATTCTCCTGCGCCCTGGAGACTCGTTCCTCTCGCAATGTGGAACTGGGTGAAAAAGAAATGTTTTGCCCACGAACTAACTACGGCAGCGAGTGTTCCAAACCCCGTCAGGATGCTACCGGCGATCAGCTTCGAATTCATATCAAGAAAAACAATAGGAGAACAACTAATTCCATCGTGTCCCTTTGAATAACGCAGCCTTCTATCCATCAATCTCTGAAAGCGCCTCCGTAGCCACATCACCGAGTTCCCCAGCCTCAATATGCGAATACCGTTCACGGACCATTTCTTCGGAGTTGTCGAGATACCGAGCCGCGACCGTATACCCGAACGCGCGGACTAGCACCTCGCCCATCCCACGACGGCCACCGTGCGGAGCAAGATAATCGTGTTTCGGATGGTCGATATCGATCTCTGCGGTCTCCGAGAGCCGTTGGAGAATTGACCGTGCACCGTCCGTCGTGATCGATGGCAGCCGAATATCCTCATCGAGCGCCAGCAGGAGGTCGCGAGCGTACTCCTCACGGCGCTCAGTAATTGCTTCCGGGCGATCCCCTCGTTCGGCTAGCTCTTCCTGGACGAGCTCTGCGAGTGTTCGCTGGTCGAACGTCGGAAACACGGGCCACCGCTCCGTGGGTGGGGCCATCAGCTTCCGATAGCTCCGCAGCGGCGAAATCACCGGATCGGGGAGACTCGCGGCGTCCCACTGCTGTTTCTTCCGGTAGACGTCCATACTCCCGTCCTCGAGGGAGATGTCCTCCCAGCGGACACCGCGCCGGCGCGGGTCGTTCGGATCCCGGAGGAGTTCCCCGACACGGACAGCGGTGTACGCGAGGACGAACACGAGCGCCCGGTCACGAGCCGCCTTCAGCGCCGCGTAGCGTGCTCGCTGCTTGTCGAGGGGATCAGTATCCTCCGGGAGTGTCGTGNGCCTCGACGGCATCGCGGGCCCGTTCGTCGACGTGGCGGGTGAGGGCGTGGCGCTGTTCGGACGTCCAGGCCTGCTGGTCGCCGGGCTTGCGGCCGTCGTCCTCCGGCAGCGGCGCCATCGCACTCGCCCGCTGCGCGTAGTGCGCTTCGAGATATCCCTCGTTGACACACCACCCGCACCACGCAGAGATATAGCGATAGTAGGTTTGTACCGTGTTCTGTTTGAGTCCTCGATCGCCGGCGAGATGCCGGGCGTACTCCCGGAACACGCGTTCGTCGAGGTCCTCGAAGGTGGGGTCGCGGTCGACGTCGTCGGGGACGATCCCGGTCCAGTCGTCGCCCCCGCGGTCGCCGGCGGCCCACTCAGCGAATCGTTCGAGTTCGCGGGCGGCGTTGCGTCGATAATTCCCGCCGTCGCCTCCACGGCCTTTCCCCTTGTCCTGGAGGTAGCGCTCGAACGACTCGGAGAGTGAGGTCAATGGCGTCCGTTCCGTCGGTGTATTCCGGTCCATAGTGCTCTCCTGAACTGTTGAACGTAGTCAGTCACACAGACAGACGCCGCCTTCCCGAATCTGGCTCACTGCGAACTGATGGACAGCGCCGGCGAGGTCAGTCATTGCTTCCGCCTGCTCTTCGGTTGGACGCCCCCCGCCGTAATAACTCTCTGTCCGGTTCTCGCTGTAGAGGTCCTTCATCGCCTCTGCAGTCTCCCGCTCAAACAGCCCGATCTGGTGGGCACGCTCGTAGCTGAACTGGTGGTCCTGAAAGTCCTGAAGCGTATCGTTCGTCATCGCGAGCGCGTACGCCTCGATCGACCGTTCGATCGCGCCGAAACAGACCTCGATGACGGCCGTGTAGTACCCATCCTGTGACTGGAGAGTGTCAACGACCTCGAGAAGGCGGCACGCTTTCGTCAACTGTGTCTTCCAGTCTTCGTCGGCACTAATCCCGTCCTCGAACGCTGTTCGCCCGCGTCCGACCATCTCGAAGGCATCCTGTGCACGGTCGAGTGCTGTGAGCACAGCGGTCGGGTCCGAGCCGTTACTCATCAGAGGCTCCTTCCTCCAAGAGGAGGTTTTCGACGGTTTCGAAGTCATTCGTCTTGTAGACCGGAATCCCTGAAACGACGATCTCTCGGATGTCTTCGGTGTACGCCGGGATCGCCTGGACGGCCTCGACATCGATATCGTAGGCGTATCGGTCACCATCGAACTCCGTGTCTTCGAGGTCACGGGCAATGGTGTTCGCTTCTCGTTGGCTTTCGGCCCGCCCAGACCGGGTTAGCACCCAGAGATCGATATCGCTCCGTCGGTCAGCCTCGCCTCGAGCCACACTCCCATAGAGGATGATGCCGACGACGTCGTTGATGTTCTCACGAAGCTCCGTAACCGCAGCTTTGACGGGTTGATGATACTCTGGTTGGGGGATCCGGAGGATCGGATCGTCTGGAATCGACAGGCGCTGTCTGTTGATCTGGACGAGTCGCTGGTTGCTTTCGGCCGATTCGACGACCAAGTCGTTCGCGCTGAGAACGTTTACTGCCCGTCGGACAGACTGGTGTGAGTGACCGATCTGTGTCGCGAGTTCTCGCAGTGAGAAGTCACTGAATCGGTGGTTTGTTAAAAAGAGAAGGACGTCGCTCGTCGCCTTGTGTTTGAATAAAGTCGGATCTGAAGGGGGTATTGAAAGAGAAATAGCTGCTCCAGACGAATTCGTACTATCCGTCTCGCGGTTCATGTGCCGTATCACGGACCACTACTATAAAAACATTATACGTGAGTCGGAATCAGCCTAAATATTCATCTGCCAGCAACGGACGTGCGGAGAACGAGGTCCGTCACCTCCGGGTCTCACCGCGTTCGGTCGCTGGGGCTAGAAAGTCCCACTCTCGGATAGCAAAACCCACAATTTCGATTCGCCGTTGGAGCTGTTCCCACTCACGCGCGATCTCTCGGCGACGATCCTCTTCGGTGACGTCGAGTACCTGGTCAGCGATCGTCTCGCGAAGTTGGTTCGGTGACTCGACATCGAACTCGACCTTCCATCCTCGGATTTGAGCGTTCATCTCGGTGAGCCGTTCGGTGAGGTCTTCGACGGTGTAGTCGCTGTCCCGAAGGCGTATGGCCTCCGTGAGCGCTTGACGGCGATAATCGGGGAAGTATGTCGTGTGGCCCCCGGCGTCGTCACGGTGGAGGATGTCGTCGTCGACGAGATGTTCGAGGACGCGTTTGGTCGGCCCGTGTGACCAGTCTGCTTCGGAGGCGATCCAGTTTGCTGTCCGCGGCTCTGAAACCTGTCGGGCGACCATCCGCACCCGGTCTTCACCCATGGGTTGGCGTTCCATCGGACCCTCGGAAATCGATTCACCTCCAGTCATACAACCCCGTTCGTGCTGTGTCATAAAATAGGTCACAGGCATTTAGTCTATCACGAGGACTGCCCTTGCCATCTCCGCGGACTCGGCTGAAAAGAGTCAGAGAAATCTCGAACCCTGTTCTTGGCGGCTCTACCCCGGGGGAAGCGTCTTTCTGAGCCGATTGCAGCATTCGTGCTTCACCGACGGCGTCGGGGTACTTCAAAGTGGTCGTGATTACGAGCATAATCAGGACCACTTGTTGTTTTCGAGCCATCGGGAGAAATCGAGTATCTGGAGCCTCTTAGCGTCGGAATTCCACACTACAGGATATTATATATTACATAACGCTATACAAAATCTCGGTGGTTTGGAAGTTGAGACTACGGCGGCTATAGCACCGCTGGTATGCACGATATCAGCCGAACCACCGAACTTGACATGGTTCACACTCGGGTCGGGACACCACTTCCAGTTAGTATCCCAACTAGAACTGCGTATTTGAAGAGATCAGAACAGCGCTGCCGCTCGTTACCCCTGTTCTCACTGGCTCAATATCAGCGATTACCCGACTCCAGTTTTCTTCTTCAACAGTGTGAGCGTATTGTCCGCAGTCACAATCGGAGAATGCTCGTACTCACTCGTCAACTCGACTTGCACGAGGAGGTCGACGGCCCGCCAGATTGAGTACAGCAGACAGGCGAACGCAAAGTAGAAGTATCGCAGTACGAAGTTCTTCGAGGTTGTCGCGGCCATGAACCGCTTAATGCTCCGATAGCCGCTCTCGATCTCCCAGCGATAGCCGTACTCACTCAGCAGTCCCACATTACCGTTGCACATGAACACCGAATACTGCCGGTGGTCAGTGTGCTCAGAATTCTCGTTTCGACGGTACACGAGCGTCGTCTGGTGCCACTCATTCTTGCCCAAGTGGAGCTTACGGTCGTTCACGTATCGATCTGTCTCACTCTTCAAGAGTCGTTTCGCCTGGGCTCTCTCGCTCGTGTGCATCCGCTTTGGAACGACGTACGTGAGCCCGCGTTGGCTAATCATCTCCAAGACGTGTTGGCTGTCGAATTCTCTGTCCATCAGCACGCTGTCGACGTGGACGAGGTCCTCAGCCGAGTCAAGTAGATCCTCGACGATTTCGAGCCGACTCTCGCCACGCCGCACCGGCCTTGCGTCTAAGACAATCGGGACCGCATTACCGACGAGCTGGACGGTCGCCCACTGATAGGCGTATTCGTCGGTCTTCTCTTTTGTCCCGATGATCTCATCCTCGTGACCTGTTCTATCACCGGTGAAGGGCTCAGCTTCAGTGATGTCGATGGCCACGATTCCGGCTCGGAAGAACTGCTCTGTCTCCGCGACTTCATCCAGTAGCCGTTTCACGGCCTGACGGTACATCTCACGAATCTCCGCTATCGAGAGGTCACGAATCTGATCACGATGGGCGTGCCCCAGAGGTGTCCGACTACGCGTCGACTCGTAAATGAAGCTCCGAGCCCCCTCATTGGCAGCTAAGTTCTCGCGGAGGCCGAGATAGGTCTGTAAGTCCCAGTAGGCATTCTCGTGGATCTCACAGCCCTCTCCGCGATCCATCGAGAACGCCGGGAAGACAACGCGACTGACGTGATCCGTGATCGTTCCCGCCTGTTCCAGCACGGTCTGCTCGTCCGGATCGGAGTCTCCGGTACTGTCTCCTCGCTGAGGGAGCGTCCTGTCCGGGTCACGCGGAACGCTCACACCCGCGTTTTGGGCATTGATCAGGGCCGTCCGGGCAGCCGTCTCAACCGTCTCGCGTAACTCACCCGTGAAGCGCTCGTGCCAGCTACGCCAGAGCGTCGACTGATTCGGAACGCTCTCGAGTCCGAGTTGCTCACGCAATTCAGGGTGGCACTCGAGGAATTCGACGAGTACCGTCTCGTGGTCCCATCCGTGGAGTTCTTTCAACATGAACACTCGAAAGAGGGTGTCCATCTCGTAGCTCGTCGATCCCGCATAGCGGTCATGGGTCTCGAATTTGAAGTAAGCGAGCGGCAGCGAACAGACGAACTTTTCGACCGAGTTGTGGCTCTCGTGGCTGAACCACGTCTCCGAAATCGTCCGAACATCTGATTCCAGTCCCGCGAGCGACGTTCGGTCATACAGTGGTGTCGAATCATACGCCGGCCACTCAACGTACGATCGTTGAGCGATCCGTCGAAAGATCGTTCGACGAGACTCGGGAGTCGAAGCCACTACGAGATACTGACTCGGACACGCAGAAGTCCTCGTCCATCTCGATAAGAGACATCGAGATTGGGGAAGGTCGGTACTCGCTAGGGGAGAGATTAGTTCCGCAATCCGGTTCCAGGGGGAACACATTTCCTTCATATGCCTCTAGTCGGACTATGGCTCACGAGTGCGACGATTGCGGGGAGTCGTTCGAGACACTCACTCGTCTCCGACTTCACGACTGTGGCGATGTCCAATCGGACACGTTCTCGACCTCGACCGATTCGGGGAGGTCTAAATCTGACTCATCTCCAAGCCAAAAACGGAACAAGGAGGTTGCCGAACTCGATAACCTGCTTGATCGTTTCTCCGACGGTGACGTGGATGCCCTACACTACGCAGTCGTCGAATTCGAAGCAGCACTCTCGACTGCAGTCGAGGAAGACAGCAGTGGAGATACGTTTCGGGACGTGTTCTGGCCATACTACGAGCGCGTCAGCAACGAACTCGACGATGCAACGAGAGTACACGGTTGGCCATTCCTTGCGGATGTAATCGATGCGCATGAGCCCACTGAGAAGGCCGAATTCCCGCTCGTCACGCCCACAATAGCAAACGCTGTCGGGCGATATCTTATTCGAACGCGGATAACCGATGGTGTCGAGGCGATTCCGGTCAAGGCACTCGAATACCTGAACACTGTCGCGGTCAACGCTCCCGAAAGCGACGATGTCGCGCGCGAGGAAGTCCATGCCTATGGGTGGGGAATCGGACATCCAAACCACTCGGTCGTCGACCAGCTCCACGCCCGTACGACTGAGGACATCTTCTCCGTCAACCCAACAGTCGAACACGCCTTCTACGCTGACCAGTACGCTGCCGTCGACCTACTCGAACAGCTGGTACGAGACGAATCGATCAATGGGACGCTCCCTCGCGTCACCCGTGACGATATGCCATATCGTCGCTACCTGCTCGACTGCGTCTACGGACTGAAAACAGACAGCCACTGGCCGGGGATGCCACGGTACTACGACTGGTACGATGAGTTGGATTACGCCTTCAAACTCGACGAGACAGTCGAACAGCGCATCCGCGACCTCGTCGAAGAGATGGGCTTCGATGCCGATATCTCGAATGACTGGACGTTCCGCGATCTCGGTATTTGAGGGAAGTAACAGTACGCTTTCCCCGCCGCCCGACATACTGGCTGGTAATGCCGTTCAGCGTCACGTAGCACGTACTTTTCAAGCAATAAGAACTCCTGGCTCTGTTGAAATCACATTTTTCAGGTATATTCTCGACTGAAAATACTGGTCGATGAGAACTGCGAACTTGTCGGATTTCACCGACCACAAACGCTATACTGTATTGGAGTTATCGTTCTGATATGTATGGGACTGTTCGGGAATCGCTTGAAGACTGGTATAATCCGAGTATTCAGTCCGCGATGATTGTCCTGATGGGTTCGAGTTTTTGCCTCTTTCTGTTCCTCAACAGTCCCGATTTTACGAACCCGTACTACGTTTTCGGAGTCGGAGTGATGGGCTTCACAATCGTCTTTGCGGCGCTTATGCTCATTTCTGTGCTACTGAAGCGTCGATAGACTACTACCCTGTACTGAGCGATCCGTGAATCTCCTGTGTTGATCGGAACTGGGTAGAAATTATCAGTTTCTAAGGATTTTAACAGAGCCGAGTTCTTGGCTTTGTTGAAATCCTCAGTGGTTAATATTTTCACATCCCCAACCACTCAGTACAGTGGTGGCACCTGTCCATATCTCACGCATGATCAGTGTAGTTCGTGGGTTTCGAACCGTCGTAGCGCTCCGGGATAGGCACGTCGAGCGACCAGTAGTCCAGCAACAATCAACAGCCCGCCGAATCCACTCCGGAAGGCAGTGAGCGGGAGTCCTTGAATCGTCGCGCCAGTGTCGTTCAACGATGACGCGAAGGTGGTGAGCACGCCGCCGTTGGCGATCGACTCAAGGATGAATCCCGGAACGTAACCGATCCCCGAAAGCGCCAGCCGCACCAGCTCCGGTGCCGCCA
>JGI1684J13235_1000893_pt1 | contig 10736 bp, 9 predicted proteins | sample PonA232FremontCA_2_FD_13235 | JGI IMG/M metagenome (IMG submission 13235) | reverse complement strand
CGCTGCGGTTTCCCGGAAGAGGAGGTCTTCACCGATCTGCAGCAGATGAAGCACCAGAGGCCCAAGTACTGGAGCCTGGTTCTGGCCAAGCACGGTCAGCGCGAGGAATAATTTCCAGTGTGTCGGTGAGTCGGTGAATCAGTTAGTCAATTAGTCGGTGAGTCAGTATGTCGGTAGCTCAGTGAAGGACTGACTCACCGATTCACAGAGTTACCGACTGACCGACTTACTGATTCACCGACTCACTGACGCACTGATGCACTGATTCACTGACTCACACTGACGCACCGATTCACCGATATGAGCACAAACGGCGGCACACAAGCGAATACATCCCGGACCAGGCGCAAAAAGCGCAATCCCCTTCTTGGGCTCTCCATCGGCCTGCTCGTCTCCGCGGCCCTGCTCGTCTGGCTCACCAGCGCGGGCGGCTTGAGCGCTGCAGCCGCAGCCAAGGAGCTGGTCTGGCCCCTCACCCGGATTCTCCTTCTGGTGGGTGTGGGGCTCATCGTGGGCCAGGTGGTTGAGGCCACGGGGTGGACCCGGCATCTGGCACGGCTGGCCGGGCCCATGTTCCGCTTCGCCAACCTGGGGACGCGCTGCGGCGCCGCCTTCACCACCGCCTTCTTCTCCGGGGTGGCGGCCAACGCCATGCTCGTGGACACCTATCGCGAGGGGAACATCGATAAGGGCCATCTCTTTCTGACCAATTTCGTGAACCATTTTCCGGCCTTCTTCCTCCATCTGCCCACGACCCTGTTCATCGTGCTGCCCCTGGCCGGCCTGGCCGGAGGGATCTACATGGGGCTCGTCTTTACCGCGGTCATTCTGCGCACCTGCTGTTTCCTGCTTGTGGGACGCTTATGCCTTTCGCCGCCCAGCGAGCCGGAGGCCCAGGAGCCGGGCGCAATCTCCTCGCCCAGGGAGGGGCTCAAAAATGTGGCCGCACAGCTGCGGGACAGGGTCCCCCGGCGCTTTCTGGGCATTGTGCAGTACGTGGTCCCCATCTACATTTTCGTGTACACTCTGACCCAGCTGGGCGCCTTCGACGCCCTGCGGCAGGTTCTGTCCGGAACGGCGGTGGGCGCCGTATTTCCAGTGGAATCCCTGTCCATGGTCATCATCGCCTTTCTGGCGGACTATACCTCTGGCTTCGCCACAGCCGGAGCCCTGCTGGAGAACGGAGTCCTCGGCCTGCACCAGGGAGCCCTGGCCCTGCTCCTGGGCAATGTGATCGCCTTTCCCGTGCGGGCCCTGCGGCACCAGCTGCCGCGCTATCTGGGCATCTACACCCCGGGCATGGGGACCCAGATCCTGCTCCTGGGCCAGCTGGCCAGGGTGCTCAGCCTCCTCATCGTGGGCGGGATCTATGGGCTTTTCACCCTGCCCTTTGCGGTCTAGTGCTGGACAGGGACTCCATCAGGCAGGACAACAGCCCGTGCTGAAAGCATCATGATCGTGACTGGAGAACTCTGTTATCTGTTATCGGTTATTGGTTATCAGGCATGCGTGAACTGGAATACGCTGCTGTGATTTGGTAACTCGGTGAGTCGCTCAATCGGTGTCTCAGCCAACAACTGACTCACTGATCAACCGACTGACTGATACACTGACATACCCGGACACCCCTAAACACCGAGATGAACCCATGAGCTCGAATACAGCGCAATCATACGGCCAATGGATCGAGGAAGAGTCCTTCCGCCGCATCGAGGCGGAAGTCGAGGAGCCGCGCCCCTTCCAGGGGGAACAGTGGCAGGTGGTGCGGCGCATGATCCACGCCTCCGCGGACTTCGACATGCTCTCCCTGGTCCGCTTCCATCCCGGAGCTGTCGAGGCGGGCAAGAAGGCCCTGTCCGCGGGGCGCCCCCTCGTCGCGGACACGGAAATGACCCGGTCCGGACTGACAGGGACCCGGATCAAGGGTCTGGGATGCGAGACCGCCTGCTACCTGAACGCTTCCGAGGTTGCACAGCGGGCCGGTTCCTCGGGACGGACCCGCTCCGATGTGGCCATGGAGGTGGCAGTCCGCGACTGCGGAAAGGCCGTCTTCGTCATCGGCAACGCGCCCACCGCCCTGGAGGCCCTGCTGGAGCGCGTCGCTTCCGGGGAGGCCGCGCCAGCGCTCATTATCGGCATGCCAGTTGGTTTCGTGGGCGCGAGCGAGTCCAAGGAGCGCCTGCAGACCCAGAGCGAGATCCCGTACATCACCGTGAGCGGCCGCAAAGGGGGTTCGGCTCTCGCCGCCTCCTGTCTCAACGCCCTGGCCGAGCTGCTCCGGCAGGAACGGGAGGCCTGAGTCGCAATGGGCCGCAGCGGCGATCGCATCGGCGTCACCACCGGCTCCTGCTCCGCGGCCGCGGCCAAGGCGGCCCTTTTTGTGCTGGCTGGCGTGGATGTTTCGCAAAACATGGACATCCCCCTGCCGGACGGAAAGAGGCTCGCTGTCCCGGTGGACCGGGCGGATTGGGAGAACGGGGAGGCCGTAGCGGAGGTGGTCAAGGACGCCGGAAGCGATCCGGACGTCACCCATCGCGCCCGCATCCGGGCCCGGCTCCGCTTTCTGCCGGACGGCGACAATGGCGAAGTGGAGCTTGTGGGAGGCAGCGGCGTGGGCAGAGTGACCCAGCCCGGGCTTCCCGTGGCCGTGGGCGAGGCCGCGATCAATCCCGAGCCCCGCCGCCAGATCCGCGAGGCCGTGGGCGAGGCCTTGCGCGAGGCCGGTGTTTCCTCTGCAGTAGAGGTAATCCTCGAGGTGGACCGGGGCCGGGAACTGGCGAAAAAGACCATGAATCCCAGGCTGGGCATCGTGGACGGCGTCTCCATCCTGGGCACCCGGGGCACGGTTTTGCCCTACTCCACGGAATCCTATCGGGAAACCATCCGCATGGGCCTGGATGTGGCCAGCACAAAGGGGCTGCGTGAAATCGCGCTTTCCACCGGGGGCCGCAGTGAGCGGCTCCTGGCGAGCTATCTGCCCGGTTTGCCTGAGCACGGTTTAGTCCAGATCGCGGACTTCTTCGCCTTTTCCCTGGAACAGGCGGCGGCACGGGACTTCCGGACTATTCACCTGAGCGTCTTCTGGGGCAAGCTGGTCAAGATGGCTCAGGGCCACAGCTATACCCACGCCAAGGTGAGCCGCATCGACTTCTCCCTCCTGGCGGACTGGTGCCTCAATGCGGGGGTCGAGGAAAGCCTGGCCCGCGAGGTGGAACAGGCGAACACCGCGCGCCACGCCCTGCAGATCCTGGAACAGAGCCCCTACCGGGATGATGTGGTGGCCGAGGTCGCCCGCAGGGCGCGGGAGCAGGCTGAGGCCTTCGCCGGAGGGAACGCGGATATCGCGTACTATGTCTTCGACTTCGACGGCGGGCTGTTGTACAGAAGTGGATGAAACGTTTGAGGTGTTAACCGCCCGCTCCCTTCAGTCGCTCGACATGCGGGACAATCCCCGCGGCGGACCGTTGCCGCGGGGAAAGGCGCAGGCAAGCCTCGCTTGCCGCAGCATCCCTCTTGACCCCCAAGTCGAGTGAGCGCAAGTAAACGGGCGAGTCACACCATGGTGAAATATAAAGTAGCAAGTGGCCGGATGAAATAGCCTTGACCACGAATCATCGAACCCATAACAGCAGCCATGCCGCGCTGCGGGACAATCCGCTTCGCATCGTCGGGCTCGGTCCCGCTCCAAAGCGACTGCCTCCCGAGGAGGATGCCGTCGTGCGGGGGGCCGATGTCCTGGCCGGCGGCAGGGAGCTACTGCAACCCTTCAGGGACAGCGGTGCCGAGCTTTTGCCCCTGCGGACTCCGATGTCCGAGTGGATCGGGGATATCCTCAGCCGCATGGAACAGGGCAGCCGCGTCGCGGTCCTCGCGGACGGAGATCCCTTGTTCTACGGCATCGGCACCCGCCTCTGCCGGCAGCTCGGCCCGGACGCGGTCCGGGTGCATCCCGGAGTGTCGGTCCTGCAGGCCGCTGCCGCCAGGCTCGGTCTGCCCTGGGGGGACATCGCCACGGTGTCCCTGCACGGCCGCGACGATTTGCTCCCCCTTCGGCGGGCCCTGGCCCAGAGCGAACAGGTGGGTGTCTATACCGATCCGGAGAACACCCCGGCCCGCATCGCCGCATTCCTCAGGCAGATCGGGGCCACGGACTTCCGTGTCCACGTCCTGGAGAACCTCTTCCGGGACCGGGAGCGCATATCCGCTCTCAGCCCGGAGCAGGCGGCGAAGCGGTCCTTTGATGAACCCAATTTCGTTCTTCTCGAGCGCACCCACCCTCCGCGGGTCACCCTCACCCCGGGCATGCCCGAGGAGTCCCTGGAGCGACAGCGCGGCCTGATCAGCAAACCAGAAGTGCGCCTGGCCGCACTGGGCCGATTGCGGCCCGAGTCGGACCACACCCTGTGGGACATCGGGGCGGGCTCCGGCTCCCTGGCCCTGGAGGCCTCGCTCTTCATCCGCGAGGGCCGCATCCTTGCGGTGGAGCGGGATCAGAACCGCACGGCGCAGATCGAGGCCAACATCGCGAACACCGGGGCCTTCGGCGTGGAGGCGATCCAGGGAGCCGCCCCGGACTGCTTCGCCCGTCTGCCCGACCCGGACCGCATCTTCCTCGGCGGAGGCGCCGGACAGGGAAGGGATCTCCTGGATCAGGCCTGGTCCCGGCTCAGGCCTGGAGGACGTCTTGTGGCCAGTCTGGTGCTTCTGGGCTCCCTGCAGACCGTGCTCGACTGGGCCCGAAACATGGGCCTCGAGCCGGAGCTGACCCAGATCCAGGTCAGCCGATCCGCGCCCATTCAGGAGGATATCAGGCTCGCCGCCCAGAACCCGGTCTTTCTGCTTTCCCTGAATAAACCGCTTGAGGGCGATACCCCATGAGCCATTATCTCCATCCCATATCTTTCATCGGAGCCGGCCCTGGCGATCCGGAGCTGATCACGGTCAAGGCGCAACGGATCCTGGAACGGGCGGACGCGGTTCTCTACGCCGGCTCCCTGGTCCCGCTGGATATTCTGCAGTGGTGCCGCTCCGACGCGGAAATAGTGGACTCCGCGAGCATGACCCTGGATCGGACCCACGCCTTCCTCCGGGATCGCCAGCGAGACAACCGGCTCGTGACCAGGGTCCACACTGGCGACCCCGCCCTGTACGGGGCGATCCGGGAACAGATCCACCTGTTGGAGGAGGAGGGCCTGCCCTACGAGATCGTGCCCGGAATCACCGCGGCCTTCGCCGCGGCCGCCAAGGCGGGCGTCTCCTACACCCTGCCCGAGCGGACCCAGAGCCTGATCCTGACCCGGGCGGAGGGTCGGACCCCTGTTCCGGACAAGGAGGCCCTGAATCGCCTCGCGGAGCACGAAGCCGCCATGGCCGTCTATCTCTCCGCGGGCAACACCGGCAAGGTGCAGCACCAGCTGCTGGACGGGGGCTATTCCGCGGACACGCCAGTGGTCATCGCCTACCGCGTGGGCTGGCCCGAGGAACGTATCCTCAAAGTCCGCCTGGAGGAAATGGCCCAGGCCGTAGAGCGGGAGCAAATCACCCGCCAGGCCCTGTTCCTGATCCTGCCCGGCCAGGAGGAGGAGCCCGTCTTCTCCAAGCTCTACAGCCCGGATTTCGCCCATGGCTACCGCGGATAGAATTGCCATCTATGCCCTAACCCGGCCGGGAGCCCAGCTCGCCTCTCGGCTCGCCGAGGCCCTGAACGACCAACGACGAACGGGGAACGGAGAACCCAGAACAGGGAACCCTGAACGGGGAACCCTGAACGGGGAACGTATAATGGGGAACGGGGAACCCAGAACGGGGAACGGGGAACGGGGAACGCCCCGAACGGATCTGTATCTGCCCTCCTCTCTGGCCCGGGAATTCGGGGCACAAGGCTTTTCCCGGCTCCAGGAGCTCCTGCCGGAAACCTTTCCCCGCTACGGCGGCCATGTTTTCCTGACCGCCGCGGGAATCGCCGTGCGGAGCATCGCCCCTCTGTTGCAGGGCAAGGAGCGGGATCCGGCTGTCGTGGTCCTGGACCAGAAGGGGGAACACGCGGTGAGCCTGCTCTCGGGCCACCTTGGCGGAGGCAACCGCCTGGCCCGGGAAGTGGCGACAGTCCTGGGCGGACGGGCGGTGATCACCACGGCCACGGATACCCTGGGCCTGCCGGCAGTGGAAGAGCTTGCCCGTGAGGCGGGGCTGGCAATCGCGGACATCCGGGCCGCGACAGCGGTCAACGCCGCCCTGGCCAATGGCCGCCCCCTGCAGCTTTTTGACCCGCGGGATGACCTGGGCCTGACTGCGGCGCTGGGACCGGAGTTTCCCCTGCGGCGCATCGATGCGCTGGAGGAAATCGATTCGGCCCACGCCGCAGTCTGGGTGGACCCTCGCCGCGCCCCGCAAGCGGCGGAGCGCGGCGCCCTGGTGCTCCACCCGCGTCGCGTGGTCGCCGGAGTCGGCTGCAATCGCGGCACTGAGGAAGCCGAAATCCTGGAGCTCATCCGCTCCGTCTTCAGCGAGCTTGGACTGGCCCGACAAAGTCTGGCCTGTCTGGCCAGCACCGCGGCCAAGCGGGACGAGACCGGCCTTATCCGGGCCGCGCGGTCCCTGGACGTGCCCCTGGTCTGCCTGGAGGACGAGGATCTGAAAGCGGTCGCGGTCCCCAACCCTTCGGAAACCGTGAGCAAACATATGGGAGTGGCCAGCGTATGCGAAGCGGCAGCCCTGCATCAGGCCCGGACAACGAGCCTGCTTCAACCCAAGCGCAAGAGCGTGAACGCAACCCTGGCCCTGGCCTTGGCTGGCTCGCGGCAGTGGGACTGGGACCCGGCGGGGTGGAGCACCTGACCCCGGAAGCGCGGGGAACCCTGGAGCATGCGGACTGCATCGCAGGCTATACCACGTATATCAACCTTCTGCCCCAAGAGCTGCTCCGGGACAAGGATGTGGTCAGCACGGGCATGACCGGGGAGATCGAGCGCTGCCGCACCGCTGTGCAGCGAACCCTGGACGGCTCGAACACGGCCATGGTCTGCAGCGGCGATCCAGGGGTCTACGCCCTGGCCGGCCTGCTCCTGGAGATCCTGCAGGAGCGCGAGCTCCTGGATACGGTCCCCTTCCGGGTCGTCCCCGGCATTCCGGCTTTTTGCGCCGCCGCCTCTCTCCTGGGCGCTCCGCTCATGCACGACTTCGCCGTGGTCAGCCTGAGCGACCTGCTCACCCCCTGGGAAACCATCGAGAAACGCGTGCGCGCCGCACTGGACGGGGATTTCGTCCTAGCCCTGTACAACCCCCGCTCCAAAAAACGGGACTGGCAGCTGCGGCGGGTCCTGGAGATCTATCGTTCCCGCGGAGCGGGCGGACATGCCGCCGGCTGGGTCAAAAGCGCCTCCAGGGAAGGGGAGACGGTGCACTTGACCACAGTGGACGCCCTTGACCCGGAAGAGGTGGATATGTTCACCACAGTGATCATAGGCAATTCCCAGACGAGACGATTGAACCGGACCATGCTCACCCCGCGGGGGTACATGGCCAAATACGAAAGGAGCTGACCATGCAGGGATACGTCCAGGTCTACACCGGTAACGGCAAGGGCAAGACCACCGCGGCCATGGGCCAGGCCCTCCGGGCGGCCGGAGCGGGCTGGAAGGTCTATATCGCCCAATTCGTCAAGGGCATGCACTACAGCGAGCTGGAGAGCCTTGCGCGCTACTCCGACCTGATCCGGATCAAGCAGTACGGACGCGACTGCTTCATCCACGGCAACCCCACACAGGAGGACTGCGACCTGGCCTGCGGCGCCCTGGAAGAGGTGAGGGAAATCGCCCGCTCCGGGGAGTATCAGATGGTCATCCTGGACGAGATCAGCATCGCCATCCTGTACAAGCTCGTGGACCTGCAGGACGTATTGAGCCTGATCCGGGAGAGGCATCCCGGTGTTGAGCTTATCCTCACCGGACGCAAGGCCCCGGAGGAAATCCTGGAGATCGCGGACCTGATCACGGAAATGCAGGAGGTCAAGCACTTCTATCAGCAGGGGGTCCAGGCCAGGACAGGGATCGAGAAGTAGCTGCGGCGCGGAAACAGCCGCTCGCGAGTTGTTCCGCGTCTCTGTTCGTCGGACCGAAATCCGTAACCTCAAGAGAATGCAGACATGAACCGGACACTCCTCCCGGTCCTTCTCCTCGTTGGCTCGGCCATTTTGGCGGCCTGCGGAGGACCGTCCAAGACACTTACCCTCGGCATGGGGGGGATCCCCGAGTGGGTGGCCCAGCCCCAGGTGGAACAGGGAATTGCCGTGACTGAATGCGTGCCCGCCTCGAATGATTTTTCCACGGATCGCCAGGAGGCCGTTGCCAATGCCCGGCAGAGTCTGGCCCAGCAGATACGGACCAAGGCCCGGGCCATGGACAGGACCTATCAGCGCAGGGTTAAAGCGGAGGGCGAATCCCCAGGCGGGTCCACCTTTGTAAGCGTGTCCAAGCAGCTTGCCGAGGAAACCCTTCAAGGAATGAATCCGGAAAAAATGGGGTACGAGAAATTCAACAACCAGAAGCATTTCTGTCTCATGTTGACCATGGGCGGCAGCGAGATGCAGGAATACTTCAACCGCTTGCTGGAGCGGTCCGACAGGGAAATCGGCCCGAGCGACGAAGAGATCCTGTACCAGGAATTCAAGGCCAAGCAGGCCCCAGAAGAGATGGAGGAGGATTTGAGCGGATCGGACAACTAACCCGATCCCGATTGCCGCGATCCCCGGGCCCCCGGCGATGAGACGGGGCCCGATCCCTTTGGAGCGCCTTCAAAGGTGAATCCGCTGTGAATGGCTCCACCCAGCTTGCCCCACGGTTTTCCGCCCCCCTTTTCGGATTCGCTTCAGTCGATCTTTGCTCTGCAGAAGCGCCCCCCGGATTGTCCTCCTCCTCGGCTTGAGGAGACCAGAAGCTCTATCCGGAAGTCCGCCTAAAATCCCCCAAGACAGGCGCATGGAGCGCGTACGTCCGCACCCGGCAGGTTGATTTGTCGCAAACACTGCTAGTTGTATGCCCTTCGGGCTAGCAGAAGAGTGGCTTGTACCGGGGCCCAGTTCAACGTTTTCCGATTTCCTCAAAAGGGATAAAGCAACTCAAACATTGTCCGAAAAAGAGAGTAACTCGTGAGGCGCTTTCTCGCTGATGCATCCGGTATTGTTCCCGCAGAGCCCTTCCGGCGATAATGCCCGAAATCTTTCCAAGCGACCCTTGCTTATTGATTTCTCTGCTGAATGCTGCGAGATCCCGGCTCAATCAATTGGTGTCGACCACCAAAAATAGCTCGGCATGGGGAAACCCGAGTCCAGCAACCCGAACCAAGAGAGGTCACATGAACAATACGGCAATGAGAAAATCGGCCTTGCGCGCAGCCACGGCAGTTGCCGCCTTTTGCTGCATCTTTCTCCTGTGGGGCGGAAGCTCTTTCGCCATGGACACCTTCTTTGTGGGAGCGCGGGGCCAGGCCATGGCCGGTGCGAACACGGCCTCGGTCAACGACTACACCGCGCAGTACTACAATCCCGCGGCGTTCGGCTTTTTCTCCCGCTCCCAATCCGGCGATAAGGAGGCGGTGTACGACGACATGGGCCAGCGGAACTGGGGAGCCGGACTGGACGCTGGCGTCGGCGCCCGTGTTCAGGGCGACCTGGGGACCTACACCGACGAGCTGAACGATGCCGATCTCGATGCCCTGAGCGACGGAATCGACAACCAATCAGATGCCAAGGAGCTGGTCCGCCTGACGAGCAACCTGGGCGGACTGGACAAGCCGGGCAACGCGGTAACCGGAGACTTCAATGCCGGAATTGGAGTCCGGGCCGGCCACTTCGCTTTGGGATTCCGAGGCATGGGTCAGGCAGTGGGCGTTCCCGATGTGGACAGGGCCAATCTGGGAATCAATCAGAATATGACCCAGGTGAATCAAGGTATTGATGACAATTTGAGCAGCGGGGACGGAACGATTAAGCTCTTCTCCCAGGATCAGCAAGACAAACTGGAAAATGCAAACTTTTCCAAGGATGCGATCCAGAAGCTGGATTACGAAGCCCGACAGACCGGTGTGACACAGGACGAGCTTGACGGCATGGTCGAACTGTTGGAAGCCGTGGGAAATAATTCGAGCAACTCCACAAGCTCCTCTGTGGACGACAACGAGAGCAGCATCTTCCTCAGGGGCTTCGGCCTGGCGGAGTTCCCCCTGTCCTACGGCCGCGCCCTGAGCGATCATTTCGCTGTGGGCGGAAATCTGAAGCTCATGCGGGGCCGCGTCTATATCAACGAAGTGCGGGTCTTTGACGAGGACTCGGACAATTTCATGGAGGAGACCACAGAGCAGTACGAGGAGACTACCACCTTCGGCGTGGATCTTGGCTTTATGGCCCGGTACAAGCGCTTCACACTCGGAGTGATGGGCCGCAACCTGAACTCCCCCGAATTCGAGGCCCCTACAGTGGACGGCAAGGACTTCGACGACGTGACCGTCGATCCCCAGGCCCGGGCCGGGCTCTCCTGGCAGCCCTTCAACAGCCTGATCCTGGAGACGGATATCGACCTCACGGAGAACGAGACCGAATTCAAGGGCTACAACACCCGTTATTTCTCCGCGGGCGTGGAGTGGAGCCTCTTCAACATCCTCAATCTGCGGGCGGGCATGTACACCAATCTGGCGGAAGACGATATCGGCGAGGTGTATACCGGCGGAGTGGGGCTGAATAT
>JGI1684J13235_1000892_pt1 | contig 10745 bp, 7 predicted proteins | sample PonA232FremontCA_2_FD_13235 | JGI IMG/M metagenome (IMG submission 13235) | reverse complement strand
GCCCTGCGGGAGGGTTTCTTCATCTGGCCCTGGACCTTCTTCCTGTTCATTCTCTCCGCCATTGCCTCCGGGCCCGTCTTCATCATGCTCATCTCCACCGTCATGGAAAAGGTCTCCGGCCGAAAGCTGGTCCCCTTTTCCACCAAGAAGCTACTGGGCAAGATCTCCGGGTTGTTGCTCTGCGTCTATGTCTTCTTGCGGATCCTGGACGTCTGGTCCTGGGCCAGCGGCATCCTGCCCAAAACGGGCTTCACCTTTGACGAGATGTTCAACCAGTTCTACGGCCAGTGGCTTCTGTGGCTCGAGCTGGGCGTCTGCGGGGTCCTTCCCGCCATCATCCTGGTGACTCCCTCGCTCCGGGCCAGGGCGTGGCTCCTGTACATCGCCTCCGCGCTTGCCTGTATGGGGATTGTGGTCAACCGCTACGTCTTCGCCATTCAGACCCTGGCCGTACCGGTCATGCCCTTCGACGAATGGTACACCTACATCCCCCACTGGACCGAATGGGGCACCACATTCATGATGGTGGCCTACTCCGCGCTCGTGGTCAGCCTCGCCTACCGCTATCTCCCTCTCTTTCCCAAGGAGAAGCACCTCAATGCCTGAAGCCTTGAGCCGTCCTAGTTGACCTCTGACGGAGTTCGCGATACAGGGTTGGCCTGAATCCAGAGCCAACCCTTTTTTTGAGGCCATAACTATGCTCGACTCCCAGACATTACAGAAATATGCCGATGTCATGCTTTGGGGCATGTACACGGCTCGCAGCTCCCCCTTCACCGCCGGGGAAACCGTCCTGCTTCGCTACGACCACGCCGCAACAGGCCTTGCGGAAATTGTTTACGAAAAGCTCCTGCGGGACGGGCTCAACGTGGTGCAAAAGGCGAATCCCACATTCGGCATGGAACGGTCCTTCCTGAAGGTCTCCGGCCCTTCCCAGCTTGAGTTCCTCCCACCGGGCGAGGAAACCCTGGCGCAGAACATTCACGGCACCATGTCCCTTCTGGCGCCGGAGTCGCTGACCCATCTGCAGGATATCGACCCCTCGCGCATCGGCAAGGTGATCCTGGCCAAGAAAAAGATCCGGGACATCCTCGATGAAAGGGAAAATCTGGGCCACTTCGGCTGGACGCTGGGCCTGCTCCCCACACAGGCCCTTGCGGAAAGCGCGGGGCTTACGCCGCGGGAATACGGCGACCAGATCGTCAAGGCCTGCCATTTGGATCATCCCCAGCCGGAAGAGAAATGGCAGGAGATCTACGACTCGGCCCAGGACATCAAGTCCAGGCTCAACGCCCTGCAAATCCGCTACCTCCATCTGGAGTCGGAGAACTGCGATCTCTGGGTCACTCCGGGACAGCACAGGCGCTGGGTGGGTGTCTCCGGCCACAACATCCCCAGCTTCGAGATTTTCACTTCGCCGGATTGGCGGGGAACTCAGGGTGTTTTCTTCATGGACCAGCCCTCCTACCGCAACGGGAATCTGGTCCGCAATCTCCGTCTGGAATTCAAGGAGGGCGAGGTGACCGACATCCGGGCCGAAGAGGGCGAGGACTTCGTCCGCAAGCAGATCCAGGTGGACGAAAACGCGTGCAAGCTCGGCGAGTTCTCCCTGACCGACAAGCGTTTCTCCCGGATCGACAGCTACATGGCGCACACACTTTACGACGAGAACTTCGGCGGGGAGCACGGCAATTGCCACATCGCCCTCGGCGCCTCCTACTCCGAGACCTACGCCTTCGGCGGTGACAACCTGAGCAAAGCCCAGAAAGCGGAGTACGGATTCAACGATTCCGCTCTGCACTGGGACCTGGTCAACACCGAGCCCAAACGGGTACAGGCCAGGCTGGAATCCGGAGAGACGCGGACTATCTACGAGGACGGGGAGTTCCTGCTCTAAATCGGACAAGCGCACCCGGGGCTTCCCCCGGCTCCCCGATTCGCGCTTCAAACGGGACAATGCCCTTCGGCTGCCTCCACCCTCATCAGCAAAGTACACGCCTATGCATGAAATGTCCGTGGCCCAGAGCCTGATCGATATCATCAAGAGCGAAATGGACAAGAACGCGGTCACCACCCTGCAGGCGGTCAAGGTCAAGGCCGGCCGGATCAACGCCATTGTCCCGGAGGCCCTGGACATGGCCTTCCAATCCCTCACCAAGGGCACGGCCATGGAGGGGGCCCGCCTGGAGCTGGAAACGGTGCCCCTGGAGCTGGAGTGCGGAGTCTGCGGGGCCCGCTTCACCTCCGCAACCGAGGACACGCTCTTCCTGCACGCCGAATGCCCTGAATGTGGGCAGGAATTCGGCCACAAAGTCGTGACCGGCAGGGAGCTCTACATCGAGTATATTGAAGCCGATTGAGGACAACCCCATGCAAATTCAAGTCGTACGCAAAATACTGGAGCACAACGAGGAGACGGCCAAGCGGCTGCGCGATACATTCAGCCGCCACCGCACCCTGGTCCTCAATCTCATGAGCTCGCCTGGAGCCGGAAAAACCACGCTCCTGGAGTCGACACTGGGGACCTTGCAGCGCTCCTTCAACACCGCGGTCATCGAGGGCGACATCAGCACCACCAGGGATGCGGAACGCATCGCCGCCACCGGGGCGCAGACCCTACAGATCAATACCGACGGAGCCTGCCACCTGGACAGCTCCATGGTGCTTCAGGCCCTGGAGCACCTCGATCTCTCCGAGCTGGACATCCTGTTCATCGAGAACGTGGGCAACCTCGTCTGCCCCGCCGAGTTCGAGCTCGGCGAGGACGCAACCATAACCCTTCTCAGCGTCCCCGAGGGCGACGACAAGCCGGAGAAGTACCCCGGCATGTTCGCCAAGTCCCACGCCCTGATTCTGAACAAGACCGACCTGTTGCCTTTTCTCACCTTCGACGTGGAACGGGCCAAAACAGCCGCAATGACCGTAAACAAGGATCTGGAATTCTTTGCCGTCTCCGCCGCGCAGGGAGACGGGCTACAAGACTGGACCCGATGGATCGCGGAAAAAGTTCGGGGCAAGCAGGCCACCGGATGAGATGGACGGTCCGCTCCAACATTCCCGGACATTTTCCCAAGTCTCTCATTTGCTGACCATTCCGGACCTACCGAATCATACACCCCTTATTCCCGGGCCGACCCGGGCACAACGAACATGAAAATGCGAGGCGAAGGCGGGTGGACGCTGAAGCGCAGGTTTCATCCCGGGTTTCACATGATTAGATACGCAACACCTCGTCGATCCTCCCTGAACAACTTGTGTTCGAGGCAGGATTCATTTGACGCGTCTCCAGTCGGCACAGGGCTCAAATTCCGCCTATTGCGGTTTCAACAAGGGCAAGGTCTATATGGAACCCAGCGAAGCGCTCCACCCGTCGAGCCTCGCGACCGATCAAACAATAATTCAAGCAGTTAGACACATTTTTATACAGAAAACCCCGGAGGGATGCTCGTCCCGCCGGGGTTTTCTCTTCTGAAACGTGCGATCACGACGGGTGGATCGAATCCATGGGCCCCGATTAGTTTCTTCCGCATGGCGAAAGCGGATTATCGGTTATTGGCCATCGGATTCGTCGACAAACTGATGACCCAACGCCATATCGACAAGCCGACCCAACGCCCAAGTCAACGCTTGGTGCTCGTCTCCTGCAGCGCCCGCATCACCGCCGCAAAGTCCTCGTCCCCGTGGCCCAGATTGCATGCCGTGGCGTAGGCCAGGGAAACGCCGTGACCCGTGGGAAGGCTCGCCCCGATCTCGTACGCCGTGTTCAGGACGAACTTGAGGTCCTTGCTCATGTGCTTGAGCGGGAACTGGGTGGGGTATTCCCCGTCGCGGAGCATGGATTCCTTGATCTGGAAGAGCCCGCAGTTGAGCGGTCCGGAGGTAACCACATCCAGAAGGCTGTCCGTGTCCAGACCGCCCTGCCTGCCCAGATGGATCATCTCCGCCAGCCCCTCCATCATGGTGCCCAAAAGCAGGTTCACCGCCATTTTCATCATGGAGCCCTGCCCCACGGGACCGCAGTGCACCACCTTTTTGCCCATGACCTCGAAGAGGGGACGCATGGCCTCCACATCCGCGCTTTCGCCGCCGGCCAGGACCACGAGGTTGCCCTCCTCTGCCGGCTTCTTGGATCCGGATACCGGGGCATCCACGTAACGGCACTCCGAATTCTTGAGCCGTTCGCCCAGCTCGCGGGCAAAAACGGGCTGTATCGAGCTCATGTTGGTGAAAAGGGTGTTCGGTCCGAACTCGGCCGCAGCCCCGTTTTCCCCGAAAAGGGTGTCCTCCAGGGCCTCAGGCCCGGTGAGCATGGCGATGACCGTGCCGCAGCCCCGGCCCAGCTCAGCCGGGCTGTCCGCGACACGGGCTCCCATCTCCTCCAGATCTCGGCATTTGTCCCTGCTCCGGTTGTACACCGTCACGGAATAGCCCGCCCGGATCAGATTGGCCGCCATGGCCCGTCCCATTATGCCCATCCCGATGAAGCCGACTTGCTGCTGCATGGCCCTTACCTCCTGCGTTTCGACCTTCCGGCTCGCTCGCGCCGCACCCTCACCACACAAGTTTCCAGCTAGAGCACCTGCCAGGTGTGGGACAGGGGAACCCCCTGCTCCCGGGCCCGATCCAGGGCCTGTTTGCCGCCCAGAACGACCACCTCGCCGCGCTCCTTCACGCTGTCCAGAAGCTTCCCAAAACTGCGGAAGTCCTGCTTGTTCGTAGCGAGGATCTCGTCCCTTATGCGCTGCCGCTTGGCGTGATCATCGCCCACGAGATAGCGGATCAGGGAGAGCATCCCCTTGGCGTCCGGCAGTCTGGGCCGGTCCAGATCGCCGACTGCGCCGACAATGGCCTTGTTCAGCTCGGAGTCGTTGATGTCCGCCTCGCGCAGGAACTGGGCCGTGTTGTCGAAGACGCTCAGCGTATCCGCGAGTTGGGGGTCCCTGTAGGAGACGAAGCTCATGACCCTGGAAAAGCGGTCCAGCAGGCTGAAGGCCCCGTAGGCCCCGCCCTGCACGCGGATCTTGTCCCAGAGCCAGGTAGTCCGCAGATAGCGGTTGATCACGTAGTGGGACCCGTGGAACGCGTATTCCCCTGGCGAAAAGCCCAGGGCCTTGCCCACGTAGTTCACCTGGGCGGGAAGAATCATCCCCTCGTGGTCCCGTTCGCACTGGGCCATCCAAACCTGCTCCGGCTGCTCCTCCCGGGGCAGGGACGCCATAAGCTCCTTCAGCCCGGTTTCGGTTTCCTTCCATCCCGCCCGATCCGCGGTGAGATTGGCCAATATCCCGCGGCTGTTGATCAGGCTGTTCCAGACGCCCTGCAGATCTTCGCGGACGGACTCCCAGTCCTTGTGGACCCTGTCCAGGAGGTAGCGCAGAAAGAGCAGATAGCTGACTCCGCCGGTGTGTTCCCTGATCCAGTCCGCAAGATGGAAACGCGCCCGCAGCCTGCGGTCCACAAAGCGATGGCCGGCGGGGATCAGGGCCTCTTCCACCTGCGCCTTCTCCTCCTGCAGGATCTGAAGGAAGCGATCCCTGTTGCCCAGATTCACCCTGTTCAGGCAATCCCCCATGATGCGCAGCAGATTGGGGACCTTGCCGCGCATGGCCTTGCCGCGCACCAGGAACTTGGCGCAGACGTCGCCACCGTCCTCCAAACCGGAGACCAATGTCTCCGCCCCGATGCCTCCGGTTTCGGCCTCGATGCGCCGGTCCAGGTCCACGTAGTCCTCGAGGTCCGTGCCCATCTCCGTCAGGGCCCGGCCCAGCAGGGGCACGTAGGACACGAGCTTCTGCGGGACAGAGGCCATGTCGAAGCACAGATCGAGGTAGACGATGTCGTTGCAGGCCAGATCGTGGTAGAGGATGGTGCCCGAGTCGTCGGCAATCTCCTCGCAGGGGATATCCGGCTCCTCTCGGGGCAGGTCCGCCACCCGCAGTCCGGGTATCCGGGCCAGGTCCTCCGGACTGTCCGGGGCCTGCTGCTTGCGCAGCAGCTCGAGGCTCCGCTCGTGGAGCCTCGAGCGCTCGTCCTGCGAGAGTCCCTGCACAAGCCTGTCGATGGTCTCCTGCTCGCGCTGCCGGATCCGCTCCCCCTCCTCGGGGTCCGGTTCCAGGCGGACGGTGCTCCGGTGCTGATTGTCCAGAAAATAGCGCTGCACCAGCTGTTCGAAAACGGGCTCTCCCGCCTCGAGGCGCTCCTTGATCCGGGTCAGTGGCTTCTCGAAGCTGAGCAGGAGACAGGGATCGCTGTCGTAGATCCAGGTGGCCAGGGAACGGAACATCACCAAGAGGCCCCGGGGCATGGAGCCGGTGTTGTTCTCCCGCAGGGCGAACTCCACGCTGTTCACCGCCGCGTCCACGCTTGCCGCCTCGAATCCCTCCCGGGACAGGCGCTCCAGGGTGTTCAGGATCAGCTCCTCCACCCGGGGCAGATCCTCGCGGCGCACCCCCTTCAGACCGGTGGAAAAGAACATCTGGCGCAGCTCGTTCTCCAGTCCCACGCCAACCAGGTCCTCGCCGAGCCCGGATTCGATGAGCTCCTTGCGCAGCGGGGACGAGGGCATGCCGATAAGCAGCTGCTCCAGGATCTGCAGGGCCAGATTGGTCTCCGCCTGGGTCACGCTCTCCAGCAGCCAGTTCAGGGTAATCATGCACTTGGGGTCCTGGCTCGCCTCGGAGGGATAATGCACGGTCTCCTGCACCGGCTGAGTAAAGCGGGACTGCAGATCCACCTCGGAGTCCACCTCGAGTGCGTCGAACTCCCGCAGATAGGCGTCCAGAACCCGCAGCCGCTCACGGGGATCGTCGTCGCCGTAGAAGAAGAAGCGGGCGTTGGAGGGATGATAGAAACGCCTGTGGAAATCCAGAAAGGCCTCGTAGGTCAACTCCGGGATTTCCTGGGGGTGCCCTCCGGACTCCAGGCCGTAGGGGGAATCGGGGAACAGGGACTGCTGGGAGCGCTCCTGGAGCAGGTCGTCCGGCGAGGAATAGGCCCCCTTCATCTCGTTGTACACAACTCCCTTGAGCTCGGGGGAGGCATTCGGCTCGGGCATCTCCAGGTGCCATCCCTCCTGGGCGAAGATGTCCTCGGTGAGCAGCGGATGGAACACGGAGTCCATATACACGTCGATGAGATTGTAGAAATCCGTGAGGTTCTGCGAAGCCACGGGATAACAGGTCCGATCCGGGAAGGTCAGGGCGTTGAGGAAGGACTGCACCGAGCCCTTCAAAAGCTCCACAAAGGGCTCCTTGACCGGATACTTGCTCGACCCGTTGAGCACGGAGTGTTCCAGGATATGAGCCACGCCTGTGGAATCCTTGGGGGGAGTGCGGAAGCAGGTACCGAAGACCTTGTTCTCGTCCTCGTTTTCCACGGAAAGGACCTCGGCGCCGTTCTTGCGGTAGCGGTACAGGGTCACACGGCTCTGCAGCTCCTTGACCTCCTGACTCCAGACCTGTTCAAAACCGTACAAATCGTCGCTCATTCATTCCTCCAGTCGATTCGTCTGTTGGCTGTTTTTGTGTATGAAAAATATGTCCAGCTGAATGAATTATTTGTTGATTGGTCGCGAGGCTCGACGGGTGGAGCGCTTCGCTGGGTTTCATAATACACCTTGGCCTTGTTCATACCGCTTGAAGGGAAATTGAGTCCGCTCCAAACAGAAGACACACCATTTGAATCTTGCCCTCAAAGACGTGAGTCTGGAGTGTCTATAAGGCGTTGCGTATCCCATCAATTGAAACCCGGGATGAAACCCGCGCTTCAGCGTCCACCCGCCTTCGCCTCGCCTACTTTCCTACTTGATTGTGCCCGGGTCGGCCCGGGAATGAAGGTTGTATAAAAATGTATATAACGTATTGAATTGTTTGCGAATTGGTCGCGAGGCCGCCCTGCACCCATTCAACGAATGGGTGCAGGGCTCGTTGGGATCTGCGCTGAAGCCGTGTTTCATTCGCAGGCGCGCCCTTGCGGGACTAAGATAGCTCCACCCGCCCACTCAGCTCACTGCCAGCCTGCACCACCTGCTGGTCCGAGGAGCTGTTCATCACCTCCACGCGCCCGGTGCAGCGCACGTTCTCCCGGAAAAGGACGTCACCGCTCACGCTCAGGCTCTCGCAGTTGAGCAGGGAGGGCGGACCGTGGGGGAACCGGGCCTCGAAGCCGTCCACATTGCCGTAGTAGTCCCCGTCCAGCTCGATATTGATGGGGGGAAGTGCCCTCGCGGGATTGGGATTCAGCTTGAAGGACTCGTCCAGCACAAAGCAGTCCGAGCGCAAAGCCAGAAGATCACTCGTCTTCTTCACGGGCATGAAGCGATCTCTGGGGATCTTCAGGGCCGAGCTGTCCGGGAAGGTATTGATGGCCGCCCCCATGGCCGTCTCCAGCTGCAGCACTTGCGGAGTGGATTTGTCGCGCGGATCCAGGGGTTTGGGATTGACGATAAGGGGCAGCTGGGGCAGCCCGTTATCCCGGATGAAAGCCTTGAGGCGCTCCAGGTCGATCCAGATGTTGTTCGTGTTGAAAAAGCGGTGGCGCGCCACATCCTGGAAGCTGTCCAGATCCTTTTCCGGACACTGGGCGATCTCGCGCAGGAGGAAGTGTCCCTGCGGGGACAGGGCCAGATGCCCGCCCTTCTTGTCCCGGGGGTAGCGGTCAGCCACCTCCATGAGGAAAAATGCGCCCTGCTGCACCATGTATCCCAGAATACACGGGTCCACTGCCGCTCCCAGGTTGTCCGAGTTGGAAATGAAGGCGTAGCGCTTGCCCTGCTCCAGCAGCTCGTCCAGACAGCCTGACGTCTCCAGGGCGGCGAAAACGTCCCCGTGCCCCGGCGGATTCCATTCCAGATCCGGCCGCTCGGGACTGCTGGCCGGCTCGAGATTGGGATAGAGCTTGGGGAATTTGTGCTGCACAAAGGAGCCGGGCTGCTCTTGAGGCGGAACTCCCTGCCGCTGCCAGTAATCGGCCACGTCCTGCCGGGTGTGGAAGCTGTCCATGAACAGCAGCGGGATGTTCCTGGCCTCGGTCTGGAGCCGGATGATATCCAGAAAAGTATATCCGGGACGGGCGGTCAAAAGGGATTTGGCGTAGGGCATGCCCATGCTCGTGCCCAAGCCGCCGTTGAGCTTGATCATCACCGTCCGCACCAGGTGCTCCCGCCCGATGCGCTCCTGTTCATCGCCCAGATTCTCCCGGGAAGGGACCTCGCCCTCGCCCACCGGAACAATCGTCTCTTCCGGAATGACGCCCACCGACTCCTGCGAATCGGCCAGCACCCGGTAATAGTTCCGAAACTGCTCCACAAGCTGGGCGGGAAGGCTCTCCCGCTGCATCTTCTCCGCAGAAAGCCGGAAAGTGTCTTCCCTCATTGGCTCCTCCTGCACGTCTTGCCGGCGCATGAACTCCACCTCTGTTTTCCGGTTCGGAACACCACGGCTGTATCTTGACAGCTTGCCGCCGCCGTAGCTCGAAGAGGTGCAAAGAGCCGCTCATGGAGCGGCATCTTTCGCCCCTGAACGAGGAGCGGGCATGTCCAGCCATCTCGATAGCTTACAGGCCGAAACACTTCAGTAATGCTAGCAAATGAGCCGTCGCCCTTCAATCAGCGGAAGGCCTGAACAGGGCCCTCACAGGGATAAGCGCCTTCCATTGCCCGAAAAGATTGCCAACAGAAACCAATCCCGCTAGGATAATGAATGAATCCGTATAGCGAAGAGGGACAGGTACCGGGACAAGCAATCAAAGGAGAACCGTCGTGCTCACAAAAACCCACCTTGTTCCAATCGTTTTCCTGCTGGCCCTGCTGGTGCTCACCGTGGGCAACATTCAGGCGCAGAACGCGACTGCTCCGGCTGCCCGGCAGGACAATGCGACCAACGAAACAGGGGAACGTCTCTCGGACAGAACATCCAGGGAGTCAGGGAGGACACCCATCCAGATCAGGCATGAGAACACGGATCGGGTGGGACGACGGCTCGTCTTCCACATGCGGGAACGGTTCAACGAATCGGGGCTGTTCCGACTGAGCGACAGAGATGAGGAGAAGATCATCCTCCATGTAAAAACCCGGACCGAATTTCCGGACAGGCCGGGAATAGGTTCCATCTACGCAGTGACCTGGACTTTCTCCTACGGCGGGGATGTCCTGAGCAATTACCTGCAGAGCCGAACGGGCATTGCGGGCGCGGAGGCCCTGAAGGGCCTTGCCGAGGAATTGGCGGCCCAAACCCACGGGATCTCCACCCGCTACAGCTACCTTTTCAAACAGGACTAGTGTCTTGCCAAGCGTGAATTGTCGTATTTTGTAAATCCTGCATAACCACTTGTGTGTTATGGTTCGGGGAGGTCTCTGTAAATATGGCAAGACACTAGCTTCGCTTCTTCTTTTGACAAAAGAAGAAGCAAGAAAATCAAAAGATTCTACTCCCCATTTGTTGTTTCTTTTTTTGAAAAAGAAACGGACCTAGTGTCTTTTCTCCAAAAAATCTACCCTATTCTTTTATGTCTCAGCCGTTATTTTTTAAAATCCTCTTTTACGACACTTTAAACGTGACAAGACACTAGTGCCTTGTCCAGCGTAAATCTTCGGTTTTATTGAATCCCTGCATAACCACGCATATGTTCCATCTTAATGACAGCTTGAGCAGGACAACTCACTAGTCCGCTTCTTCTTTTGACAAAAGAAGAAGCAAGAAAATCAAAAGATTCTACTCCCCATTTGTTGTTTCTTTTTTTGAAAAAGA
>JGI1684J13235_1000890_pt1 | contig 10751 bp, 15 predicted proteins | sample PonA232FremontCA_2_FD_13235 | JGI IMG/M metagenome (IMG submission 13235) | reverse complement strand
GGTTATTGAGGAATTGTCCTGCTCAATGCTTTGCAACTTCATATTGCCAACTCCTTTTCATCTTTTGGGTGAAGAAATTTCAAAGGATGCGTTGGCACATAATATATCGAAATATTTATTCATTTTCAAGTTTACAATGCATATTGTCCACAATTTTAATGCAACTTTTTCACGGAATTAGGATAAAAGCCACTAGTACAAGCATAGAATGTATGACTTGTAAATTGTTGCAAGGGAATATCAACCCACGCTTCATTGCATTGTTCATGATATAAAGTCGCTGAATATATTAAAGACTTAGGATTTCGTACAAAATGTAACCCTGCAAAGTCATAATAGTTAATAAGATCTTGTATATTCGCATGTTGATGTATACAGATGTCCCATTCAGATGGCTCTTGTGGATTATAGAATTTCATCCATCTTTTAAGATTGAAATATTTTATAATCTCATTAAAAACTTTTAAAATAAAATTTGTTCCGGATTTATGATGCGAGCAAATTATATTTTTTATATTTATGTTAGGGAAGGATATATGTTGTCTTTTTTGTAATAATACACTATTATAACCTATAGTTAATATAGAAAATCCATTTTCTAATAAATATGGAACAGCAGTTGCGCCTTTTCCTTTCCAGATACCATTTTCTATCCAAGTATCATCTAAAGAGATTATACCGTTATTAGTAATTTTATCTATTATGTTCTTTGCACATTCTAAATGCATTTTATGGCATTCATGGTTATTTATTTTTTTTCCTAAATTTTTTTTATATCTAGATTGCCTATAAAGAGAATGTTTACCATGATCAAAATCGTAACCATCTAAAAAAAGGAAATCAATATTATTTTGATAATTTTTTAAAAAATTTTCACCTTTTGCATTGATGGCTTCATATTTTTTATTAATTTTTTCTAATTGTTTTTGGGCATTATCTGTATTGTAAGGATCCATGTCAACTGTTATAAAATGTATACCATATTTATTACAGAATTTTGCTAGCTTTAGAGTTGATTCTTGTCCTGGTAAATTTTCCCTTGTTGATCCGATTTCAATAAGATTAAGTTTTCTGTTAATATGATTGTTTATATCAACATTTTCCCTAATATGTTCCATTAATAGAGCATGACCATGCTCAAATGATGAATTTTCTTTTCTAGTTCGATGATAAAATGTATAATTTTTCAAACCAAAATAATTTCTATAATCAATTTTTTCAAATACTGGACATTTTCCATCAACGGTCGCATCGACTATTCTTCTGTCCACATCTTCGTAATATTTTTTAGCTATTTTATAAGAACGTTCTGAATCTTCTAAGTCTGGTAGTTGCCATTTATATCCTTTTCCAAAATAATCCGGATGAAAATGATTTGGATCATCTCCTTGTGATTCGATAAGTTTGTGTGGTTGCCCCTTGGTTTCAAAATTATGATCTACTCCGATTAAAACTATTTCTGTAAATCCCATAAAATAAGCCAGTTGCATAGCTCCATATGTTACAGTTGAACCAAGAGTTACTCCGTGTCTAGGATCTGTATTAAAGTGTGCTAAAGTTTTGCGGCAATTCAAAAAAATAACATCATCGTCAGGGCTTAGCGTAGGTATTGCTTCAAAATTAAAAAATTTGGGACAATTCACTTTTTCCAACATCTCATGACCTGATTGCTCGAGCATAGTTGGATTAACGCAAATATGATAAGTAGGGTGAAAATCAAACTTATCAAAGCCCAGATAAATTCTATTCATTCCAAAAGTATACTCATTTTTTAGAAAGGAAAGGTCCATCTTGTTCAGGCTAGGACCATTACCTATAATAACACATCTTTCTCCTTTGTGTATATTCTCATACTGCGCCAATATCTTTCTTCCTATATCTACCCCTCTTTTGCGTTGATAAAGTACATTTGCTTTCTTTAGGGTCTCTTCCATTGTCTTGTTTTTTTTATGCGTTCTAAGAGCAATATCCACTAGTTTGATTAAGAGATTAATCTGATATGTTTCTGGAAGCCAGATTGACCAATAATAATTAGTTAACATGGATAATGCTTGTAGATCTTCTGGAAAATTGTTTAAATATTTTTCCAATTCTGTACAATATCTCTCCGTGTCATTTTGAGTTCGAGCTTTTTGAATATTATCCCAATGACTTTTTTTAATGGTTTCAGAAAAATTGTCATTGCTATTATTAATTCTTTGTTGCTCATATGTTTGGGTCATTAATTTTTCAGATTTATTAAAAGCAAGATTCTTCCAAAACCATACATTAAGGCACTGTTGTCTCTCCTTCAATAACGAACTGTTGTCTTTGATTGTGTTTTCCAGATTTTGCTGCAGAGATATCAGAGCTAATCTGCGCTGAGACTCGAGGGTGGATTCAGGATTTTTATCCAGTGCTTGCATGTGTTCCATATCCTGCTGGGCACTGAAGTAGCAGGAATAGGAGCGCAGATATATCAGGGACTCCATGCACCTGGCCATAATCCATTTTTGAGCTGATTGTTCTATAGGCACATGGTCGAAGCCGGGCAAGGGAGGCAAAAAGGGTAAATCGAAGTTTACATCTTTGCCTGTTTGGATTTCCTGCAGCAGCCTTTCCAATATTTGCACTGCCTGTTGGCGAAGCCCAAGATCTCGCAGGCCCCTGGCCAGGGTAAAAGCTACAGGCCCGTTGGCCTCATCATTGTATAGTTGCATCAATTTTTGAGTAGCCAACTGGGTTTGGCCGAGTTGTTGCGGTTTAGTGTTTTTAGGGTCTTGGGCTGAACAAATAAAGTTTAAAGCTTGCAAGTAATCCTGGTGTTTTTGTTCTTCAGATTGTTTTTGCCATCCTGGCAATAGGGTGCCTGTCCAAGGAAGTTTGGATAAATAATCATTCCAGGCATCGGATTCAGGATCGGGAACATCGATTTGGCTGGGTGCTATTAGACCTTGTTCTTGAAGTTTGTTTGCCTTGTCTGGCTTAACCGCTATCAGGTTCAAGAGGTATGGTTCCGGTTGTGCCTCCTGATCAAACTCTGCCAATATTCCCGGACCAGGGATGTATTGGTAGAGTGAGAATCCCAGTTCTCTTAAGCTTTGCAACAAGTTGTTATTTGATGTGCCGGTTTTTGCAAGTGAAAACAAAATTGCCGGGGATGATTGGGACAGGAACTCCTTTGCACCCTGAAGTACCAGTGATTCCTTGTTGTTCACGTCCAGCTTGATCAGGTCAATTTCTGGTTGTCCCGCTTCTTGCCACCAGGAATCCAAGGTGGTTAGTTCTACATCTTCAACTTGCTCTTTCTTTTCTTCATGGATAGTATTCAACTCTGGAGTCGAATTTAGATTAAGGCCAGTCTTGCCCGGTTTATCAGCCAGTCCCTGGGCAAAGATTTCCAGGTTGTCAAATTTGTTGTCCTGCCTGCTCTTTTCCAGGTGTTTTCTGGCAAAGGATCCGGGTTCAAAGGCGTATACCTTGCCAGAAGGACCGGTTAGTTTGGCCAGGAGCAAAGCGTATACTCCGAAGCATGCACCTATGTCCAGAGTGTTCATTCCAGGCTGAATAAATTCTCGAATAAAATCTATTTCCTGCTCGAACCAATCTTCTTGTTCCAATAGTACGAAGGGGGTCATATACTTAATGCTTGCAGGAGTGCAGACTTGGATATTGTCCCGGGTGTTGATGGAAAATGTTTCTTCTGTTTGATTGGGTGAATTGTCATCATTTATATAATGATTTGAAGTCTGGCCTGCATTGGAATGCTTGCTAACTTTGACCGCACTTAAGTTGTTTTGTGCATCTGCAAAATCCGGATCAATTTCTAAAGCTTGGGATATAAAGGTTTCTGCCTGATCCAGATTGTTCAAGTTATATTGGACTACTCCGATATTGTTCAGGATTTCTGGTGAATTCGGGAATTGTTCATTTAGTTGATAAAATTTTTCCAGGGCATTGTTCATATCACCTTGAGCAAACAAATTTTCTGCCTGTTCGAGCTGTTGGTTGAATGTGTTCTGGTTCATAAAATTCTTATCCTTTTGAATGGATGTTGATCCGGTGAATTTTGCTTCAGCAAATAACTAATGACATACTTCGTCCCCCTCGGGGGCATGTTCCGAAATGCTTTGGAGTCTCGTATAATAAGGTTTTTTAGGTTTGCAGCTAAAAAATGTGCTTTTAGCTGCCTATAAGTGGAAAAAGTTTCCTTTATAATTACATATGCAAAAAATTTGCCAGCATAATAAATTTATTTGTATACTTTATAAGCATTTAGTAAGCTTAAATTTTCTTAAAACGTTACAAATAAAGATTTTGTATTTTATAAACGTTATCAGCGATTATTTACTTTGTAAACGATCAAACCAAAAAATTGCTGATGATTTGCTGCTTTTAATATACCCGAATTGTCAAAGTGTTGTTGTGTACCGTTTTATATGTCTTTTGGATGTCATAATCACATATTAATATTTATTAAGTGTATAAATAATATCGGAGTGAGTAAAGGATTCTTTAGGGTATGCCTGTAAAAGTCTATTTGGAGACGGTTTTAGGTTTTCTCGCCCTTGATAAGGGCGGGATTATGTGAAATCAGGGAGTTGAAGGATGAATTTCTTTGTTTTTTGACTTAATATGTTTTTGGCAATGGAGAAGTTCGTTGTGGAGTAAGCTTCTAGTGTCTTGTCACACTTTATATGTCGGTAAGAATAACACTTTAATTGCGACACTGTCATCCCGGACTTGATCCGGGATCCAGTCTTTTTCTATTCTTCTGGATTCCGGCCTTCGCCGGAATGACGTTATTGTGATAGCGACAAAGTGTTTATGACAAGACACTAGTAAATGTTGAACTGGCTTGTTTTCCGGAAGGTTTGCTCTGCTCTGTGAAAGCGTTGATCCAAGGTATTGTAACATTATTAGTTTATTGACAAACCTGAAATTATGAAATATTTTTTATAGTATTAATTAGAACATATCAGGAGGAATCGTTATGAATTCCAAGGACCGTGTAAAAGAAGAAATTGATCAAATGCCCGAGGAATTGATTGAAAAAGTATATCAATTCATTACAGATATAAAAAAAGAACAAAAAGAAAAAAGAAAGCTCCCATCATTTAACTTGAACGGAATTTTCGACCACACCGACATACGTAAAAGTGCCTATGAATAATATCCTGATAGATACGAATATACTAATTTACGCTATAGATGAAGATTCAAAATATTTTGAAAAAGCACAACAAATACTTTATGCTTCAGAGCTTGTTTTTATACTACTTCAAAAAATTTGTCCGAATTCCTGTCGGTAGTTACTCGGATACCGAGGGCTTTGTCAACTCTTGAGGCGGTATCAGTAGTCAATGAATTTCAAAATTTGCTTCGTACTTTATACCCAGATCAAGAGTCTAATGAACTACTATTAACCCTTCTTCAAACGTATCAGCCAACTGGTTTACATATACACGATTTTGAAATTGCCTGTATTGGGATTGCTAACGGGATAAAGCAAATTGCAACTTTCAATGAAAAAGATTTTAATATGATTGATGAGATAAAGCTGTATACTATATAATTACAAACCTAACAGTTAGCTGTGTACCTGTTTTCAACTCGTAAACCCAATAATAATAAATTTTGTCAAAATCCCCTACTCATTTTTACGCTATCCATCCACCAATCCACAAGTAGTTTGCTCTGCGGCGCTATCATATCTGTATTCCAGTTTCTTTTGCTATTTCAAAATATTTTTTTCTGGTTGGTTGGGGGAATTTATTTTTGCGTCAATTTTTTGATCGTGATCCTTTGTTTGCACAAAGTTTCTTATCGGTTATATCAATTTTACTACTTAGTGCTTGGGACGAAAACTCACCCATCTACTTCGTCGCTGCAAGATTTTGAAATCCTCATGTATTAGAATACACTGCGGTTTCAAAATCTTTTGCTCCTTGTATATGGGTAAGTTTACGTCCAATCACAGTTTTCGGTCAGGCACTACTTACGCTACAGACAATGAACGTACATTGAATATTTCATCTTTTCTTATTGGTTCTATTGAGGATTCAGCTACCGTTATAACATCTATTGTTTCACCAAGTGCATTGAATATTTCTAATGTATATCCATCTTCTTCGTTAGCTATTGGATGATATTCAACAATAGTTGCAACATCTCCTTTTTTAAGATCATTCTCAGGGATATCTATTCTTAAAGCAACTTCTTGAAATAGTTTATAAGCCATTCGATTACCCCCTTTTATCAGGATACATAGTAATAAATTTAGTATCTTTTGTTATCTTTTCTGTTATCCAGATTGTACAAACTTTTAAGTGTCCTCCATTTAGGGAGTTTAATTTCCCTTTTATTTCAAAAGTTTGACCATAATCTGTGTTTTCAATTGGTACGGCCTCATTGGGTAAAATTTGTTCCCTTAAATCCTTTTCTAGTGTTTTCCAATTTTCCAGGGTGTATCCAACGTTAGCAAGCCATTGTGATTTATCATTTCTACTTCGTAAGACTAATAAATATTTAGTCAGTTTTTCTTGGCTGATGGTAGTTGTATCCAGTGTATGTCAATTATGTATACGTCCTTTTGTCAAATTTTGTGTAAAACTAACCGCTAAGCCAAGATCGTGCTCCACTTCTTCTAGGGTCATGGTAGTGTCATTCCCCTGTCTCAGCTGTTCCAAAGCCTGCTCGCCTAAATAGGCGTCTTCGAGGTCATCTAGATGTTCTTCAATAGCTTCGTGGATGTAGTAGGTTGCTGTTCTGCCTGTTCGTTTTGCCAATGCCTGGAGTCTTTGATATGTTTCCTCAGGTAAGCGTACAGCGGTTTGTTTGACCATGATTTTCTCCTTTTGATTATCAGTGGCTTTTGATTGTTTTATTCTAATTTTTTGTGGATATTTTACAACTTGACTTATAAAATATCCATGTTAATTTGAGACTATGTTTACAAGATGGCTCAATATTTCTTCTGATCTGAGTGGTTTGCTGGTTGGGCCCAGGAGATCGGGCAAAACTACATTTCTCAAACAAAACTTCCCTGATTTTAAATACACCAGCCTGGATGATCTGGATTATTTGGACTGGGCTAGTACTGATCCCAAGGGTTTTGTCCAGGAGTTGGGTCAATCCGGAATAATTGATGAAATACAGAGGGTTCCCCGCCTTACAATAGCTGTAAAACATGCTATCGATAGTTATAATGCCTTGATATTGATGACCGGCTCCAGTTCACTGGGACTTTTGGACACTTCAACCGAGACTCTGGCCGGTAGAATCAATATCCATTCCCTGCCCACCGCATGTTGGGGTGAAGATCTGGGTCCACCCACTCATGCAATATTTAAAGATAAAGCAAGCTATCTGCAAATCAAGGAAGGGAATCGACAACTGTACAAAGCCATGACCTTTGGTCAATTCCCGGAAGTACTTACTTGCGGGAGCGAAGAAGAAAAACAGGAGATATTAACACGCTATAAGAACACTTACTTCTCCAGGGATATTATGCAACTATCCAATATTGAAAATATGGAGGGCTTGCTGGCCATTTTTCACAACCTTGTTCATAGTTTGGGATCACATCTTGAAGTCTCCAATTTTGCCAGGGAAGCCGGAGTGAGTCATTCAACAGCCAAAAAATATTTGAATGCCCTTGCAGGGGCTGAGCTTACTTTCAGGTTGCAGGGTTACCAATTCGGTCCTGCAAAGAGGTTTTTAAAGGCTACCAAGACATATTTTGCAGACAACGGCATTATTCAAAGCTTAAACGTTCCTGTAAGTCAGGGACCGCTACTGGAAAACTTTGTTATAGCTGAACTGGAAAAACGAAGAAAGCTGGGATATATACCGACAGACAGGTTTTACTATTATAAAAGCGCAGCTGGTCATGAGGTTGATCTGGTATTCGAATTGGAAAATACTTTGTACGCCATTGAAGTCAAACATACCAAAAGGCCCGGGAACAAGGAGTTAAAAAACCTGAAAAAATTTGAAACCACTAAAGATGTTAAAATAAAGCGTTTCCTTTTTTATCTGGGCGAAGACTATACTACAATTGACAATGTTCAACTGATCCCTGTAGCAGCCCTGTTTCGGGGAAAATGATTAATTTATTCTATTTGTTTTTTTTCTACGCCCAATAAATTACATACATCTTCAAATACCTTAGCTGCAAGTGCATAAAATTGCTGTGCATCCTCAAGGGTTGGCTTACCGTCGGGAAGAAGGTCGAAATCTCCTGGATAACGAGAATCTATGTATAAATCATCCAGCACTAATATCAAATCGTCTTCGTGATTTTCAATATTGATACTGACCAAATCTATCAGGCTTTGTAATTTATGGACTTTTGGGATTTTGATATTTTTAAATTCTAAAAGAGCCTAAAGTGACTTTTCAATTGTTTGGTGAGAATGGAAGGCAACGATAGGGGTAAGATGCTCAATTTTTGAGATATAAAAAATATTATCTAAATCCAATTTGGCAGCTTTAAGCCATTCTTTGGCTAGATTGTTACTCATAGTAATCTGATTCCTTTTTCCATTATATCTTGACAAAAATTGCTATTTAAATTTAAGAATTCTTGGTGCATCTTTTTTGTATGTGTCACAACATCTATTGGTACATTCTTTTGCAAGTTTCTAACTGCCTTGGAAACTTTTAATCTTATTTCTTTTTTCTCTTTAAAATTTTGCGGTATAAAATCATCATTTGTTACCACATATATATCCAGATCACTATCCTTCTCTGGTTCTCCCCACGCATAACTACCAAACAGGATGACTTTTTCCGGTCTCAGCGGCTTAAGTTGTTCGACGATTTGATTTTTTATTGATTCTATATCAGTCATACAAAATTACCAAGCTAATGAAAAGTAGCTCTGTAAGATTCAAATTAAGATTCAAATTTAAAAACTTACTTCATAACGATTGCATTTAGCAATTCTTTTATCATATTTTACAGTGTTTGCCAATGTCGCTTCTAAATTGACTTTTACTTTGGGATACCCTTAAGAACCTGACCTGCTGGCAAAGTGCAGCAGTTTGTTTTGATAGCTTCAAAATCCTGGAAAAGGCTGGAGTCAAGATTGAATTGATTTATTTCCCGGAAGGCCTGCTCTGCTCTTTGAAAGTCTAGATCCAAGGTCCTGTAAATATTCTCAGGTGCTATCATATTTGTATTCCGGTTTCTTTTGCTGTTTTAAAAATATTTTTTTCCGGTTGGTTAGGGGAATTTATTATTACGTCAATTTTTTGATCCCCGAGTTTAAATTTCAGATTGGAGAGAAAACTGATTTTGTCTTCAAGGCAAGAATCTTTGTCTGTTTCAATGTATAGATCTATATCCCCGCCTTTTTCATGATCCTTTACCCTGCTTCCGAACAAGAAAATCCGTGCATCGGAGCCAAAAATATCTTTAGCTACTTCCTTGATGGTGTTTTTTTCAAAATCAGTGAGTCTCATATGTTATTGTACTTTTTGAATATACATCAGTAACGATCCTTATTGTCCCTGTAATCAGCTATATTTAATCCCGGGCAATGCCTCTCAGGGATTCAAGTTTTACCTGAGGGATGAGGATGCTGTCTTTTCTAAAATTGTCAGCTTTTGTTGAGGTTGCAGGTGAAGGCGTTCTCGTAAAGCCCTTGGAATGTCAATCTGGTAATTACTGGAAATAGTGGTTTGCATGGAGCTTTTCCTTTTCCAATATCGATACTTTAATCGTAAGTTATTTTGGTGTTTCTATCAATACCACCATCATGCCGGTTTATGGTTTTTTTGTTCTATTAGGGGATAATAAATCATGGGCTTATCGTAGACGAGAAATGATTGCTTGGTTATGGAATGGGTTAGTGGATACAACTGTGTAGAGTTTCGGTTGTTCAAGATTCCTTCATGAACCTGCATTCCACGCCTAGATCCTCTGCTGCTTGAAACATGCCCTTATCAGCTGTAACTATTTGTAAGTCCTCAGCAGAGGCAATTGCTAGATGAAGGGCATCAAGAGTTCTCAAGGAAGTGCTTAACAGGCTGAGCCATCCCCGGGCCAGCTTCCAATGGTGATTTTTCACTTCAACAACGGTAAAGAGGTTTGTTTCCAGATGAGAAGAAAACATGGCCAGAATGCGATTGGCGTCTGCTTTTTTGATCTCCCCTGTCCTCACCTTTTTGGCAACTGCTGAAAAAAACTCCACTTCTGTCAAGGAACTCAAGGCCGGCCTGACCTGCTGAACAAGCAGGTCTTGGACCTGAACGCTCAATGGTTCGGGAGAATAATAGGCTGCGAGGACACTTGTATCCACATAGAGCATCAAAATCTTTCCTGTTCACGCTCTTGTATGACTGTTTGACTGAGTGCTTCTCCTCGCATCTGAATGGAGTTGCGAAATTTACTCAAGTCGGGAAGCCTTCTTGACTCTTTTTCAACAGGGACAAGTCTGGCAATCTTTTTTCCGCGTCTAAGAATAAATATCTCCTCTCCTTCTTGGATCCTGTTCAAGAGGGAGCTAATATTGGACCGGGCTTGTTTTACATTGACTTCCACAAATATTCCTCCTGTCTAGATAAAATCCATATATATTATATCAGTGTACATCAAAAAGTCAACCTGTGTACAAGTTCTCAATAAGGTGTTTGTCGTGGATGTTCCAGTAACGGTGGACTAAACTGTTTCTAAAATCAAAGAATGGTATTAATTCTTGGAAGAGATCCTTAAACTGCTTCTACTTGCTGATCGCTTATATCTTTCTCCTTGCTGTCAAATTTTAT
>JGI1684J13235_1000889_pt1 | contig 10756 bp, 9 predicted proteins | sample PonA232FremontCA_2_FD_13235 | JGI IMG/M metagenome (IMG submission 13235) | reverse complement strand
GTCAGCAACTTTCCGCTCGGTATTCTCTGGGACTGGGATACTCCACCCGATTCAATCCTGTATACTTTGTTATCGGGTTCGCCTTCCTTGTAAATAGTTTCACCGTGTTCGTAATCTACCCTTGCTCCTTCCGTTTCAACCAGGGAATCAAATAATTCGGCCAGGTTCGAAAAGCTGTTTTCTTTCTTCGTCATATAAATGATGTCCCTCGGCTTGATTCAGTTTATTGTAAGTATTAATTTAAAGTTTAAGTTAATCGCAATCTTTTTTACACGACGCCCGGGCCAATTTCAACAACTCCCCTGTTAGAAAAATTGTTTCATCCGATAGCGCCCGTACGATAATAATGCTCCGGCTTAAAACTTTCAGAAGCTAACTCAGAAGGCAAGTCGATAGCTTTACGTCCGTTGTCAGATCATCGTGGAAGCCTCGTCGATAATTCGCCGCAGCTCTTTTTCCTTCTCTCCCGATATCGGCTTTACCCGGTGTTTGTCGAGCAGTTTTTCCGTCTTCTCCCGGGATCGCTTAATTGAGTAGTCGCTTTCCCACTTGGCTTCACCGATTCTTTTGATCATTTCCGGCGCCATTAGCTCCTTCTTGACGTGTTTTAACGTGTGCTGTTTTCTTAAGTAATTTCCACCATGATCCACTTCCCTGATTACTTCCATCGCTATAGATTCTTCGTTCGTGGACATCTTGGTCGCCGTTCTCTTCGCCATACCGGCTATCTCATCGGTCAATGTAAGTAGTTCCAGGCTGCCGAGGTCACCCGCTCCGGCAAAGGAAAGGTCGTGGATCAGGTTTTGCCCGCTCAATAGCGATCCGTAGAGTGAAACCGCTGACTCCACCCCTGCCTGGAAATCTAGACCGTAGGAATTAGTGCACCCGCCAGTGCCATATATTGGCATCTCGATTAAGTCACCCCACTGACCGGTAGCTGACTGAATGATCAGCATCTCCGGGGAAAAGTAGGTGTTCAAGGCGTTGCGCATATCCATTACGAGCGGCGAGGCGCCGAGGATCACCGGAGTACCCGGGTTGTTTAACTGGGCCAGGACGTTACCACCGAGCGATTCCGCGAAAGCCTGGGCTAGTGATCCGGCCAGAGTCATTGGGGCCGTTGCCCCGGCCTTCTGAGCCGGATACCAGAGCAGGGGCAGGCCGACGTCGGTCCATCGGAGCAGGACTTCCAGGTTTTCCTTCCTGAAAGTCAGAGGTGATACGGGTTCAGCGTACATTGTGACTAGCCTTTCTTCCTCCAGTTTGCTCCTGTCGCCCGAGACCACGGAAATCATGTCGATTAACTTGTCCGTTAATTCCCCTCCATACCAGTTCACTATAGCACCATGTTTCGTGCTGTTTGTTAAAACGGCATAAAGCTGGTAAAAGCCGAGTAAAGGGTCGTCAGTCAGTGTAAAAATCGACCAGACGACATCGATGTTCGAAAGCTGGTCCCCAAGTTTGACTGCACGGGCCAGGTCCTCTTTGGTTGCCTTCCTGCGCCCTCCCTCTTTGCTGTCGAGCACCGAAGTGGTTCCTGTCCCCGCGGTAAAGAATGAACTCTCGTGACCCAGCTCGAACTCGTTCTCTTCGTCCCTTGCTCCCATTTTGAAGGAAGAAGGTGCGGTTTCCAGCGATTCTTCTACGATTTTTTTGGGGAACCTGACGACGTGGCTTTCCGAATTCACCTGGCAGCCGTTTTCTCCCAGCAACCGCCTGGAATCGAGGTCCTCCACTTTTATACCTTTTTCTGCCAGAATCGTCTCTGCCGCTTCGTGTATCTTTTCTACGCTCTCTCTGGAAACGAGGTTTAACTGTCCCCCCTTCGTTCCTTTTCTCACGTGGATCACTCCTCCGTTAGTTTGAATCGTTGGTTAGATATGCTCTGGCAAGAAAATCTTGTAGCGCTCTCTGATCTTAGTGTCAACCTCCTCGGGAATTAGATTTCCTTTTGAGTCTTCCAGGATGGCTCGTGCCCTGTTCCTTGCCCTGCTCCGGGTGTCTCTTGTCCCCTCCTCCTGCCATCTATTTCTGTTTTCTCGATCGAGAACCGCCGGACGGTAGATCTCTTCCGAACGGGATTTTTCGATCGTGTGTCTCTGCGTCAGGAAATCGTTGCCCGGCCCCACCTCCTTAATTACATCCAGTGCCAGGCTATCTTCGTCGACCTCGATTCCCCGCATTGCCCTCGTAACCATTCCGATGACGTCGTTGTCTATTACAAACTTTTCGTAAGAAACCCCCAGCATCGATTCGATCATTCCCGCGGCATGGTGAACATAATTACCACCTGCCAGTCCAACCTGAAGGAGGTTAAATGCCGTTTCGATACCCGCTTGAGTGTCGGGAATTTTAGAATCAGTCTCCCCCGCGTCCGAATATATCGGGACACCTATATGCTCCGCGAGCTGAACTGCTGCTGCATTCATCATTCCAGTCTCGGGAGCGCCGGCAAGATAGGCCATGTTTTTCATGTTGGCTGCGGCAGGGACCGGCCCGTAAAGTATCGGGGTTCCTTCCTGAAAAATCTGAGAGAGAACTATTCCTGAAAGCTCCTCGGCATGAACCTGTGCCAGCAGGCCGGCCAGTGAAGCAGGTGCGGTTGAGCCCGTGACGGGGGCGGAAGAAAGCGCCACCGGAATCCTGTATCCGGCGATTTCCTCGAGAACTTCCGTAGTCCTGATGTCCAGCTTCAACGGACTAACCATCCAGCTGGTAACGAACGAGATAAACGGCCTCTCGAGCAGCGCTTTTTGACCGCCGGCTATCAGGGAAGCCATCTCCACGATGTCTTTCACTTTTTCCGGTACCGTCACTGACTCCTGAACGTTTTTCTTAGTCCCCCGCAGACTGGCGTAAAAACTATTCAGGCTCATCTCCTCCTCCGGAACATCCGTGGGCACTACGGGTGCCTGAAAGAAGTGCACGTTTTCCAGTCCTTCGACCAGTTTGGCAAGCTTGAGCTGGTCTTCCAGCGTGGATGCTCTCGTTCGGACGCGAGCATCCAGGTCAAGGACGTTTACTGCCGCGCCACCGGTGCCGAAGTATGCCTTTCTGTCCGCCAGTTCCAGATCGTTCTCCTCCTCTCTGCCGTAAAGCGTGACAGTCGAGGGGGCCATGGATACGAATTTTTCTACCATGCCCTCCGGCAACCTGGCCCTACGCTCTTTTAAGTCCACGTTTGCTCCATTCTTCTCCAGTAACTGGAGGTATCTCTCCGAGTCCGCTTTAATTCCGACTTCCTGAAGGATATTTAACCCGGAATCATGAATTCGTTCTACCTGTTTCTCCGTTAATGGGTTTAGTTTGTTTCCGACCAGCCCGGGGTAGTTCATGGTTTCTCCTATAAGACCAACCTCAAAGATCGTAGTAAAGCACGTGCTCAAACGGATGTGGCTTGTCTTCGAGTGAGTTTTTTTCTTTCCTTTTCAGCCTGAGCCAGTTTTTGATCTGGGTTTCTCGAAATACTTCCCCTTTAAGCAGGTAAGCGTGATCCTTTTCGAGAGCTTCCAGTGCCGACGCGAGCGAATTTGGCACGCTCTTTATCCCTTCCTTTCTATCTTCCTGCAGTTCGTATATGTTTTGCTCCATCGGACCGTAATCCCGGTCTATCGGGTCGATTTGTTTTTCAATACCGTCGATTCCAGCCATGAGGACGGCGGAATAAGCAAGGTACGGGTTACAGGTGGCATCCACGGTGCGCAGTTCGACCCTCTTTTTTTCTTTTGATTCGACGTAACCGGGAATCCTGATTGCAGCGCTTCTGTTTGCCCCTCCGAAGACGAGATCGACCGGAGCTTCGTGACCGGAAATCAGCCTCCTGTAGGAATTGGTGGTCGGATTGGTAATTCCGGAAAGGCTCTTCCCGTGCTCGATTAGACCACCCAGGAAGTACAGGGCCAGCTGGCTCAGTCCCCCGTACTTCTCGCCGGCAAATAGGTTTTCCCCGTTTTTTCTCAGGTAATGATGAAGGTGCATCCCGTTTCCGGGGAAATCGTTCAACGGTTTTGGCATAAAGGTCGCGGATTTCCCGACTGACGCGGCTATTGTCCTGACAGCGTGTTTGATAAAGAGTGTTTCGTCGGCGACTTCGGGCAGGTTTGTAAAATCAACCTCTATCTCCGACTCCCCAGCACCGCCCAGTTCGTGGTGGTGGTACTTTACCGAGACTCCCTGACTTTCCAGAAAAGAAGTTATCCGGTTTCTCAATTTCGCAATGCTGTCACCAGGTCTGGGGGCATGGTAGCCTCCGGATTTTGGGAGTGGGTGTGACGAACCCTCACCTTTCGGCCCTCGATCCGGTTGTTCAGGAGAACTTAGTGAAAAGGCCCCGACGTTATCACCGTAGTAAAATCGTGCACTATCAAAGACATAAAACTCGTATTCCGGGCTGATCCGAAATTCGTCGGCGATTCCCGATTCCTGCAAATATTTGGCCGCCCTTTTTGAAGTTCCGCGCGGATCGTGAGTAAATCTCTCCTTTTCGGAGCTACCGCTAACCCGGAAGATGTCGCCTACCAAGCTCAAGACCTGTTCTTCTTCCGCCGGTTCCAGTCTGGCCGTAGATAGGTCCGGGACCAGAAGTAAATCGCTGTCCTCAACGCGACTGTAGCCGTAAGAAGAACCGTCGAAGCCCAGGCCGCTCTCCAGAAACTCTCTGGTGAACTTCGATCTTGGTATCGTGAGGTGTCGCCACCTGCCTTCAGGATCGACTACTTTGAAGTCGACGAACTCGATGTCTTCTACCTTTAATTTTTCCTTCAGTTCAGAAAATATTTCCTCGAAACTTTGCGGCATTTTACCCCCCTTTTCGGCGGCTTAAAATTTATTTGGCGAAACGAACGCCGGTGGTCATTCATCCGCAATATCGAAGCTTGTTTTATAAATCCTTCTGACTTCACCTCGATTGGCGGGACGCGGGTTCGTCTTTGCATTGACGTTCTTTACCGCCCTTTCTACCAGCTCAGGCAAATCCTTTTTGTTTAATTCGAGTTGAAAGTTCGAATAATCGTAAAGGTTCAGCAGATTCTCCATCTTCTCGGCAAAACGATTATCGAATTCTTTCTCCAGAACTCTCAATTTGTCGGGAACTGCCTCCCGGTTGAATTCCAGTACGGGCTGGAGCAGTTTGGCGTTGGTCAGACCGTGGTTCGCGTCGTAAAAACCGCTTATCTGGTGTGACATAGCGTGAACCAGGCCCAGGCCGACGTGCTGCATTGCCGCGCCGCCCAGGGTACTTGCCAGTGACATATCTCCCCTGGCTTTCAGGTTCTTTCCGTTATCGATAGCGCTTTCCAGTGATTCGAATACGAGGTCGATCGCTTTTAAGGCCAAAGTGTCCGATAAATCGTTGCTTTCCGCGGATAAGAACGCTTCTAGGGCGTGCGACAAGGCGTCTATTCCCGTGGAAAATGTCAGTTCTGGTGGTAGCGTCACTGTAAGTTCCGGGTCCACTATGGCCGTAAGTGGTCCCATCTCGGGACAACCGATCGATAGTTTCTCGTTCGTCTCCGGTTTGGAAATGACTGCCCAGTAATCTACCTCGCTTCCCGTACCGGAAGTGGTCGGCAGGGCGAAAAAGGGTAAAGAAGGTTCGATCCTTTCGGAAGACTGATCCAGCTGAACTATATCTTCTTCGCCGTTGGCTAGGCAGAGGCTTATTGCTTTAGTAGTGTCTATTACGCTTCCGCCTCCTATTCCCACCAGGCAGTCCAGTTCTTTACCGTGGAACTCGTTGTAGCCTCCAGAAACCGTTGAGAGGTGTGGGTTACTCTCTACTCCGGTAAATAAATTAACCTCCCGATTCTCCCTCAGATCGTTCTCCACGTCCTCGAGTAATCCCAGGTCCCTGATTATTTCGTTCGTAACTATACCTATCGACTTAAATCCGCGACTTTCGACCTCACTGATCAGGTGCTTTCTTTTTCCGGGCCCAAATTTGACCTTCGTTGGAAGCACGAAGTCGAAGTAACTCCCTTCCGTTTCCATACTCAACTCCTTGTTCAATTGACATAAAACAGAGGGCCAGAATTGATAAACTGGCCCTCTGTCCCTTAAACCTCAACTTACTTTTATTCTTCCACCAGGTCGTGCTCCACCAGGTAATCGTGTGCTGCTTCGTCGGCGTCCATCTTCTCAATATCGACCATCCCGTTCAGGGCGGACCAGGCTTTCTGGCTTTCCGTCATATATTCGGGGGTCCAATCCTCGCCTCCTCCTGGGAACGTTGCCACTAGTTCGTTGAGTATTTCCTCCAGTTCGGGGTATTCGTTGAGGACTTTGCTCCGTACCACCGGCGTGAGGTCGTAAGGCGGGTAGAAGCGTTTGTTGTCCTGTAAGACCACCCAATCGTGCTCGGCAATAGAGGAATCCGTGGCAAAGACCATCCCCACTTTCGTCTGCCGGTTTGCCAGGGCTGTTACCGAGGCCCCGGGAGCACCCGTTTTGAGATGACTGTCGGATATTTCGAAGTCGTAATACTCCTCCAGCGCGGGTAACCCGTCCGGCCTCTGGGAGTACTCGAAGTCGATAAATGTGTTTATTTCACCGTCCTCACTTCTATATAGTTCGGCCAGGTCCGACATGGTCTTTAGGTTGTTCTCCTCCGCGTATTCGGGCCACACGGCGAGTGCGTACGTATTGTGGTTCCAAATTGGATCGAGCCAGACCAGGTTGTTATTAGTTTTGTCGACGGCTTTGACGACGGCGTAAAGCGCTTCGTGTCCAATTGCTGGGTCGTAAGGGTATCCGAGATGGGTCATCCATGCGGTACCCGTATACTCCGCACAGATATCTATGCTGCCGTTTTCCAGGCCTTTCCGCATGACCATGGAGGAGAGGTCCGACCTCAGTTTGACTCGAAAGCCGTGCTCTTCCAGTACCTGTTTCATCAACTGGCCCATAATGTACTGCTCGGTAAAGTTCTTGTTCCCCACCACGACCTGCTTGTCCTGGGCGAGAACACCTAAAGTTGCACCGACCAGTATGAGGGCAATTAATAGTGTTGCTGTTATTCTTTTCATCGCAATACCTCCTTGGGTATTTGTCGATTGAGCCTTGCTGTTGAGGTACTTAAACTTCCGGCCGCTAGTTACCACCCCCTTATGAGCAATCCGGTTTAACCCTTTTTTAACCCTCTTGGAGTCATCCAGCTCTCGAAGCCCTCCAGTAGAGTATCCAGAATCACCGCCAGGGCTGCAGTTGGTGCAGCACCCTGGACGATAAGAAGCGGGATCTGGGTGTACAGCCCCGTCAGAATGATTTTGCCCAGACCTTCACCCCCCACCAGAACAGCCAGCGTGGCCGTTCCGACACATATTACCGTGGAAGTACGGATTCCGGCCATTATCACGGGCCTTGCCAGCGGCAGCTCGATCTTCCAGGCGATCTGTGCCCTCGACATCCCCATGCCTTTGGCGGATTCGATTATCGCCGGGTCGATATCATTTATGCCTGCATAAGAATTCCTCAGGACCGGCAAAAGGGAATAAACGAAAAGCGCAATTATGGCCGAGTTGAAACCGTAACCCAGTATCGGTGCCATGATAGCTATAACTGCCAGGCTGGGTATGGTTTGTCCCACGTTCGCAGTTCCCACGATTGGCGTGGCCAGGTTCTTCAACCCGGGCCTGGTAACCAGTATGCCGAGTGGAACTCCCACCCCTATTGCCAGTAGCTCTGCTATGCCGACCATTTTGATATGGTTCCAGCCCTGCCTCATGATGTCGCCATAGGTCTTGGGTTGCATGTACTTGAGGCTATCGAGTTCCGTAATCCAGACGGTCAGCCCTATGAAAATACTCAACAATATAATCAGAACTAGTCTCCGTCGCATTTTACACCTCTGGGTGCCTGCCGCCTCGTTCCGTGTAGGTTTCTCCGATCAACTTTTGAAGGTCGTGAAAAGTCAGCAACCCCTGCAGTTTATTGGCCTCGTCGACCACGGGGAGGTTGGCCACATCCTTTTCCAGCATTACCGTTAGAGCTTCCGCCAGACTGGTACCAATTTGGGCCGATCCAGTATCCGCAACCATGGCATCGGCTACCCTCCCGGAATCGACCCCTTCTGCATCTTCTTTATTGATCCAACCCTTGAGCCGGTTTCCGGTTTCGACGACGATCAGGTAGTTTATCTCGTTGGTTTCCATGGTTCGTTTTACGTCCTCTAGGTCGTCGTCCTCCCTGACGACGCGCGGTGATTGCTTCATTGCCTCTTCGACCCGCATTAGCCTCAAGCTTTTAAGCGTCCTATCGCTCCCGACGAAATCACGGACGAACCTGTTTTTTGGGGCGGCCAGGAGCTCGGCCGGCGGTGCGTACTGGATCAACTCTCCGTCCTTCAAAAGCGCCACTTTGTCACCCATCTTGATCGCTTCGTTTATGTCGTGGGTGACGAAGACTATCGTCTTTTTGATTTCTTCCTGAATTTTCAGAAACTCGTCCTGTAACCTGTCCCTGGTTATCGGGTCAATCGCGCCAAAGGGTTCGTCCATAAGCATTATGGGTGGATCGGCCCCGAGAGAGCGCGCCACACCAACCCTCTGTCGCTGACCGCCAGAAAGCTCGGTCGGGTACTTATCAATAAATTCGTCCGGATCCATCCCCATCAAATCGAGCAGCTTGCGTGACCGTTCTTCACTCTCTTCCGCCGACCATTTTTTTAACTTTGGTACTGTCGAGATGTTTTCTTCCACCGTCATGTGTGGGAATAAGCCGATTTCCTGAATTGCGTAGCCCATCTCCCGCCTGAGCTCGTTTTCATCCATTTCCTTATTATTGGTTCCGTCGATGTAAATATCCCCTTCCGTGATAGGTATCAGGCGGTTAATCATTTTCATGGTAGTGGTCTTCCCGCAACCGGAAGGGCCGAGTAGCACGCAGAGCTCCCCCTCTTTGACTTCAAAAGTGACTCCTTTAACTGCTTTGGTGCCGTCGGGGTAAATCTTCTTGACGTCCTGTAGTTTTATCATTTTTTTAATCCTTCCGGGGTAAATAATTTTTCCGCCAGTGCCAGCAAGCCGTCGGCCAGCAAAGCCAGGATCGAAACGAAGATTGCGCCAGTTATGATCATGTCCATTCTGGAGGTCCTCAGGCCTCGAAAAATAGGTACACCCAGACCTCTAGCGCCGATAAATACGGCGATAGTAGCGATGCCGATGTTAATTACCACGGCGTTGCGCAACCCAGCCATTATTATCGGAACTGCCAGGGGGAGTTTGATCTTAAATAGTATTTGCCGTGGGGTCATACCCATCCCTCTGCCCGCTTCTATCATTGCCGGGTCCACTTCTCGAATTGCAGTATATGTATTGCGGAGAATGGGGAGTTGACCGTAGAGGATCAGCGCGATGACTGCAGGCAAGAACCCGATCGATGGCAGGTTAAGTGCGGTTAAGAGGGGCATTAAAAGCCCGAACAGTGCCAGGCTCGGAATGGTCATCATTATGCCTGCGAGATACAGTACCGTATCGGCCACCTCTTCCCTGCCCTTGCCCGCAATAAATATCCCGAGAGAAACGCCGATAAAGACCGCAAGCGAGTTCGAAACAAATATCAACCAAAGGTGGTCCAGCGTCCAGCTACCGATAGTTATCCAGTGGCCATTAACGTAATTCCATACTTCCATTCACTTCACCCCCTGAGTCGCCCGGGTCAGTCCTTGTTTTTACCGCCTTCCTCGCTGTAGTTCTTTAAGAAGTACTTTTTTGGACCTTCGTAATGATTCCTTACGGTTTCTCTGACTGCCTGTAAGTCACCGGATTTCATTTCGTTTAACAGTTCAAAATGAATCCTAATTGCTTCGTCTCCGTTATCTTTCCAGTATTTAATCACCGTCTCCCGCAGAAGCTCGTTGTGCGTCTGCTTCCAGAGGGAGCTCATGGTGTTACGGACTATTACGTTTTCCACTGCTTCCGCGATGAACAGGTGAAACCTGGCGTTTACCTCGTAGGCTCGCTCGTACCGCTCGCCCAGCAAAAGTTCTTTGAATTCGTTGAATATCTGCCTCAACAGTTCGAAATCCCTATCTTCAAGCGACGGAATCGCTTTCTCTACGACCCCAGGTTCAAAAACCTTTCTTGCATCGAAGACGACCATTGGGCTTTCACTTTCCTCTATAACCGGCAAAATGAGTGCTTCCAGTTCCTTGGCATCGGGGGTATTTTCGACGTATGTGCCCGAACCCGGCTTCGAGCTTACTATGTTTAAAGCCTGCAGTGTTCCTATCGCCTCCCTGATAGAATTTCGGCTAACACCCATTTTTTCGGCGAGTTCCCTCTCCGGGGGTAGCCTGTCTCCCACTTCGTAATTTCCTTCTAGAATGGTATTTATTATCTTCTCCGACACTTTGATATAGGTCTTTTTCTCCTGTTCGATTTCACCAAACTCCATGCGCTGTTTTCACCTCAAAATTGGTTAACCAATTAATTGATATACCATCTGAATTTTTTTGTCAAGTTTTGAGGCAATAATATTTTAAATTAAGAATAAACTCCCGAGAATACTTTTAATTTTAATAAAATGTTATAAAAACATTGGTTTTGTGGAAATCATTCAGATCCCAGGGGCTTACTCGGGAAGCGGAAGTGTTTTTTGGACGAGCAATGAACTCGATTTCTAACTGAGAAGTTTAAATAAAGAAATCAAGTAAGAATAAATCTGGTACGCCCGGGAGGATTTGAACCCCCGACCTACGGATCCGCAATCCGTCGCTCTCATCCACTGAGCTACGGGCGCAAGTTTTGGCGGAGGAGGNGGG
>JGI1684J13235_1000888_pt1 | contig 10757 bp, 8 predicted proteins | sample PonA232FremontCA_2_FD_13235 | JGI IMG/M metagenome (IMG submission 13235) | reverse complement strand
TGGTACTATAGAGATGATTATCAACCTTGCTTAGCAGATAGTTACGTGCTATCCTATTGTTGATGAGCTCTTGTAAAATATTTGAAAATATATCGCTCTTCATAACTAACACCTCCCTTTTTTAAGTTTTGGAATAATGTTTCTATAACTCATATCTATAATTCTCTTTCAAATATAATGAGAATATTCTCAAAACCAAAATAATTTAACAATAATTTGTATATGTTAAATAACAACAAACTAAATACTGAAACAGTGGTGCTATCTATAATTCTGATCAAAAATTAAATCTCTATTATCTTCCCCACTCCTCCTTCAACATATTTATCAGGATAAAGATGTTTAATCTCCTGGATATGCTGAGTACAATGTGTTGGACAAATCAACTCAAGATTCTCAAACAACTCATATTCGTTAAAACCATGTAATCCCCCAATAATGCCATAAATTGAACCAAATTGTAAAGCAGTATCCAGTATGTGCTTCATTTTTGGATGTGAACAACCAACCACGACTACTATTCCTTTCGGTGTGGAGATCGCCATAGACTGCTCAATATGGTCAAGTTCACCGGTAGTATATACATTTTCATGAAGTTTCCCTGGCTGATTGTTATGAACAATTTGTTTTGCTCCATGTACGCCTCTTAAGGACGGAGGAAGATAAATATTCACATTGTTATTTTCATGAAGAAATGCTGACAAACCACCTGTATGATCAAAATGATTGTGAGAAATAAAAACATCATCAACCATGGAAGGTTCTATATTGAGTTTTTGCATGTTTTCAAGCAACATATTTCCTTTTGTGCCAGTATCAAAAAGAATATTCCTCTCTCCGGTTTCTACATAAGCAGAAAAACCCCAGTCGTAATCAAGTCCGGGTTTAAAAACGAAATTGTCATAAATAATTGTTAACCTCATATCCTTCTCCTTTAATTCCACAAATCAATTTGTGTGAATTCACATATTTGTATAATCTATAAAAAGCAGGAACCACCATAATCAGTTGTTTCTTTTGCGTTGTGATTCTGGTATGGTAGGTTCCTGTCAATTATACTAAACCAAAACAGCTTATGCCTATAGATACAAAACCATTTTAAAGATGCAGAGCTGTAAAAAAACGGTCATTCACCATGTATCTTCTTTTTCTTTTCAAGCAACTCCTCGTGACTCTCCTGATGTGCAGGATCTGCAACAATAGCATCAACCGGGCATACCTCTTGACATTGTGGAGAATCATAAAACCCAACACACTCAGTACATAAATCCGGATTAATGACAAATATATCATCGCCTTCGGAAATAGCACTATTAGGACATTCATCAACACACACTCCACATGCAGTACAATCATCAGTAATTTTTAGTGCCATAATTCACCTCCTTATTTATTGAAATTAGACATATCCTTAACAAAGATAATGAGAATATTCTCATTTACAAAATTTATTTAGATTTATTTAAAACAGCGTAATCCGCAGATTAATGTATTATGCATAAATTGTCTTAATTTAGCACGTTTAAAAATTTACTATATGAAAATTCTTGAAAGCATACAACAACGCTACAGCCTGAGAAATTACGCTGACAAACCGGTTGAAAAAGAAAAAATTGAACGTTGTCTGGAAGCAGCACGCCTGGCGCCTTCAGCTTGTAATGCTCAACCATGGAAATTCGTGGTTGTTGACAATCCGGAATTGAAAAAAGAAGTTGCCAATGCTGCACGCGCTGAAATGCTCAACATGAATAAATTTGCGAACGAAGCGCCTGTTATTATTGCAATTGTCATGGAGCCGGCCAATGCAACTTCAACCCTTGGAAGCAAAATTAAAAGGAAACATTATCCGCTCATGGACATTGGAATAGCTGCCGAACATATCTCTCTGCAAGCTACCGAAGAAGGTCTCGGAAGTTGTATGATCGGGTGGTTGAATGAAAAAAAGGTGAAGAAGACTTTAGGAATTCCTTCTGCCAGAAGAATTCCCCTTCTGATTACTTTGGGTTATCCTTCAGAGCAACATGAATCATGGCGACCAAGAAAGGATTTTGATGAAGTAGTGACGTATAACAAATACAAATAACAAGGCATTTCATAAGTAGCAGGCAATGAGTGAAAGAGCGGAATTGCAAATTCAGCTCAGCAGCAGGGGGCGTAAAAATTAAATAGATTTTTCATATGCAGGTACTTTGCTGAAGTAGTGAGTTATAATAACTATAAATAAGCTTATGATACAATTTAGAATTTGGCTGATCATATTCGCCGGGATTTTGATAATAGTACACTTAGCAACGATAGACTATAGTAACATGAGCTGTTTACAAAACGATGGTAACTATGTTGGCATACTTACCATGATTTTAATAATTATCAGTATGATCTTATCAAATCGATATGAGAGAAGAAAAAGGAATAAAGAAAATCTAAATAATCAAAATCACTGATAATTAATAGCTTAAGACCTTTTGAATGAAATCAATATAGTAACAGAACTACATTTCGCCTCCTTCTTCCATATTCATGCCGTCCCCTCCGCGATTTTGCCTTCTGCCATTTTTATAGTTGTTAATCCGCCAGGTTACATTCAGCATGATCATCGGAGCTTTATGTTCATAGAGGCGATAGTTATAAAACGCATCTGTATCAATTGTAGATTCATGTTTTCCCGTACTGAATACATCACGTACCTGGAGGGTGAGATTCAATTTGTTATCGTATAAGGATTGCCTGATAGCTCCGTGCATATAAAAGTAACCTGCCTCCTTTTCCTGCGCCTCAACCTCCGGACTGCGATAAGAAGGATTAAGCTGAAGGCGTGTATTTTCTGCAAGGTTAAAAATATGACTCCACCTTGTAGACCAGGTAAAACTATGCTTATCAAAATCAACGCCATTGAGTTCACCTTCCACACGGTAATCATAGAAATTACCAGTAAGACTTGTCTCCCACCATTTTTGAATATTCCAGTTGACCATCAGCTCAGTCCCCAGAGCGTAGTCAGTGCCGACATTTTCGTATGTTCTCAGCATTATATTGTCATCGTAAACACTTCTTATCCCTTCAATACGATTCTCTGTTGACCGGTAATAGAGTTCCATAGATATTGAGTTCCTGTCAAATTCCTTCTGATATCCCAATTCATAGGAATTAATGTATTCCGGGACTAATCCGGGATTACCTCTTCTAATATTATAAGCATCAGACCAGGTATAGAATGGCTCGAGATACCAACCTCTTGGCCGGTCAATACGACGGCTGTAACTTGCCATTAACTGATGTTCATTGGGCATTTGATAGGAGAAATGAATAGTAGGGAAGTAATCCCATCTGTCGATGTTGAAAGCTTCATCGCTATCCTCCATTGATATATCTCTGTAGGTATATTCTCCTCTAAAACCAAGTTGGTATCCAAGATTGCTTAATTCACCACTCATCAGAGCATAACCCGCATGAATGTTACGGGCATAGATTGAATTATGGCTATAAAGTGGCTGCAGAATATAATCTTCGTTGTTTAGATCATAGTGATACATCTCATTCCATTCTTCTGAGTCTCTAATTCTCCCCTGTGCACCGGCCTCAATCTTAATCTCAGTAGAAAATGGCTGTTTGTAGTTTAAACGGTATCTCAATCCTTTGGAAGGACCACCTTCTTTGGATTTCTGACCACCTGAAATTTCATTTTCAGAATTAAACATAGTATTTGTGGATTCCGACCCTCCATCACGCTGATAAAGCATCAACTGAAGGTCAAATTTATGGTCTTTTGAACTAAATTCGCGTGAATAATCGGTGTTCAAAGAGAAAAAATCCCCTGAACGTTCACTAACTTCATCGCTGGTGTATACATTTTTTTCAGGATTGACTGAAGTCCACTCATGAAAGGTGGTGCTTGATGTACTTTCATGTCCACGATTCCCGTAACGTCCGCTAATGGTTAACGAATTCTTTTCATTTGGAAACCATTCGAAACCCGCACGAGCACTATACCGTTTTCGGGCACGTTCATAATCCCCGTCTTGTGTGAGGTAAGTTGTATCATTACCATAAGTAAAATTATCAATTTCAATAGAACCGGGATATTTTCTGTCGGTAACATCCGCTCCGACAAAAACATTGTAATGTTCAGTGCGGTAATTAAAAAGAAAATCTCCGCCATACTTTTCATCCAAACCAACGTCTAAATGTGTAATTCCACTAATTCCCTCCAATGTCCTTTTCTTAGTCACGATATTGATAATACCGGCTGTTCCTTCAGGATCATATTTTGCAGAAGGATTTGTAATGATTTCAATATTTTTTATCATTCCCGCCGGAATTTGCTGAAGGGCATCATTTGCATCCTGCACAGAAGGACGGTCATCAATTAAGACGGTAAAATTAGAATTTCCTCTAAGGCTCACATTTCCTTCAATATCTACCTCAACAGAGGGAACGTTTTCAAGTATATCTACAGCATTACCGGAAATAGAAGTATATTGTTCCGAAACATGCACAACTTTTTTGTCGATTTGATATTCTATAGCATGTTCATTTGCAGTGACTGTAACTTCTTTAAGTTCCTCGGATTTTGGCATTAGTCTAACTTCGCCAACATCCAGGTGTTTATTATTTTCGTCTATACTTATTTCATTTTGATAGCTATTATATCCAATAAAGCCAACATGGAGAATATAAGTTCCAGTATTTTTTGTACGAAGTTTAAAACTACCATCTATGTTGGTTGCAATTCCGTCCACCTGGGTTGAATCTCTTTTGCTCAGGAGTACAACTGTGGAATACTCCATAGGTTTTCCTGTAACTTCATCAACCACGGTTCCTGAAACGATATAAGTAGATATATCACTATCATTGGAAGCATAACTATATCCCGACAGTGAAAAAAGCAAAAACAATACGGTGAATAATTTAATATTTAATTTCATGTTTTATGTTTTAAATTGTAATTTAGATTATTAATGACAATACTAAAAATCCGAAATCCTTATTCCGGATTATTGTTCAGGCAAAAGAATGAAAACATTCTGTAGAAATTTTGTATTTTTTGCGATACGGTCAAAATGACAAAACATAATTATGAAGTCACTGTAAAAATATGCCTTCCTTCATGATAGGAATAATCGATACTGAGATCACTAACCTCACAAATTTTTTTCACAATAGCCAGTCCCAATCCAAGCGTTTTATTTTTATTGCCTCTTCGAAAACGATTAAAAATTTCTTTCTCGGGAAATTCTGGTGGATTACCAACATTAGAAATGACCAGATAATTCTGATAAGTCTTAATATTGATAACACTCGAAGGTTGTGCATATCGCATAGCGTTTTTAAGAAGATTACGCAGCATGATATCCAGCAATCCGGGATCAATTGTAAATTTCTGTTGGTCATCAAGTTCTGTTTCAAAGGATAGCGATTTCATTTCAGCTAATTCTTCAATTTTTTCAAGATGATGTCGAATGACAGGAGCAGTTTCAACATACTGAATATCAAAAAACTCTTTGTTTTCTATGCGTGTAAGTAAATTAAGAGCTTTACCCAATTTGGATAATTGCCGGGTTTCTTCATGAATGGTTTTTAGTTTTTCTACCTGCTCCTCATCCAGCTTATTTGAAGACAGCAGAGATTCTGTTTTATTCTGAATGATACTTAAAGGTGTTTGTAACTCATGAGACATATTCTCAGTGTACTCTTTCAGCTGATAATAATCACTCTCAATTCGTTTCCGCATGCGCTCATATAACTGCTTAAGCCTGGCAAATTCATAAGTAGAAGTCTTTATATTATCAAGCGCTCCGGATGCGCCAAGTCTATAGCCAGCCATCTGCTTCAGGATTCGCCTGAACGGATCAAAAAGATAACCGGAAAACAAATAATTTGACAGGAATAATGCTACCACAAGAACAATAAAAACCGGGAACACAATATGATACACATCATCTTTGAACCTATAGAGTTCATCAGCCTCCTTGGTCATCGAAACCTTGTAATGATTCTCATTTACAGTCAAATAGGTGTTTTTTTTCCGATAAATATTTTCCCGCTGTGTATGCTCGTTCAACATTACAGTATCTGTGTAAAAGGGCTGGAAATCATCCGGAACCTTTTTCACTTTTTGAACATTAGCCCAGGATGAATTTAATTCTTCCTCAGGATTTTTCTCCAGTATATATTCAATACGATGTTCCCTGTGCTCGAAACGATTTTCAAGAATCCTGTGCATATGCTCGTTCGCTTCTTTCTGAAGAATAAAAGCGCTGATTAAAAAAGAAGCAAAGATGAAAAGAAGATAAAAAAACACAACCTTCGTTAGCAGTTTAAAACGTCTCTTTTTCATGTCTAGTCAATTAAAAATTTATACCCCATTCCATACATTGATTTAAGATAATCGTTTCCTCCGGCAAGTGTGATTTTTCGTCTCAAATTTTTTATATGGTTGTAAATAAACTCAAAATTATCTGCCTGATCGACATGATCCCCCCATAAATGCTCTGCTATACTCTCTTTAGTAAGAAGGCGGTTTTTATTATATATCAAAAACAGCAATAAATCATACTCTTTACGGGTTAATTGAATTAATGTATTATTGACTGTCACCTGTGAAGCATTCAAATCTATCGAAATTTCATTTACCGTTACTGTATTACTTCCTCCTGCCTTTCTTCGTCTCAATATCGAGCGGATCCGGGCATTTAGTTCGGATTTATGAAATGGTTTTGTCAGATAATCATCAGCTCCGTACTCTAGACCTTTAACTTTTGAATCCAGAGAATCTTTGGCAGTAAGCACAATAATTGCTGTTTCCGAATCTTTTTCTTTAATTTGTCTAATCAAATCCAGACCATCTCCATCCGGTAACCCCAGGTCGACAATGATGAGCTCATATTGATAAAGCTCCACTTTTTCCCGGGCATTTCTTAAAGTCAGGGCATATTCGGTAACAAAATTGTTTTCCCGGAGGAAAGTCGCTATTTCTTCTACAAGCTGTTCATTATCTTCTACAATAAGTATTTTCATCGGCTCAGAAATTCAACCAAAGGATACCATTTAGTAACGATGGCATCCTAAGTTAGGTTTTATCTAATTCTTAGCAAAAATAATGATCAATTCTGTAGAAAATTAGTACAAAATGTTGGATTAAAGTTCTTATACTAACCCAATCAAAAGCCCATTCTCCCTCCTCCTTCTCTTCTTCGTTCTTCTTGCCTTTCTTCTCCATTGTCATTAATGTGCCATGTTACATTCAGCATCAGGATAGGAGTTTTGTTTTCATGAAGCCTGTAACTGTAGAAATCGTCTTCGTCTACAATTTCCTCGTGTTTTCCCGTTCCAAATATATCCCGGGCCTGCAGGGTTAAACTAAGATTATCATTCATCATAGAATACCTAAGCGCTCCATCCATTTCAAAAGAAGCCTTTTCTTTTTCCTGCGCTTCTACCTCAGGACCCTCATAGTCCGGATTAAACTGAATCTTGAATTTATCAGTAACATGAAAGGTTTGGTTCCAGTTAAATGAATAAGTAAAACTTTGCCGGTCGAACTCTGTCTCATTCAATTCACCTTCCACGCGATAGTGGTAGAAATTCCCGGTAAAGCTATTTTCCCACCAATCTGCAAAATTAATATTCAGCATGATTTCACTACCAAGCGAATAATCATTACCAATATTTTCAAACGTCTGCATCATAATATTATCCCTGTAAACACTCTGAACACCTTCAATTTTGTTCTGTGTTTTTCGATAATAGAGTTCTGCTGAAAATGAATTATTGTTAAAACTTCTCTGGTACCCCAGCTCATAAGAATTGATATATTCAGGTTCTAACCCTGGATTTCCCTTTCGTACATTATAGGCATCTTCCCATGTTAAAAAAGGTTCCATGAACCACCCGTGTGGCCTGTCAATTCGGCGTGTATAGCTTGCCATAAACTGGTGATTATTTGGCAACTGATAAGAAAAATGTAAAGTCGGGAAATAATCCCATCGATTAATCCGGGTTGAGCCATCCCGTCCCTTAATTCGTATATCCCTGAACGTATATTCACCACGGAAACCTAATTGGTAGCTCAAATTCCTAAGGTCCCCTTTCACCAATGAGTAGCCGGCGTGTATACTCCGATCATAAATGGATTCATGGCTAAATCTATCCTGTAAAATATAATCATCGCTGTCAGTGTTGTATTGGTACATTTCGTTCCATTCATCTGAATTTGTCAAACGCCCCTGTGTACCAATTTCAAATTTTACCTTTTCCGTAAACGGCTTTTTATAATTCATTCGATATCTTAATCCTTTAGAAGGACCTCCTTCAAGAGATTTTTGGCTGCTCCGGATTACATCATTCGCATTAAAAAGCGTATTTACATGGTCAGAACCACCGGAAAACTCATACAACATAAGGCGCAAATCAAGCTTATGTTCAGTAGAGTCAAATTCATAGGTATATTCCGTATTTAATGAATAAAACTCATGATCTCGCTTACCGTTTTCTTCGCTTGCGTATTCGCGTCTGTTGTGTTCGTTACCTTCATAACTTAACCATTCATTGTAGGTAGTATTGGAAACCCCTTTATTCCAACCGTTTCCATATCTTCCACTTATAGATAAAGTACTTTTTTCGCTGAAATAATAATCGATACCGGCTCTGAAACTGTAATCGCGGTCGAGATCATCATTAGACCCTTCCGAAATAAGATGAGAAGTAGTATCCCCGCGGTAAGTCCGGTTCTTCGATTCCATAGAGCCCGGATAATTTCGTTTATTGTAATCTGCACCAATAAAAGCCTTGATCTTATCAGTCTTATAATTAAACTGAAAATCACCTCCGTACTTTTCATCAAGACCTGCATTCAGGTGAACAATACCACTAATTCCTTTCAAGGCATCCTTTTTGGTGACGATGTTTATGATACCGGCTGTACCTTCCGGGTCATATTTAGCTGAAGGGTTTGTTATGACTTCAATGTCCTTGATAGAAGTGGCCGGAACTTGTTGTAACGCTTCATTTGGCTGCAACACGGTTGGCCGGTCATTTATCAATACAGTGAAGTTGCTGTTGCCACGAAGGCTCACATTACCTTCAATATCTACCTGTATCGAAGGGATGTTTTTTAAGATATCCACAGCATTACCGGAAATTGAAGAATACTGCTCATCTACATTGATTACTTTCTTATCAATTTCATAATCCATGGAATACTCATTTGCCTTTACAGTAACCTCATCAATTTCTGATGCACTCGGTGAAAGGGGAATTTCTCCCAGTTTTACTTCTTTTTCTTCTTCCCCGATTTCAATTATTTTACTATGTTCTTCAAATCCCACAAATGTAATCTGAAATATATATTTGCCGGGGTCATCGGTACTGATAGAAAATTTTCCGTCAATGTCTGTTGCAATCCCATCAACAATACTACTATCTGAAGGGTGAAGTAATGCAGCTGTAGCATACTCCAACGGGTCGCCCGTGGTTCTTTCAACAACTACCCCGGAAACTTTATATTTGGAACCACCTGGTTTGCTGGCAGGTTGTGCTTTAATAATCAATACATTAAAAATTAAAATAATTGAAAATAGAACCAATCTGTAATTCATAAATTCCTTATTTTTTTGTTAAACATTAAATAACCAATAAGTTCGATTACAAATACAAAAAAGAAATCTGTATAAAATTTGTAGATTTAGATAGAACCTATCCTTAAAAGTGGTATCATGTTTGAATGGCATTTTTTTCTAAGAAACTTCTGAAAATTATTTGGATTGATGTAATATTGTATTTCTTAAACGCAATTGCCATGAACCAGATACAAGAAAACCTTTCGTTAAAGCCTTACAATACTTTTGGAGTAGAAGCAAAAACCAGATATTTCATCCATTGTACATCAATGCAGGAAATAACAAAAATATTAAAGGATCCTGACTTCAAAAAAGAAAAGAAACTCATACTGGGCGGAGGAAGTAATATTCTTTTTACCAGGGATTTTGAAGGACTGGTGATTAAAAATTCCATTTCAGGAAAAGAAGTTATTAAGGAAGATAAGGAAAAAGTAACCATTCGCGTAGGTGCAGGTGAAGATTGGGATGAATTTGTCGGATATACTGTAAAAAATGACTGGAGCGGACTGGAAAACCTTTCCTACATTCCGGGAGATGTTGGGGCCAGCCCTATTCAAAATATAGGCGCTTATGGGGAAGAAGTGAAAAATACCATACAAGAAGTGGAAACGCTTGATGTGAACACGCTTGAAAAAATTACCCATAGGAATAAAGAGTGCCATTTTGGTTACCGCAGCAGCCTTTTTAAGCATGAATTAAAGAACAAAAGAATTATCACTCATGTGACATTCACGCTTAACAAAAAACACATATTTAACCTGAATTATGGTGTTCTGGCAGAAACAGTAAACCAAAAAGGGAACGCTACATTGCAAAACATTCGCAACTCAATTATTGAAATAAGAAAAAGCAAACTCCCGGAGCCAGATGAATTGGGAAGTGCCGGTAGCTTTTTTAAAAATCCAATAATTACAGGTGAAAAACTTCAAGAATTGCAACAGGCATTTCCAAACATCCCTTATTATAAATTGGCTGAAAATGAAATAAAAATACCAGCCGGCTGGCTAATAGATCAATTAGGCTGGAAAGGTTATCGTGAAGGTGATGCCGGTGTGCATAAACAGCAAGCTTTAGTTCTTGTCAATTATGATAATGCCACTGGCCAGCAAATTTATAATCTAAGTCAAAAAATTATCCGTT
>JGI1684J13235_1000886_pt1 | contig 10771 bp, 6 predicted proteins | sample PonA232FremontCA_2_FD_13235 | JGI IMG/M metagenome (IMG submission 13235) | reverse complement strand
CTTGAAGAGGTGGGGATAAATGTTTTGCCACACCTGAAGTAACGGATCCTCCTTGTCGAATACATAAAAATCCACATCTCCACTATAGGCGTCCACCACAACCTTTACCGAGTTGCGGATATAGTTGGGCCCATCCAGGTAGGAAACTTCCTGAGGCAGAAAAATCTGACCGGGCTCCCGCATTTGTCCCGATGGCCCCTTCATGGAAGGAGCACGAAAGACTTCACTGTAGGGATATCGATTTGTGGTGGTGTAGGCGTCCACAATCCATTTCAGCTTGCCATTTGCCAGTACAATGTAGGGATCGGGCTCGTACTGCAGAAAGGGTGCCAGTTTGTTGAGCCGCTCCAGGATTTGACGGTTGAACATGATGCGCGAGCCCTTGCGAGGATAGCCTGAGAAGAAGAGAGTGGTACCGTCGAATTTCCAGCCGTATAAGAACTTGCGCCAAAGACTGCCCATTGCCACGCCACCGTCGCCCTTGTACCGGGTGTAGGCGTTTTGCTCTCCCTTGGGGTAGTCGAATTCCGACACTTCAGTATTGACCACTACGTGCGTCTCCGTGCGCTCACCGTAGTAGATCTCCGGACGCTGCACTTCGAGTTCGGAGTACTCGCTCTGGGGCGGAATGTCCTTGACCAGGAAGTCGGGCAACCCTTCCGAGGTAAACTCGCTCACATTGTTCATCACAATGCCGTAGCCATGGGTGTATTTGAAGCGTCGGTTAACGAAGGTCTGGCTCTGCTCGGGCAAGTTGTCCAGGTTCATTTCTCGAGGCGAGATCATGACCTGGCGGTATTGATTGTTGAAGTGGTATCGATCGATGTCCACATCGGAAAAATCGTAGTAGAGGCGCAGCTCCTGGAACTGCTTGTAGACTTGTTCGATGGCCCGCCAGTCCCAGAGTCGGATATTGGAGAATATCTCCTTGTTTTGCTTGACGAGCTTGCGGTCGAATTTCTGTGAGGCGGCAAACTGTCGTTCCTGGGTCTTTTCCAGGTTAAACCCCTTCCTGGTGAACTCGATGTTGTTCTTGATGTATTGCTTTTCAAATGTGACCTCGTTGGGTTCTACTCGAAGTTGTTGGAAAGCCGTTGGAACTACTCCAAGCAGAGTGACCCAGAAAAGGATCAGCACCGCCGCGACAGCGCCCAACCCCAAAAGGTGCGGGTCCACGCCCTGCGCCGGGATCCGGCGCATATATCCCAGGAGCCTGGAGCGAGCGGCGGGAATGAGCAGCAATGCGGCGAAGACAAGGCATAACAGAGCCATGAGGGAATATAGCGGGATCCGAATATTCACGTCGGTCCAGCCCGCTCCGGTAACCACACCGGTGCTGGAGAACATGAACTCATAGCGGTCCAGGAAGGCGCTCACCCCGATCAGAACCAGCAAGAGCGCGACGCAGAGATAGATGGGGCCAACGGGAAGAGCGGCTGTGAGGGGACGTGCCGTCCGCCCGGTGCGCAAGAGCTCCTCCAGACCGCCCCCGCGGGAGGAATCAATCCAGATCGCTCCCGCCACGGCGAGGGTAAAGAGCACCAGGAGCACGAACAGGGAGATCAGGCTGTTGTAGAAGGGAAGGTCGAAGATGTAGAACCCGGCGTCCTTGGAAAAGATGGGATCGCTCACATTGGCGCTGACGCTGTTGGCGTAGATCCAGATGGTGCGCCAGGCGTTCAGACCCCACAAAAGGCCAAGCACGCCACCTCCCAGCTGGGCCCATTTCCGGGCCGTAGTCCAGGCTTTGGGAAAGCTCAGGGAGAGCAGCCAGACCCCGGCCCAGCCGATGATGGCGCCGAGCAGGGTATAGCCCAGCATGGCCTCGATGCGGGTTATGAAGCGCTCGCTGTAGCCCAAGGCCTCGTACCAAAGGTACTCTCCCCAGAACTCGAGAAAGACGAAGAAACCCACGGTAGCCAACCCCAGAATGATACCGGCCAGGACATAGCCGCGCCGGTTTCGCTGCACTCCGAATATGGTCAGCAAAAAGGCTACGGCCAGAAAGAGGAAAAACAAAACGACATACATGAACAGACTCCCTGCCTCGACTAGGATATATTTTTCCCAGTACTGCCCTTCACTGAGGGCCGATACGGGGCATTGTTATTTGCCTAATGCCTTTTCTTTTTGTTTTTTATTGTCCCAATTTGGGAGGGTTGAAACCCCCACCTTTAGGTGGCAGCCCATTTCATAAAGAAGCAAGGCATGTTTCTTGTCGATATTACGTCTCCATTTATGCTGGCACCATTTTTCAAGGAACAAGGGGCATCTCAAACTGCTGTTTTAGGCTATTTGGTATGTAACGAGTCCGAAGCGCATAACATCGACTGGGCACGCTATTCCAGATCGGATTTTTTGAGCAGCTCTCTGTTCTCCCACTCCTTACGCTCCTTTTCGCGCATCTTTTTGGGCATGGGGATTAACCCCTGTCGCTTGAGATAGCCGCGGTCGCCGATCAGCATCCGACTCAAGAAGAGGTCCACGTATTCCTCCATTCCCGGCATCTTGTCCAGATGATCCAGCTTGACGTAGAAGTAGAGATCCCTGGCCATGGGATACCTCCCTGAGGAGATGCTCTGCGTGGTGGGCTCCACACCGTCGATGTTCACAGGCTGGATCTTGCCCCTGTTGTTGTCCAGATAGCTGTATCCGAAAATGCCCATGGCTGCCCTGTTCTTATTCAGCCGCTGCACGATGAGGTTGTCGTTCTCACCGGAGGGCACATAGCTCCCATCCTGACGGATGCTGGTGTAGGCCCTGTCATAATCATCCATTTTTTTGGTGGCGGCCACCATAACCAGTTCCTCGAAGGCATCCCTGGTTCCCGAGGTAGTGGGCGGGCCGTAGATCAGAATCTCCCGGTGCGGCAGCTCGGAACTGATCTGATCCCAGTATTTATACGGGTTCTTGATCAGTTCCCCGTTCCGGGGAATCTTGGCTGCTACCGCCAGGGTAAGCTCCTTGAGGGTCAAATTCAGGCCTGGATTGGCCATATTCTCGCAAAGGGAGATCCCGTCGTAACCAAAGACTACCTCGTGTATCTTTTTCACCCCGTTTTCCATGCAGCGCTCGAATTCACTCAGCTTCATCTGTCTGGATGTATTGCAGATGTCTGGTGTGTGTGAACCGACTCCCTCGGAAAAAAGTTTTATCCCGCCCCCGGATCCTGTGGACTCGATCACCGGTGTGGGATATTGGGTGGTCACGCCAAATTCCTCGCAGACATAGCTGGCGAAGGGATATGCCGTACTCGAGCCCACGATTCGGATCTGTTCCCTGGCCTGGGCATTGCCCGCTCCCATGGCTAGTAGGATGATTAGAGCCAAAAAGCACGCGGCTAGCCCCTTCAAACTCATCTTCATACATGTCTCCTTGGCCTTGTTGTTGGGGAACTTGTCCGCCTACTTGCCCGGCCCGGTCCGCGAGCATAACCACCGCAGCAATTGGAAGATTTTCAACGCCCTGTTATCGGATTCGTTGGGCTTTCAATTCTTGGCGGATAGTCCTGCCTGCCTCAATTTGGGCCGGATATGAAGGCGGATCCAATCTTTGTCCCACCATTCAACAGGGTCGACGGGAATTCCCGAAATCATCATTTGAAAGTGTAAATGGTCACCGCCGGCCAGTCCTGTGGAACCGGTTCTACCGAGGATCGTACCCTTATTCACTCGATGCCCCTTCTCAACCCGAATACGTGACAAGTGCCCGTATAGGCTCTGCAAACCGAGACCGTGATCGAGAATTACCGTTTTTCCATAGATTCCCATTTCGTCGGCATAAACCACTCGACCCGTGTTGGCTGCCGGAACTTTAGCCCGGGGTGTGGAGGCCAAGTCTATTCCCAAGTGAGTCGCTCGGCTTATCTTCCGCGAATCGTGATAATAGGAGCGCTTCACCGCAAAAGAGGACTGTCTCGCGGAAGCGGGTTGACGGAGAAACGCTTCAGACCACAAGGGATGTGGAACCGTGTTCCGTCCGATTTTTTGTAACCTGGCGCTGATCCTTTGGCGCACCCTTTCATTGACCGCGGTAAAGAGAGACACCCTGTCCTCAATTTCGGGATAGGTTTTACGGAAAGTGGAGAGTGTCTTGCGCAAAAATGCGCTGTTCAGGTCAATCTTCTCCCGGGAAAAATCACGTGGATTTACAAAGCATCGCAGCGTCACCGACGACGTGTTGCCGGCCCGATCCCTGGCCAGGACCACGGGGCTTTCCTCGCCGGCCGCGATATCGTAGGGATAGGCATAAAGCGCCAGATGGAGGCCGCTGTCCTGCCGATAAGCGGGGAAAAAGGTGTCGCCGACGGATACGCCGACGCGCCGAGCTTTTCCCTTCACTCGAAAAGCCACTGCCCCGGATCCGCCGCGGGACAGATTGTTCCGGAAGCTCTCCAGCCGGACTCGCGGGGCGGTGCTGTCGAGAACATACGTCCGCTTCGCGCTCGCCCTGTTCCCGCCCAGTAGGTTGACCCACGATCCGTCGCGTGCCCGGACCCTTATCCGGAACTCCCCTTCCTGAAGATCCATCTCGCTCACTGGAATCGTGCTGTTCCATCGCTTGGCACGGTCGGGGAGTCCCTGATTGAAGATGCTCCACTTGGTTCCGTTCTGAGCGGTCATTTGCTCCAGAATGCCCTTGAGATCCTGATTGACAAGGCTTCGTTTGGCTCCGTCCTGAAAGGCGCTGACACGAATTTTCTCCAGACCCGCGCCTGGGTCCCGTATGCTGACTTGCAAAACGGACTCGTCATTCAGGTATTTTTTTCCGGGCTTCAGGACAATTCGTGGGCTCTCCCTGTCGGGAAGCAAGGCATAGCAGGCAGCCGCGCAGATGAGCACAGCGATGATCACACCAAGCCAAATACGAAGACTTGAAGACCCCTCTTTTTGCTTGGCGATGAGCATCTCCCGCTTCTTTCGGGTCAAGACATCCTCCAATTCAGGGAATTCAGCTGGTTCCGCAAAGATTCCCCTGCTCCGAAATGGTTACTGCAACTCTTCCCGGCTTCAGTCGCGCACGAGCAAAACCCCGGTCAGGGACACAGCGGAAAGCCCCGTCAAATAGAGAGCCGGGGCAAGCATGCTGCCCGTGGCGTTGATAAGCCAGTGCCCATCATGGGCGAGGTGCCTCCCACAACCCCGAGGCCGATGTTGTAGGCCAGGGAATAGCCAGTTTGCCTGTCCTCCGCGGGATAGAGCTTTAGGAGCAGAGCCTGGCTCACCTCGAGAGACACGGCGATAGCCAGGGCAAAAACCAGTTGGACGAAAAGGATCAGGAGATAGCCGCCCTACTGAAGGAGCAGGAAGAGAGTGAAGGGTCCGAGAACACGAACGGCAAAGGCCTGGCTCGAAATCTTTTCCAATAAGCCGACAGTGAGCGGACGTTGGAGGTTATACCGATACGGGTAGAGATCGACAATATCCTCAAGCCGAATGTGGACAGGACTATCACGGGCACGGAGACAAACATTTCTAGGCAAGAGAAACTCTTACTCCGTGGTTGGCCAGCTCTTGCTGTCACGCCTCGCGCTGGCTGCTACAGGCCCGCCGAAAAGCCCGCCGGACTCGACAGACCACTACCGCTGACGGTAGCGCACTGGCTCTACATACTGATCTTGAACTCGTCCCGTCTGTTCTTAGCCCAGGCCTCTTCGTTGTGACCCTCGACTAGGGGACGTTCTTCCCCATAACTCACCAGATCCATTCGATCCGCTTCCACGCCGAGAAGAATCAGATACTCATAAGCCGCCATAGCCCGACGCTCGCCCAGAGCTATGTTGTATTCATCCGTTCCGCGCTCATCGCAGTGACCAGCTATCACCATCCTCAGTTCAGGATGATTCTTCAGGATCTTTGCCTTGGCTTTGAGGATGTCCTGAGTTTTTGGGGATAGCCTCGAGGAGTCGAAGGCAAAATGGATTCGCTTTTTCAAGGTCTGTTTCGCCTGTTCGGACAACTTCTTCCTTGCGGATTCCTTGCCTTTTTCAGCCTTTTCCCCATTGATTCCGTACTCATCGACCTGTCCCTTCTCGGTTTTCTGCGCTTCACCTACGGCTTCCTTCTCTGCCGCCTTCTCCTCAGTGGACTTCTGAGCATCCGCTTGAGCCTTTCGGCTCTTTTCGACCTTCGCGGACTCCATTTCGGTGGCCTGCTTCTGGGCACAGCCAGCGAGAGCCAATGTTACCGCGGCCAGGAACATAACGGAGCACAGATACACTCTTCCCATCATAATCTGCTCCTTACTGTATATTTTCTTGCAGTAAATGTTGGGCATTAAAAACTACAACACAGCCTTGCTTATGGCCCACTGAATTCGGCAAACTATGGCTGACTGGGACTACCCAGTATCTGTTTGGTCCCTCATTGAGATTGACGACAGCTACTTTGGCCTTTGCAGCCAATTCGCTGAAGTATCGCGACTGATTTTTCGATCTGGAATGTGTTCCAGCACAGACAGTGAGGGGAAAATACGTAGACAATACACAGTGATGCAACTCGATTGGCCAGAGAAATATCGTTTCCCTCAGCTCATGGATGCTAACTTAAGATATATAAGCTATATGAGCTCCGAATTCCGGATGTAGGGGGGGATTGTCCGGAATTCGGAACTTAGGAGGGAACGATTGTCCTCTCATCCTGTGGGGGGCAAAGCATACTTTTCCAGAGTGTTGCAACATGCTCTCAAGCGTTACAGGCTATTCTTCTTTTTCATGCATCTTCATTATTTTCTTTGCACAATTATCCGCCACACCCGAGCTTGAGGAATCCTCGCCGGGCATTGTTGCCCAGTTGTGTTCCCTTATAAACTCTGCACGATCCCAATTGTACTCCAGCTCCGCCAACTCCTGCACCTTTTTCTGGGTATTGTTGGCTTGCTTGAACTGATAGACACAGATTCCGGCAAGCTCCTTGTCTACGGCCTTTTCGGCCTGTTCTTCGGCTTGTTGCTTGGCTGTGGAATTCGTTACCACCCATCCTGTGGAAAACATAAGGATGAGGAGGAGAACGACTCCCACCGCAAATCCCCATCCGAAGGGCTTGAACTTTGCATAATCCAAATTCATGATGACCTCCTTAATTCAAAATTTCCCTTTCCATTTACTTAAGGGAGTTTACTAAGGAGGTCTTACACTGTCTTTACCGAAAGATTACAATTTTGAAAATTGAAAGCCGGGAGGATGTGCATTCCAGACTAGAAAGGCTCAGTTTAGGCGGGGCAAATGGAGCTTGAAGGTTGACCCCTTCCCTTCTTGGCTGGACACGTCCACCCACCCCTTATGAGCCCAAACAATAGCCCGCACCTGGGCCAGACCCAGCCCGAGACCCTTATCCGTCCGATTCCTGCCTTCCCCGCCACGATAGAGGCGGTCCCAGATTCGAGACAATTCAGAGGCATCAATACCTTCTCCGGGGTCAGAGACGGAAAGAACCACTTCCGCCTCGGTTTCCCAAGCCTCCACAATCACTGGAGCGCTATTTGAAGGAGTATATTTGATGGCATTGTCCAACAGGTTGGCCAGGGCCTGGCTGAGGCGGTTGTAATCCGCCTCGACCCAAATGTCGCCGTCTCCTCGAGCCTCAATAGCGAGTCCTTTCTCCTCGGCCACATAGCCGTACACCTCGGTCACAGTATCAATAACCTCGCCAACCCGAACCGGCTGGATATCAAGGTTCATAACCCCCGTCTCGGCCTCGGAGATGTCCATCAGGGTGTTGAGCATCTTAAGAATCCTCTCGGACTCCTCCACGAAATCCTGCAGAGCCCGCTTGTACTGCTCCGGGTCGTTTCCGTAGCGCAAAGCGGACTCTGCTATATTTTGCATACGGGTCATGGGGGTCCGCAGATCATGAGCCACCTGGTCCAGAGATCCCTTCATACCATCCACAAGGGATTCGATCCTGGAGAGCATCCGATTGAAGATCCGTACTAACTCTCCTAGCTCGTCATTCGCGCCGGAGTGGGGTACCCTGGCATCCATGCGGCCGGATTCGACTGAGTGCATGGTTTGGACCAAGTGACGGACCGGACGGAGGGCACGGCGGGAAAGGTAATATCCCCCGGCGAGACCGGTGAGTAACAGAAAGCCCACAACGTAAAGAAAGGATTCCAGGAAGCGACTAAGGACCCTCTGGCGTTCTTCAGTGCTCATGCCCACCTGTAGCCAGGATCCATCCGGCAGGCGGGCGGAGGCCACCTCGAGACTGTATCCGGCATCGTCGCTCTCGGTCGGAACCCTGATCCATTCTCGGCTTCCCGGATCCACGACCTGAAGTCTGGACACCCGAAACTCCTTCCATTGACCGGGGAAAAAGACGCGACGAGTGGTGTTGTCATCAGCGGCAAAGCGAAAAAAGAAGGGGCTGCGCTTACGATATTTCTTTCCCGCCTTCAGTTCCTTTCCCACGCTCTCCATGCCACCCTTGGCGTAAATTCTGGATACTTCCTCGATCTGGGCTTGAATGGCCTCGCGATCGTCCCGCTCCAGGGTCTCCTGAAGAAAGATAAAGGCGAGTCCGAAAAGCACACAGACACTGAGAATGAAAAAGCCGGCATACCAAAGGCTCAGCTTGAACCCGATGGTTTTATTTCTGAGCTTCAGGCTTTTGAAGTGCATAACCCACGCCGCGGATAGTGTGGATGTATTTAACGGAATGGTCCTTGTCCACCTTGCTGCGTAGCCGTGACACGAGAACGTCCACGACATTGGTCTGAGGATCGAAGTGATAGCCCCAGATGTGTTCCAGGATCATAGTCCTGGAAATCACTCTGTCCCTGTTGCGCAGAAGATACTCCAGCAGGGCGAATTCCCTGGGCTGCAGATCGAGGCGTTTTTCCCCCCGGTGGGCCTCGCGCTTGATCAGGTCCAGGCTCAGATCCTCGTAGGTCAAGAGCGTCGTTTCCGTGGACCCGTGCGACCTGCGGATGAGGGCCTGGACTCGGGCCAGGAGCTCAGAGAAGACGAATGGCTTGGTCAGGTAGTCGTCTCCACCCTTCTGAAGCCCCCGCACCCGATCGTCCACGCTCTGCTTGGCGCTCAGTATGAGAAATGGGGTGGTGATTTCCATGCGGCGCATTTGCTCGATCAGGACCATACCGTCCATATCCGGGAGCATCAGGTCGATGACGGCCAAATCATAGGATCCCGAGAGACCCATACGGAACCCTTCCCCTCCGCCCGTGACCCAGTCCACGACAAAACCGGCCTCCTGAAGCCCGGATCGAATGAAGGCGCCGATGTCCTGGTCGTCCTCTATAAGCAACAGACGCATAGCGCGATCCTTTCGAAGTTTTCCTGCAATTGCGGTAGGACTTCCTTGTTTTTATCATGATGAAAGAAAGCGAGCCAGGGAGGATTGCAAATTTGTCATTTCCAGGTAAGAGAGCGGTAACCTTTTTATGGCCCCTTTAAAGCAGAATAACGGTTATGGATCCCATTGGTCGGGACTCACCACATCTTCATCATAAGAAACCAGACATATTCATGAAACGATTGCTCAAATGGATCTTGGTCAGCGGGATTGGATTGCTTGGCCTAGGCCTGGTCGCCTTCGTCGGCCTTTATCTCTGGGCCAGTAGCGCCCTACCCCGTATCGACTCCGTAAAGGACTACAGCCCCCCTGTGGCGACCACTGTGTACACCACTCAGGAGAAGATCCTGGGTTACTTCTTTAAAGAGAAGCGATTTCTCCTGCAGCTCCAGGAAATGGGCCCTTGGGTCCCCAAGGCCTTCATCGCAGCGGAAGACAGAGAGTTCCGCCAGCATCCGGGTGTGGATTTCACAAGCATTATTCGCGCCGCACTGGCCAACCTCAAGGCGGGCCACATAGTCCAAGGGGGGAGCACGATCAGCCAGCAGGTCATCGATGCCCTCCTCATGGACACGGGTACGAGCTATCTTCTCAAGTTCAAGGAGGCGGTGCTGGCCTACCAACTGGACCAGCGGCTTACAAAGGACCAGATCCTCACCATCTATTTGAACCAGATCTATCTCGGCGAAGGGGCCTACGGGGTCGAGGCCGCCGCGAGGACCTACTTCGGCAAGCACGCCAAGGAGCTCAATCTGGCCGAAGCAGCCCTGATCGCCGGTTTACCCAGTGCACCTGCCCTGTACAATCCCTATGAAAATCCCCAAGCGGCCCGTGCCAGACAACGCTACGTCCTCAATCAGATGAGGTCCACCGGCATGATCTCCCAGGAAGCACACGAACGAGCATTGCACAGGGAACTGAGTTACCGCAGGATGGCCGATCCCACCTGGAGCAGGGCGGGATACGCCCTGCAAACGGTTCGCAATAGACTGCTGGATCGATTCGACAGAAAGCGCGTCTACCGGGGAGGGCTCAAGGTCTTCACTTCCCTTTCCTTGAGTCATTACCGGGACGCTCGAGAATCCCTGCGCAACGGCCTGCAAACTATCAGCAAGCGCAGGGGATGGCGGGGTCCGATCAAGCATTTGCCTCGAGAACGTTTTTCCGCGTTTCTCAGGCAAAGCGACAAGGACGCCACAGATCTCAAAAAAGACGATTGGATTAAAGGGCTCGTTGCTCGAGTCGACAAAAGGGGAGCTACGCTGCGCTTCGGGGATAGGACGGGAGTGATAGGCGTGGAGACCATGGAGTGGGCCCGGCCGATCAACCCGGAGATTGCTCCGAACGAGGCCCCGGAAATCCGCGACGCCCGCAAGGTGCTGGAACGCGGGGACGTGGTCCGAGCCAGCATTGTTTCCAGGCCGGACGAGGAACAGGATCAATGGCGTCTCGCCCTGCAG
>JGI1684J13235_1000885_pt1 | contig 10776 bp, 12 predicted proteins | sample PonA232FremontCA_2_FD_13235 | JGI IMG/M metagenome (IMG submission 13235) | reverse complement strand
CCCGGGATGAAACACTGGCATCAGCGCACGCCCCGACTCGCCACGCAGCATTTTCATGCTTGGTTGTGCCCGGGTCGGCCGGGAATGAGAGTTATATAAAAGGTTTTTACCTAATGAATTGTTGTGAGTTTGCGCGAGGTCAGCCCTGCACATATTCACCGAGTGAGCACAGGGCTCGACGGGTGGAGCGCTTCTCTGGGTTTCATAATAGACCTTGGCCTTTTGTTCATACCGCTTGAGGTGAAATTGGGTCCACTACAAGAAATAAGACACACTATTTGAATCTTGTCCTCAAAGACGTAAGTCTGGAATGTCTATAAAGCGTTGCGTATCCCATCATGTGAAACCCGGGACGAAACCCGGGCTTCAGCGTCCACCCGCCTTGCCCTGTTGAATGCAGCGTAGCTGTCCTGCCGGAGGCAGGGTTCAACAGGGCGAGCCTCGCTTTTCATTTTTCGTTATGCCCGGGTCGGTTAGAAGTGAGGGGGTGTAAATACACACAACTCATTGAATTATCAGGAGAAAGAGCCACGAAACATTGTATGCTTTGTTGTGCCTGCCTCTGAAAAGGCTATAGGGATTATTGCTCACGCATTTCAGTGAACACTTTTTTCGAGCCGAATGGGAGTAGCGATGTACGCCTGTCTGGACATGGGCGGAACAAACCTGCGCGGCACCTGGATCGATGCCTCGGGGAACCGGGGAGAGGTCCTGATGCGCGAGAGGCCCCGGACTCTGGAGGGTACCAGGACCGCCCTGCTACGGATTATCTCGGACATACGGAAAAGCGCGCCCGAGCCCGTGCGCGGGGTGGGTCTGGCCAGCGCGGGGCCACTGGATCACGTGAGGGGCTGTTATCTGCAAACCTCGAACATGCCCGAGCTGGACCATTTTCCGGTTGCGGAATTCGTGCGCGAGCACACCGGACTGCCTTTTCTGCTGGAGAACGACGCCCAGTCCGCTGCCCTGGGCGAGGTCTGGAACGGCTCCCTGGCCGGGAGTCGGGACGGTGTGGTGATTACCCTGGGCACAGGCGTGGGCTCGGGAGTGGTTTTCGAGGGCCGAATCTGGCGGGCAGCCCATTTGACCGGTCCGGAGCTGGGCCACATCCATTTGGGTTTCGGCCGGCCGGAATGCGGTTGCGGTCAGGTGGGATGCGCGGAAACCTGGCTCAACAAGCAGGCCCTGCTCGATCTCTTTGCGGAAAACGGCCGTCCGGTTTCGAGCCTGAAGCAGGGCATGGAGCTCGTACGCGGGGACGATCCCGAGGCCCAGGGGATTATGGCGGAATACGGCCGCAGACTGGGCCTTTTCCTCTCCATCCTGCAGGTCGTCTTCGGCTTCAAAAATGTGGGGGTGAGCGGTGGGCTCAGTTATTTCCTGCCCTACTGCCGAACCGCGATCCGGGATGTTCTGCAGGAGCGGTTTTCCAAGCGGCAGCAGTGGCTTCCCCAGCGCATCGAGGCCAGCCCGGATCCGGAAATGAGCGGCCTGTGGGGTGTCGCCAGGGCCCTTGTGCTGTGGGAGGGGGACGTCTGGCAATAACCTTTTTTTCTCAGCGACAGCGTCTGCCGGCGCGAGACGGAGGATCGTATTTCTCTGAGCAAGCAGGATAAAGGGCCCCTTTTTCTCACCCTGGGCGACGCCAACGGCCTCGGCCCGGAGCTCGCCTTCCGGGCCCTGAGCTCCGGGCCGCCCGGTGACACGGCCATTGTGATGGTGGGACCCGCACAGGCTCTGGAGCAGCACCGCAGGCATTTGAGACTCCCCGTCTTCTGGACGGAGATCGGGGAAGGGGATACGGACTGTCTCGCTCCGGGGGTCTATCTGCTCCAGCCGTCCGGATCGGAGAATCTTTGCCTGACTCCAGGGCAGCCGGGGCCGGACGGTGGCCGCGCCGCAGGCTGGAGCCTGGATCTGGCCTGCCGGCTGTTGGCGGGCGGGTACGGGGCCGGCCTGGTTACCTGTCCCCTGGATAAGGCCATGCTCCGGGAGGCGGGATACGATTTCCCGGGACACACGGAATATCTCGCCCACCGCTTCGGCCTGGCCAGCGAGGACGTGTGCATGCATCTGGCCGCTCCGCGCCTCAAGGTCTCCCTGGCCACGGCCCACTTGCCTCTGGAGAGCGTACCCGGAGTTCTGAGCCGGGAGAGGCTCCTTCACTGCATGGCCCTGACTCGGGAATATCTGCAGCGGCTGGGCCAAAAAGGGACCATTGCGGTCTGCGGCCTCAACCCTCATGCTGGAGAGTGGGGATTATTGGGCCGGCAGGAGGAGTTAATTGTGGAGCCCGCTATCGAGGAGGCTCGGGAACGCGGGCTCGGGGTTTCCGGACCCCATCCCGCGGATACCGTCTTTTTTCGGGCCCTGCGGGGGGAGTTCGCCGCGATTCTGGCCATGTATCACGATCAGGGGCTTGCGCCGCTCAAGGCCCTGTATTTCGGCCGCGCCGTCAATGTGACACTGGGCTTGCCCCTGATCCGGACCTCGGTGGATCACGGCACGGGATACGATCGTGTGGGGAGGGACTGCGCCGGATCGCACAGCCTCAACGCGGCAGTGGATATGGCGGGGCGGCTTGTGCGGGGGAGGAATCGGTGAACGGAGGTCGGATGTCAGTTACTCAGTGAGTCAGTGCGTCAGTGTCCGGATATCGGAGATCGGAGATCAGAGATCGGAAGTCGGAACTTTCGTATGAAACTTCATGCTGTAAGCAGTGACTGGCGAATGGTTGTCCGTGGTTCGTAAGCGCTAAGGCTCCCCTCGTCGGTTGACTATAGCCTGGGCCCGGAATCCGGAGCAGGTAATGAACGTTTCCTTTTTGCTCAAACTGGACACCTGCGTCTAGCGGCGAAGCTCATCTCTGATTTCCGGCCACTGGCCACCGACCTCCGATCTCCGACCTCCGTCACCCGATCTCCGACCTGCCGGCTCTGGCCCGGACCATCCGGCAGAAATCCTGGAAGAAGCCCCTGGAGTCGTGGGGGCCCGGAGCCGCCTCGGGGTGGTACTGCACCGCCATGATGGGTTTGTCCCTGTGGCGGAAACCCTCCAGGGTGTTGTCGTTCAGGTTGATGTGGGTGGTGATGATGTCCTCCCGGTCGGAGAGATCCACGCAGAAGCCGTGGTTCTGGGAAGTGATCTCGATGCGGCCAGAGGCCAGATGGCGGACCGGGTGGTTCACCCCGTGATGGCCGAACTTGAGCTTAAAGCTCTCTCCGCCCAGGCAGAGGCCCAGGATCTGATGGCCCAGGCAGATTCCGCCGACGGGGAAATCCTCCATCAAGCGGGAGACGGTGTTGCGTATTTCCGGCAGGGGGGCCGGATCGCCGGGGCCGTTGCTCAGAAAGATTGCGTCCGGAGCGAGGCCAGCAATATCCTCGTAGCTGTACCACGGGTGCAGGGCGAGGACCTCGAGGCCGCACTCCGTAAGCAGGCGCATGATGTTCCGCTTGGCCCCCATGTCCAGGAGCGCTATGCGCGGTCCGGTATCGGACCAGGGGGAGCCGCCCTCCTCGAGCCGAACTTTCCGCGGACCTTCGGCGGTCCAGAGATACGGGGTTTCCGGACCGACACGGTCCACCAGGTTGAGGCCCTCCATGGGAGGGATTTCCCTGGCCTTGGCCACAACACGCTCCGGGTCCTCCTCCCGGGTGGAAATGCAGGCCCGCATGGCCCCCTGAATCCGGATGTGCCGGGTGAGGGCCCTGGTGTCGATGCCCTCGATTCCTGGAACGCCGTGGCGCACCAGGTAATCGGGGAGGGATTCGGCGCTCCGCCAGTTCGAGGGCCGCTTGCAGCATTCGCGGACAATGAAGCCCGCCGCCTGCACCCTGTCCGACTCCCCATCCTCGGGGTTGATCCCGTAGTTGCCGATGTGGGGATAGGTCATGCAGACCAGCTGCATGGAGTAGGACGGGTCGGTCAGGATCTCCTGGTATCCGGACATTCCCGTGTTGAAGATCACTTCTCCGCGCGTCTCGCCGTCGCCGGTAAAAGAGCTTCCCTCGAACCAGGTCCCGTCTTCCAGGCCTAGGATAGCCCGCATCGTTCTTGCTCCTGTATGATTTTCTCCGCCAAGGGCACGTCCTGGGGGGAGTCCACACCCTGTCCCGCATGATCCTCGGTAGTCACGGCGTGGATGGGGATTTCCGCCTCCAGGAGCCGCAGCTGTTCCAGTTTTTCCGTCCGTTCCAGGGGGCTCGGCGGCATCTGCGCGAACTGGCGCAGGACCCGCATGCGATAGGCGTAGAGACCGATGTGGCCCCAGTAAGTCGCCTCATCCGGCTCCCTGTCATGGGGCACCGGTGAACGGGAAAAGTACAGGGCGCGGCCCCGTTGGCTCAGGACCACCTTGACCAGGTCCGGATTTTGGGCCTCACGAGGCGTAATCCGCCGAGCCAGTGTCGAGACCTGGACGGCATCGTCACTGAAGGGTTCCATGAGCCGAGTGAGCATCCGTGGAAGCAGGGTCGGCTCGTCTCCCTGGATGTTGGCGACAACCGCATCCTCTTCCAGGCCAAGCCTGTCCGCGGCCTCCAGCACCCTGTCGGTACCGCTGTCGTGATCCCCGTGCGTCTGTACGCAGGGGATATCCCGTCTCTCCGCCTCATCGGCTATGCGTTCGTCGTCCGTGGCCACATAGACCCCGGAAAACAAAAGGCACTGTCTGGCCCTTTGCACAACCCGGGCGAACATAGGCTGTCCAAGGATCGGTGTCAAAGGCTTGCCCGGAAAGCGGCTCGAGGCGTAACGGGCTGGAATCAGGGCGTGGTAGCGCATGCCGGGTCCTTGATGAATCGGGCTTTGACGGACGGGGCGAAGCGGCACCCCCTCCTGTTTCGGGGATCGGATTGCGATTTGCCCAGGCTTATAGTATGTTCCCGCAATGCCAATTCCAGGTTCCCGGTAGCGTGGGGAGTTTGACCTCGCCCCCGGTCTCCTGCAAGAAAATCGAAACGCGCAGCTTGTGTTTTTCTATTGGAGCTCCGTACGGAACTCCGGAGTTGTTGTTCTCCAGGGCGGAGAAGGGCGGAAGGGCCGCCCCCCGCTCCGATTCCGCCACAATAAATGGAATACGTTCCAAAAGCAACATTTTTAGAGCTGTCGCCTGGTGCGCCCGGATGCCAGGCGGGGTGATGCATTCCCGGCAAAGGAGAGGGCTATGCCGATTTTCATCTACAAGGGCAGGAACAAAGCGGGGCGCAAGGTCAAGGGCGAAATGGACATGGCCAGCCAGGAAATGGTCCGCATGGCCTTGCAGCGCAAGGGCTTCACCGAGATCAAGGTCAAGCCCAAGCCCAAGGATGTCCTGGAGGGGACCTTTCTGGAGGGCAAGGTCAAGTCCAGGGACATGGTGGTTTTTTCCAGGCAGTTCTCCACCATGATCAACGCCGGAGTGCCCATCCTCGAGGCCCTTCAGGTCATGTGCGATCAGACGGAGAACAACAAGCTGCGCAGAAAACTCTACGAGATCAGGAACGATGTGGAGGGGGGCAGCTCCCTGTACGAGGCCATGGCCAAGCACAAGGATGTGTTCGACGATCTCTATACCAACATGGTCAACGCCGGAGAGACCGGCGGCGTCCTGGATACCGTCCTGGAGCGTCTGTCCGAATACATCGAAAAGGCGGACAATCTCAAATCCAAGGTCAAGGGGGCCATGGCCTACCCCGTGGTGATCTTTTTCATAGCGATCGCGGTGGTCGGCGTTATTCTGACCTTTGTCATTCCCACCTTTGAGGAAATGTTCCAGAGCTTCGGGACGGAGCTTCCCGTGGCCACAAAGATCGTGCTCGCTTTGAGCAACGCCGTGACCAGCAATTTCCTGTGGATCGTTCTGGGGATCATAGGCCTGGTTGTCGGATTCAGCCTGTTCTATCGCTGGGAGAGGGGCAGAAAGGTAGTGGACCAGACCATTCTTTTTGTCCCCATAATAGGTCCTCTCCTGCGCAAGGTGGCAGTGGCCCGTTTCAGCAGGATGCTCAGCACTATGCTCGCCAGCGGGGTTCCCATTCTGTATTCCCTGGACGTGGTCTCCAAGACCGCCGGAAACAGAACCGTGGAAGACGGGGTTAAAAAGGCCAGGATAAGCATCTCCGAAGGCCAGACCCTCAACGAACCCCTGGACGAGACAGGGGTCTTTCCGCCCATGGTCATTCACATGATCTCCATCGGCGAGACCACTGGGAATCTGGATACCATGCTCTCCAAGATCGCCGACTTCTTTGACGACGAGGTCGATGTTGCGGTATCCACGTTGACTTCGCTCATCGAGCCGATCATGATCTCCTTTCTCGGGATCGTGGTCGGAGGCCTGGTCATCGCCATGTATCTGCCCATCTTCAAGATGGCCGGAACCGTGCTGTAAGGCCGCTCGAGGGGAACCAACCCGAGGGTTGTTCAGAAATCAGCCGTACGGGCAACGCATAAGAGTACACACAGGGGGCTAATATGGCCGGGAACGGATTGAAGGTGGCCGTGGTAGGGGCCACGGGTGCCGTGGGCAAGGAAATGCTCAGTATCCTGGAGGAGCGCGGTTTTGAGGCGGATTCCATCCGGGCCCTGGCATCTCCCAGGTCCGCGGGGGTTGGGCTTCCCTTCAAGGGTGATGAATTGGAGGTGGAGACCCTGACCGAGGATGTGTTCCAGGAGCTGGATTTGGCCCTGTTTTCGGCGGGCGGGAGTATTTCCAAGGAGTTCGCGCCCCTGGCGGCAGAGGCCGGGTGCGTGGTTGTGGACAACTCCAGTGCCTGGCGCATGGATCCGGAAGTGCCGCTGATCGTGCCCGAGGTCAATTCCGAGAGCATCCCCCGGCACAAGAATATCATCGCCAATCCCAACTGCTCCACCATCCAGATGGTGGTCGCCCTTAATCCCCTGCATCAGGCGGCGACAATCAAGCGGGTGGTGGTGTCCACCTACCAGGCTGTTTCCGGCAGCGGCCAGAAGGCGGTGGACGAGCTGGAGTCCCAGGTCCGGGCCCTGTTCAATATGCAGGAAGTGGAGTGCAACGCCTATCCCTATCAGATCGCCTTCAACTGCCTGCCCCATATCGGGGATTTCCTGGACAACGACTACACCCAGGAAGAAATGAAGATGGTCAATGAAACCANGAAGATTCTGGGTGACGATTCCATCGGCATCAGNGCCACCACTGTCAGGGTGCCCGTCTTCTACGGACACAGCGAGGCGGTCAATCTGGAGCTGGCAAGCCCGGTGACGGCCAAGGAGGCCAGGGGGATACTCAGCGAGGCTCCCGGTGTAGTGGTCTGGGACAACCCCGCGGAAAAGATCTATCCCATGGCTCTCGAGGCCACCGGCCAGGACGCCACCTATGTGGGCCGCATTCGGCAGGACATCAGCATGGACAATGGGTTGGACATGTGGATCGTCGCGGATAACATCCGCAAGGGAGCGGCCTTGAACACGGTGCAGATCGCCGAGGAGCTCGTGCAGAAGGGCCTTTTGAGGCAATAGATCGGACATCGGCCGCCAGGCTCGAGCTAGTGTCTAGCCCTATTTCCAGAAACCACCCGAAGCATAACACACAAGTGGTTATGCAGGATTTACAAAATACGACAATTCACGCTTGGCAAGACACTGGAGATGAGCGGTGAAATGGGACGGAGAGAGGTATGAGCGGTTCCGAAAAGGTCAAGATACTCCTGGTGGATGACGATCAGACACTGCTGGAATATCTGGCCAAGCGGCTGCAGCGGGAAGGTTTTTCCGCGAGGCCGACCTTTTCCGGGGAAGAGGCCCTGGAGGCGGTGGTTGACGAGGATTTCGACGTGGCTGTGGTGGACTTGAGGATGCCCGGGATGGATGGTGTGGAGACGCAAAGGCGGCTCAAGGAGGTCCTCCCGTTGCTGCAGTGCGTGGTGCTCACGGGGCACGGTTCCATCGAGAGCGCCCTGAAGAGCGGACAACAGGGCGCGTACGACTACCTCTTCAAGCCTGTCGACTACGAGTCCCTGGTTGCGTCCATCCGGGGAGCGGTTGAGAGGAAACGGGAACTGGAGAACGCCGAACAGGAGCGTGCGGAAAGCGGTGAATCGTCTTCCGGCGTTTCCACCCGGGGGGCCGGAAGAATATGGAATTTCTTCCGCGAGGCCTATAGGGTGCCGGAGCAGTAGATGGCGCATTCCGCTCTGTTTCCACGATCGGGCAGATGGGGACAAGAGTACTGGACTTCTTTGTCTCTTTGAGGAAGAAAAAAGGGTCCTGTGTCCCATCCGGGAAAGGCTTGCATTTATAGGGTTTGATTCCCTCACAAGAGCCGATAAGTACAAGAGAAGGTGCGTTGGTCATGCCCAACAGAGAGCGGTTTGCAAGCTGGAAAAAGGGAGCTGAATCCTTCTGCCTCACCTTTGTCCTCATGCTGATCCTGTGGTTCATTTTTTCCGGCAAGACCGAGCCGTTGCTGCTTGGCTTCGGCGTAGTCGCCAGCCTCATCGTCTCCGGGTTTTCCCACCGGTTCCTCTTCCCGGACCCGAACATCAAGTTCTATATGACCACAGCGTTTAAGTTTTCCTGCTACATTCCCTGGCTGCTGGTGCAGATTTTTGTGGCGAACATCCATTTGCTGCGCATTGTTTTCCATCCCAGGATCCGGGAAGAAATCGATCCCCATATCGTCGATTTCTCCACACAGCTGAGAAGCGATATGCCCATTGCCACCATGGCCAATTCCATCACCCTCACTCCGGGTACCATCACCGTGACAGCGGACCAGCACGGCGAGTTCCGGGTACACGCCATCGACAGGCAGAGCTCGCGGGCCCTGCCCGGAGAAATGGAGCGGAAGGTGGCCAGGGTGTTCGGAGAGCGAAGATGATCGGATTCTTTCTCTTCAGCGGTCTGTTTCTCTGTGTATTGATGTGCTTCTCCCTGTATAGGGCCATTGCCGGACCAACCGTGCTCGACCGCTTGGTGGGAGCCAACGCCATCGGGAGCAAGACGGTGGTCCTGCTCCTGTTGATCGGGTGCATCTACCAGCGCGTGGAAATGTTCGTGGATATTGCCCTGGCCTATGCCCTGCTCAACTTTATTGCCATTCTCGCTGCCTCGCGCTACTTTCACAAACGGCGGGGCCTGTACGAGGAATCTCCCTTTGAGTAGGGGGAGGCGGAGCGCTGTGTGGGTGTGCCGCTCACGGGAGCATCCTTCCCTTTTTGCGCATGTCTGGCCCTTGAACGGGCAAAAGAGCGGGCAGCCGACAGGCTCAGTTGCTGAACCAGTTGGATAAGGAATCGGGTGCATGGTTATTCTGGACGCAGTTGTGATCCTGCTCATGGGCATGGGGCTCGTATTCTTCCTGGGCGGGGCCGTGGGCATCATCCGCATGCCCGACTTCTACAGCAGGCTCCATCCGGCGGGAAAGCTGGACACCCTGGGCATCATGGCCATGGTCACGGGGCTTGCCCTGTACAATCTGGGACACTTTTCCTGGCAGGCCCTGCTGGTGAGCCTGAAAATGATGTTCATCGTCTTCTTCGTATTCCTCTCCAGTCCAACTGCCACGCATTCCATCGTGGACGCCGGGATCAGGGCGGGACTCATTCCCTGGTCCAAATCCAGGAAGGATTAGGCATGCACTGGCAAATCGATCTGTTCATCCTGACCCTGATCATCGTCTGCGCCCTGGCGGCCATCAATGTGCGCGACCTTTTGGGCGCAGCCATCCTCTTCGGAGCGTACAGCTTCCTCATGTGCCTTCTGTGGGCCATTATGGGTGCTGTGGACGTTGCCTTCACCGAGGCCTCGGTCGGGGCCGGAGTGAGCACGGTTTTCTTCGTCGCGGCCGTGTTCCAGACCACCAGGAGGAGCAAGGATTGAAGCGGATCGGGCTGATTCTGGTCATTCTTTGCGGAGCGGTGCTGTTGTACGCCACCAAGGACTTCCCCGCCTGGGGAGATCCTGCCTCCCCGGCCAGCACGCACCTCTCTCCCCACTACATCCAGCACGCCCTGGAGGAGACCGAGGTCTCCAATCTGGTGACCGCTGTGCTCGCGGACTATCGCGGTTACGACACCATGTTCGAGACCGTGGTTATATTCGCCGCCGGGCTGGCCTGCTTCCTGCTGCTGCGCTCCTTTGCCGCCAGAAGGGAGGAGGGATGGTACGTGCGGCATATCCCCACCGGGGTGGTCATTCACTTCAGAAAAAGGCCTCACATTCCCCAAAGCCGCGTCTTCGAGAGACTGGATACGCAGTGGGTGCCGCACGATCTGATCATCAAGACCATTAGCCGCATCCTCATTCCCTTTATTCAGCTCTTTTCCCTGTACGTGGTCGCCCATGGCGACTTCAGCCCCGGAGGGGGATTCCAGGGGGGTGTGATGTTCGGGGCCACTCTGGTGCTCATGGCTATTTCCTTCGATTTGCGGACAGCCCTGAGCAAGGTGAGGGAGAAGTTTCTCGCGCTCCTCGCGGCCTCGGGCGTGATCGTCTACGGGGGCATCGGCCTGCTGTGCATGCTGCTGGGCGGAGAGTTCCTGGATTACAGCCAGCTGGCGCTGATTCTGCCCGTACACGCTGAAGAGGCGCGCGCCCTGGGCATGATCGGCGTGGAAATCGGAGTGGGGATGGCGGTTACGGCAGTGATGGCCATCATCTACGTCAATATCGCTTCTGCCGGCAGACACGACGAGGGACTGTAGGTGCCAGAAGACAGAGGACAGAGGACAGAAGACAGAGGACAGAAGCCAGAAGACAGAAGACAGAAGACAGAAGACAGAAGACAGAAGACAGAAGGCAGAGGGCAGAAGA
>JGI1684J13235_1000884_pt1 | contig 10783 bp, 8 predicted proteins | sample PonA232FremontCA_2_FD_13235 | JGI IMG/M metagenome (IMG submission 13235) | reverse complement strand
ACCTCCGACTCTGGATTTTCTAACGTCCGGCACTCACTTTCCCAGAGTCATAGAGGATTTGGGCAAGCATCCAGAAAAGTGAGTGCCGGACGAAGAAAATCAAACAGAGTCTACGCTGGATAGATTCAAAAAAACCCCGCGAACATTTACGCTGAATTAAGGGAGGTGCTGAATAGTTACGGGGTCGGAAAACAGATGAGAGGGATCGAAAATAGAGAGAGCTGGGCACAGGTGATGGCTCCGAGTGAAGCCGGTAGACAGTCACCGCACTGTTTTCGCTTTACGGATCGCGGATTACGGAACACCATTGAGCAATCATCTGTTGCCAGTGACGAGTCACCAGTCAGGAGTCACGGCTTCCGGTCAGAAGATTCCCGGGATGCCGGAAAGAGGTTTTTCTGGGAACGTATTGGGGCGATTCCGCAATTGCCATTAAGATTGGAGCAATATGGAACCTGTTCACTTTGCCAATGCGGAGCGGATGAACATAGCCCTTGTGGGGGGAGGCAACTTTGCCGCTGAAGTCCTGGACAAGACAGTGCTCGTTTCCAGCCGGGAAGAGGTCAGGGCGCGCATTGTCGCTGTGGCGGATCCGGAGGAGAACACTCCGGGCAAGCTCAAGGCCAGGGAACAAGGGCGCTCTGTTTTCAGCGACTACAGGGCCCTTTTCCACCCGGAGCACGACATCGGGCTGATCATTGTTCTCGACCCCGATCAGAAAGTCTTTGAGGAGATCCGACTGGCCAAGCCCCCTCACATCAGGATCCTCGCCTACCACACCTTCAAGCTCTTCTGGGATTCCCTGAATTACCAGATCGAGCTTTTGGAGCAAAGAAACCGTGAGATCGAGACCGTCCTGAACGGGATCCAGGATTCCATCCTGGTGCTCAATCCGGACATGTGTATCGTGGAGGTCAATCAGGCCTTTCTGGGCAGCATGGGGTACACCCGCGAGGAGGTGATCAACCACAAGTGCTATCAGGTCCTGCAGGACCGGAACTACAAGTGCGACGGGCACATGCTCTGTCCCGTGGACGAGGTCCTCTCCACGGGCAAATCGGTGCAGCGGGTGGTCCCGCGGGTAAACCGGGAGGGCAGCGTCGTCTACATCGAGGTGAGCCTCTACCCCCTTGTTGAGGAGGACGGGTCGGTGAACCGCCTGGTAGAGATCAGCCGGGACGTCACACGGCTGGCCCGGGAGGACGAGGAGATCAACAGGCGTCTGGAGGAGCTTCTGGAGGAGCGCACCAAGGAGCTGCAGAAACGCAACATGGAGATCCAGCATCAGGACAAGATGGCCTCTCTGGGCAAGCTCTCCGCGGCGGTGGTGCACGAGATCAACAATCCCCTGGCCGGGATCCTGAATCTGCTGCTCTTGATCAAGCGCATCACCCGGGAGGGGCCGGTGGACGAACAGACGACAGCCCAGTTCACCCGCTATGTGGAAATGATGGAGCAGGAAACCCGGCGCATCAGCAGCATCACCACCAACCTCCTGGCCTTTTCCCGGGAGTCCCAGGGCGAATTCGGCCAGCTGGACCTGAACAGCCTCCTGGAGGACGTGCTTTTTCTGAACGCCAATATGCTGCGTCTCAATGAGATACAGGTAAACAGGGACTTCGCGAACGATCTGCCCCAGGTTGTGGCCGACGGGGAGCAGCTCAAGCAGGTCTTTATGAATCTGATCACCAATGCGGTGGAGGCAATGGAGGGGTGCGAGACCAAGGAGCTGAGCCTTTGCACCGCCTACGGAGAGCACACCGTGCGGATCTCTGTGGGGGATACCGGCCCCGGTATCACGGAGAACAGGCAGTCCCAGCTCTTCGAGCCCTTCTTTTCCACCAAGAACCGGGGGCGAGGAGTGGGATTGGGGCTTTCCGTGGCCTACGGCATCGTACAGTCCCACTGCGGCACCATCCATGTGGACTCCCAAGAGGGCAAAGGGGCCCTCTTCACGGTGACCCTGCCCCGCACTCAGCCCTCGACGTCGTATATCTGACGTTCCCCGTTCTTCGTTCAACGTTCTGGGTTACCGGTCAGCGTTCATTCGTGGCTACGGGCGACGCGTCAATATGTCAGTGAGTCAGTAAGTCAGTGAATCAATGAGTCAGTAACGATAAATCAGAGAGTCAGTGGGTCAGTGGGTTGGCGGATCGTTGTATCCGACCTCCGATCTCCGACCTCCGGGACGTGCCAGTCACTCGGACCGGAGGAAGCTCCGGGCCAGCTCATTCCAGTCCAGATGGGGCAGATTACCGCAGAGATCCTGGGCGAGGTCGCCACCGTCCGCGGCCAGAGGGCCTTCGGTTTCCTCGATCCTGGAGAAGAGGGCTGTTGCTTCAGTCTCCATAAACTGCGTGGCTTCCCCGCCCAGCATTGCGGATCCCAGCTCCTGCCGCAGGTTCTTGCAGTGGATTCTGGCGATCCAGCCCCAGGTGTAGGCCCCCATGGATGAATCCAGACCGGATTCGCGCACCAGGGGGTTGATGTCGGTGACCACTCCGCTGACAGGGGATACGGCCCAGGCGACGTGCTCGCCGCGCTGTATGGCTATCTGGGGTGTGTTCCGGCTCAGAATTTCTCCGGTCAATGGCGCCTCAATCCCGTCCAAGGGGCCAAGGATTCTGAGAATGAAGTCGTCCAGCCCAATGCGGACCGTGGCGTCCTCCTCGAGCTTGAGCCAGACGTGTCCCGGACAGAGATAGTATCCGTGGGGCAGGGAAAACCCCTTTACATCCAGGAAATCCACTGGATTGACCGAGGCGTTTACCCTGTACAGGGCCTCGAAGTAGTGGTCGAAGCCGCAGCTGGGGCAGTTATAGTCCTCGGAACAGGCCTTGAATTCCATTGCCCCCTTCATGGAATGGACACAGGGCCTCTTGTCTCGGGGCAGATTCCGCATTCTGTCCTTCCAGTGCGGAAGTCGGCCCTCCTCCGCAGTACGACGCAGGGCCCTGTCGTAGGGACATACCAGACACTGGTACTCCCGAGGGCAGTCCTTGTGGCGAACCACTCCCGCCTGCATCCAGACACAGGGTTTGGCCGCGTTCTTTTCCTTTCCAATGGCATGGCTCATGCCGGCCTCCTTGCCGTTTCCGGTCCGGCCTGTCCCGCTTCATCGCCGTGGAAGGGGACAGGCCTTTCCGGGTGCCGGATATTTGCGCGATGACGTTCCCGCGCCGTTTTATTCCCCGGACTATTTTCTGTGCAGAAAGGTCCGGCTCAGGCGGTTCCAATCCAGATCGGGAAGATTACCGTATACGTCATCCCCGAACACACCGCCGTCCGCGGCCATGGGGCCGGCCACTTCCTCCACCATGGATTCCAGTGTGTTGACTTCCTGCTTGGTCCACTCCAGGCCCTGGGTGTCGCTCATGAGATTTTCCATGGCCTTCTTCAGATTGGGGTGCCGAACCAGGAAGATCCACCCCTCGCCATAGGGACCGTTGTTGGCGCGGACGGGATCCTCGAGAAGGGCGGTGTTGACCTCGCAGATGATTCCGCCCACCGGGGAGAGGACCTCGGCTTTGTTGTTTTGGCGCTCGATATCCCACCCGGGCCGGTCCTGATCCAGCTCGTTGCCCAGAAGAGGCATCTCGAAACGGTCCATACGGCCTAAGACCTTGAGGGCAAAGTCGTCCATCCCGAGACGGATGTAGCCTCCGCTCTCAATACGGGCCCAGGTGTGGCCCTGGTGGAAATAGTACCCCACCGGGATCTCGAAACCGCGCACCTCATGGATTTCCGGGGGCAGGCCCGGAGTTTGCGGGGCCAGGTAATCCTCGAAGTATTGATCGAAGTCACAGCTGGCGCACTGATAGTCGTAGGCGCACAAGCGGTGTCCGATCCGCTGGGTCAGGGTGTGCCTGCAGACGCGCTCAAGCTCGGGCCTGCGCCGCATCGCGTCCTGCCAGCTGAGCTGCTTGCCCTGGACCACCTTTTTGCGCATGCCGTGGTCGTACTTGCAGGTGGTGCAGTCGTAGTAGTTGTTGCAGGTCTTGAATTTGACCACACCTGCCTGCATCCAGAGGCAGGGATTCTGCGGCTTGGGTTCCTCGTCCGGCTTCACTCGCCAGACCTGTCCGCCCAGAACGGCTTCCAGGCCGTCTCCCCTTCCTGTGTTTCCTTGCCTGTCACGGGTGTAAGAGGATCCGTATCCCGGCCATGCGTTTTGCTGAGATTTTTGTGTCATGGCTGTTCTCCTTGCTTGGTTGTTCTATGCGGTTTTACGGGATGTTACTTTCTATTGAGCAAAGCCTGTGCCACGAGCTCGAACTCGTCCCGTATCCCTTTATTGCCCCGCGAAATAAGGGTTGTGAAAAAGAGCTTCGCTCTATGGGTTGGAGAAAGGAGGCGGCTGATGTGGCAAAAGACAACAAAGGAGTGGCCATCTTTATCCGGATATGCGGCAATCCGTTCAGCGGGGCCGAATTGGGCAGGTGTGGTTTTTTGCTCCAGCACTGTCGCGGAATCCAACAAAGTGATTCCTGGGCCTGGGGGCTTGGGCGCAGGGACCGATCGTACATATTAGGCCCCTCTGTTGACAGAGGTGTGGGATTGGATTAGAAATTCCCAAACTAGAGACTCTTCACCGAAGGGGCTTTTAAAAGGAGTGAAACAAGCATGGCGAAGGGCCCCTTGTGGGTTCATCAACGCGTGAATGCTTTTGCAGATGAAAAGGGCTCCGCTCGCGGATTCCGTGTGTGCGGGCAGGCGGGCGGCGCTTTTTTATGTTCCGGCTCACTGCCCCGGGAAAGAGGCCAGGATGAGGCCCGACCTCCCCTTCGGTTCGGGCTGAACTATAAAGCAGGCAAGGAGCAGGTATGACCACCAGGACCCCAGCGCAACAGATAAATGGCTCGGTCATGGTTGTGGGGGGCGGAATCGCTGGAATGCAATCCGCTCTGGATCTGGCGAACTCGGGATACTACGTCTACCTCGTGGAGAAGACGAGCGGTGTCGGCGGAGTAATGGCGGAGCTGGACAAGACCTTTCCCACAAACGACTGCGCAATGTGAATTATCTCCCCCAAACTGGTCGAGTTCGGCCGGCATCCCAATATCGAGATCGTTACCTACGCCAATGTGGAAAGCGTCGAGGGCGAGCAGGGGAACTTCCAGGTGCAGGTGCACCAGGAGCCCCGCTTTATTGATATCTCCAAATGCACCGCCTGCGGCGACTGCGAGGGAGTCTGCCCCGTGGATCTGCCCAATGAGTTCGATCAGGGCATGTCCCGGCGCAAGGCTACTTTCAAGAAATTCGCCCAGACGGTTCCGGGGGCCTATGCCATCCAGAAATCGGAGTCGGCACCCTGCCGCAAGACCTGCCCCGCCGGGCTCAACGTCCAGGCCTATACTCAGATGGTCCGGCACGGCAGATACGAACGGGCCCTGGAGATCATCATGGATGATCTCCCCCTGCCCGGCATTTTGGGGCGCATCTGCCCCCGCGGCTGCGAGGACGCCTGCCGGCGCTGCGAAGTGGACGAGCCGGTGTCCATCCGGAACCTGAAGCGCCTGGCCGCGGACCAGTTCGACGCGCGCCAGGTACAGATACCCTGTGAGCCCGAGCGGAAGGAGCGCGTGGCCATTATCGGCTCCGGGCCAGCCGGGCTGTCCGCCGCCTATCATTTGGCCCGTTCCGGGATCCGTTCCACCATCTATGAGGCCCTGCCCCAGGCCGGCGGCATGCTCCGGGCGGGCATCCCCTCCCACAGGCTGCCCCGCGAGATCCTGGACCAGGAGATCGAGGTGGTCACCAACATGGGCGCGGAGATCCGGACCAATACCGCGCTGGGCCAAGACGTGAGCATCGACGGGCTCTTTGAGGAGGGGTACAGCGCTGTCTATCTGGCCCTCGGCGCCCACAAGGGCATGGAGCTCGGCGTCCCCGGGGAGAAGGCCAGCGGCGTGCGCCAGGGTGTGGACTTCCTGCGCGAGGTGAACCTCTCCGGCTCGGCCCTGGTGGGCCGGAAGGTGGCCGTCGTCGGCGGCGGAAACGTGGCCGTGGACGTGGCCCGCAGCGCGCTGCGCATGGGCGCCGAGGAAGTGACCATCGTCTATCGCCGCACCCGGAACGAGATGCCCGCCCTGCGGGAGGAGATCGAGGCCGCTGAGTGCGAGGGCATCCGCATCGCCTATCTCTGCACCCCGCAGGAAATTCTGGACCGGGACGGAGAGGTCTCTGGCATCCGGCTCATCGAGATGGAGCTGGGCGAGGCGGACTCCTCGGGCCGGAGGCGTCCGGTGCCTGTTCCGGGAAGCGAGTTCGAGCTCGAGGTGGATCAGGTGTTCCCGGCCATCGGACAGCGGCCGGATATCAGCCCCATCGAGGACGAAGAGGGAATGGAGTTCACCCGCTGGGCCACCACCGAGGTGGATTCCATCACCTACGAGACGGGCCGCCCCGGGGTTTTCGCCGGCGGCGACCTGCAGACCGGGCCCTGGGTGGCCATTGGCGCGGTGGCCCAGGGCCGCGAGGCAGCCGAATCCATCCTGCGCTCTATTGACGGACGCGATATGAGCCAGGGGCGGGAGCCGCTGGAGCAGCCCTCTGAAGAGGCCGATTACAGGCCCATACCCGAGGACGAGCCAGTGCGCAGGCGTGTGGACATGCCTGAGCTTCCCCTGGAGGAGCGGACCTGCACCTTCAAGGAGGTGGAGCTGGGTCTTACCGACGAATCCGGCCGCAACGAGGCGGACCGTTGCCTCAACTGCGGCTACTGCTGCGAGTGCTTCGAGTGCGTGAATGCCTGCGGTCCCCAGGCGGTGACCCTGGAAACCCACGCCCAACAGCCGCAGACCCGCTCCTTCGAAGTGGGCTCACTGGTCCTGGCTTCCGGCTTTTCCCCCTATGACCCCACGGGCCTGGATGTCTACGGCTACGGGCTGCTTCCCAATGTGGTCACCTCCATGGAGTTCGAGCGCATCCTGTCCGCTTCTGGTCCGACAGGGGGCCATCTGGTCCGGCCCTCGGACCACGGGGAACCGGCCAAGATCGCCTGGCTGCAGTGCGTGGGATCACGCGACGTGAACCGCTGCAACAACTTCTACTGCTCCTCGGTCTGCTGCATGTACGCCATCAAGGAGGCGGTGATCGCCAAGGAGCACGCCGGCAGCGGCCTGGACTGCAGCATCTTCTATATGGATATACGCACCTACGGCAAGGACTTTGAGAAATACTACAACGAGGCCGAGGAGAAGCACGGAGTGCGCTTTGTGAACTCCCGCATCCACACCATCGACCCCGTCCACGGATCCGACGAGCTGCAGGTGCGCTACTTCACCGAGTCCGGGGAGCTATTGACTGAGACCTTTGATATGGTCGTCCTCTCCGTGGGGATGGAGACCTCGGAGGAGCTCAAGGAGCTGGCCGGCAACCTGGGTGTGGAGCTTAGCGAGGGCGGCTTCTGCCAGACCTCGAGCTTTGCCCCGGTGGAGACGAGTCGGTCTGGAATCTACGTCAGCGGCACCTTCCAGGGACCCAAGGACATTCCCCAGTCCGTGATCGACGCCAGCGCCGCCGCGGCCTCCGCGGGCGAGGCCCTGGCACCGGCTCGTTTCTCCAAGGTCATCGAGCCGGAACAGGTGCAGGAGCGGGATGTGGCCGGCGAGCGTCCGCGAATCGGGGTCTTCGTCTGCGACTGTGGATCCAACATTGCCGGGGTCGTGGATGTCCCCTCCGTGCGGGACTACGCGGCCCAGATGCCCTATGTGGAATACGCCGCGGAGAACATGTTCTCCTGTTCCCAGGATACCCAGGACAGCATGGCCGAGGTGATCCGGGAGAAGGGGCTGAACCGTGTGGTGGTCGCCGCCTGCACCCCCAAGACCCACGAGCCCCTGTTCCAGGAGACGCTCATGAGCGCGGGGCTGAACAAATACCTCTTCGAGATGGTGAACATCCGGAACCAGGATTCCTGGGTGCACAAGAACAATCCGGATCTGGCCACGGAAAAGGCCAAGGACCTGATCCGCATGGGCGTGTCCAGCGTGGCCCTGAAACGGCCCCTACAGGAGATGGAGCTCCAGATAGACCAGAAGGCCCTGGTCGTCGGCGGCGGCATATCCGGCATGACCAGCGCCCTGAGCCTGGCCAGGCAGGGCTATTACACCCACATAGTGGAGAAGAGCGAAGTCCTGGGCGGCCAGGCGCGCAATCTGTTCAGGACCTGGAAGGGCGAGGACATCCAGGAGAATCTGGCCCGGATGATCCGGGAAGTGGAAGCCGAGGACAACATCGCGGTTCACCTGAGTTCCGGTCTGAAGAACGTGGACGGTTTTGTGGGCAATTTCGCCACAACGCTCCAGGGCCCGGAAGGCCAACAGCAGATCGATCACGGGGTGACCATCATCGCCAGCGGGGCCGGGGAGCACAAGCCGAATGAATACCTTTACGGCGAGGACAGCCGGGTGAAGACCTCCCAGGAAGTGGATCGGATGATGATTGCGGACGATCCCTACCTTGAGCAGCTGAATTCCGCGGTGTTCATCCAGTGCGTGGGTTCCCGCGAGCCGGAGCGGCCCTACTGCTCCAGACTGTGCTGCACCCACTCCATGGAGAGCGCCCTGGAGCTCAAGCGGCGCAATCCCCAGGCGAGCGTATACGTCCTGTATCGGGACATCCGCACCTACGGGGAGAAGGAGGCGCTGTACAAGGAGGCGCGCCAGCAGGGAGTCATCTTCATCCGCTACGATCTGGAAAGCAAGCCTCAAATGGTCACCGAAGGGGATAAGCTCCTGGTCCGGGTGACGGACCACATCACCGGCTATCCCCTGGAGATCGAGACCGACCTGGTTAATCTGGCCTCCGCGGTGGTGCCCCATGGAGGGGACCAGCTGTCCCGGTTCTTCAAGCTGCCGGTGAACAACGAGGGCTTCTTCGTGGAGAGCCACGCCAAGCTCGGGCCCAGCGAGTTCGCCATGGACGGGGTCTTCCTCTGCGGGCTGGCCCACTATCCCAAGCCCATCGACGAGTCCGTGGCTCAGGGCAAGGCCGCAGCCTCCAGGGCCATCACCCTCCTGGCCAAGGAGAAGATCCTCTCCAGCGGAGAGGTGGCCGAGGTCCATCCCGGGCTCTGCGTGAGCTGCGGAACCTGTGTGGCGGTCTGCCCCTATTCCGCGCCGCAGTTCCTCGAGGAAGGGCCCAATGCGGGCAAGGCCTATATCAATCCGGCCCTGTGCAAGGGATGCGGCCTGTGCATGGCCTCCTGCCGCTCCAGCGCGATCTCGCTGCGCGGCTTCGAGGAACAGCAGGTCTACTCCATGCTCAAGGCTTTAGCCTAGCAGCTAAAAGGCGCCATCAGGGGGGCTTGCAAAAGCCCCCCTGCCCACGAGAGAGAAATAGCAGCCAAGGAGTGGTGCGCAATGCAAGAATGGCATCCCACGATTGTCTCGTTTCTGTGTAACTGGTGCAGCTACGGCGCCGCCGATCTGGCGGGGGTGAGCCGAATGCAGTACCCCCCGGATCTCAGGGTGATCCGCATCCCCTGCACCGGGAGCATGAACCCCAAGTTCATCCTCCAGGCCTTCCGCCAGGGCGTGGACGGCGTGTGGGTCTCCGGCTGACACCCGGGCGACTGCCACTATATCAGTGGCAATCTGTTCGCCAGACGGCGGTTCGTCGTCTTCAAGAATCTCATGGAATACATCGGTCTCGAGCCGGGTCGCCTGCACTTTTCCTGGATCTCCTCCTCGGAGGCGGGAGAATTCAAGAACAAGGCCACGGAGGTCGTGGAAGCGGTGCGGGCCCTGGGACCGGCAAAACGGCTGGTCAAGGACATTCGACCGGAAGAGGCCGGGGCCCGGGAGGCCCGCTAAGGGAGGACGCATGCAGGAGCTCACTCAAAAGATACGGGAATCAGCCAAAAGGCTGCTCCAGGAGGGCCAGGTGGACTGCGTCCTGGGCTATCGCAAGGGCACCGTGCCCATGCAGGAGAGGCCCTTTTTCGCCTATACCCCGGAAGACGCGGATCAGCTGGTATGGAGCAGGTTTTGCGTGAATAATCTGGCCAATTTCCTCATCGGTCGGCAGGATCGGGTCGCGGTGGTTGCCCAGGGCTGCGTGAGCCGGAATATCGTGGGCCTCATCCAGGAGAAGCAGATCACCCGCGAACAGGTCTACGTGCTCGGCCTGCACTCTCCGGGAATGGTGGACCGGGGCAAGGTCCAGGCCCTCTTTCCGGACCGCGTGATTCACAGCGTGGAGGAGGACGGTGAGGAGCTCATCGTCAACGGGCCCGATTTCAGCGAGCGGATCAAGGTGCGCGACGTCAAGCGGGACAACTGCTATACCTGCACCCATCGAAATGCGGTGATCTACGACGAGCAAATCGGTGATCCGGGCGAAGAGAGCGGCGGCGGGAATATCGACAAGGTGTCCGCCCCCTGGGAGAAGCTCTCTCCGGAAGAACGGTGGGAGCGCTTCGAGGAGACGTTCAAGGACTGCATCCGCTGCTACGCCTGCCGGGACGTCTGCCCCCTGTGCTACTGCAATCAGTGCTTCGTGGACGAGAATCAGCCCCAGTGGTGCGGCAAGACGGTGGAAGAAACCGATGTGCAGACCTTCCACATCCTGAGGGCCTTCCACTGCGCCGGAAGGTGCACGGACTGCGGAGCCTGCGAGTCCGCCTGCCCGGTGGGGATCAAGATGCGCCGGCTGACCAGCAAGCTGGAAAAGGACATCCGGGAGCTCTACGACTACTCCCCCGGGCTCGACCTGGAGAGCACGCCCCCGCTCTCAGTGTATCGGCCGGACGATCCGGAGCCCTTCGCCTCGGGGTAGA
>JGI1684J13235_1000882_pt1 | contig 10784 bp, 8 predicted proteins | sample PonA232FremontCA_2_FD_13235 | JGI IMG/M metagenome (IMG submission 13235) | reverse complement strand
GCGGGACGAGCATTCTGGAAGGGGTCTCCTTTTCCGTGTACGAGGGGGAGATCTTTGCCATTCTCGGCTCCAGCGGCTGTGGCAAGAGCACCCTTTTTCACGCCCTGATCGGCTTGTTGCCCATCCAGAAGGGGCGCATCATTATCTCCGGCGAGGAGATCGGTCCCGGTGGCGACGAGGAGTCGCTGAGCCGCATCCGGAGACAGATCGGAGTGCTCTTTCAGTCCGGGGCCCTTTTGGACTGGCTCAGCGTGGGAGAGAACCTTGCTTTTCCCCTCAGGGAGTCCACCGATCTGCCCGAGGAGATCATTCAGCAGGTGGTGCAGCTCAAGCTCGAGCTGGTTCGCCTGGAGGGATGCGCGGACAAAAAGCCCGCCGAGCTTTCCGGAGGGATGACCAGAAGGGCTGGGCTGGCCGCGGGGATGGCCCGGGATCCGCGGATTCTGTTCTGTGACGAGCCGACCTTCGGGCTGGATCCCAATACGGCCATGGAGATCGACGAGCTCCTTGTCGAGATGCGGGATCACCTCAATGTCACCATCGGCGTGGTGACGCATGTCGTGCCCACGCTGGAGAATATCGCCACTCGCTGCATCATGCTGGACAAGCAGGCCAAGGGGATTATCGCCTCCGGGGATCTGGAGGATCTGAAGAACGAGACCTCGGACAGTCGCGTACAGACGTTTTTCCAACGTCGAATCCCAAACAGGCGGACTAGGGAATGAGCTCCAGGGTTAGCCACTTCCAGATCGGGCTCTTTGTGCTGGCCACTCTCGTTCTGATCCTGGCCGGGCTGTTCTGGATCGGTGCAGTGGAATTCTATCAGGAGACCCGGGACTATGTGACCTATATCGATTCCTCAGTGGAAGGGCTGAGCCCCGGCTCCAAGGTTCGCTATCGCGGCCTTTCCGTGGGCCGGGTGGCCGGAATCGGTCTGGCCGAAGACGAGGAGATGATCCGCATCGATATGGAGATCAAGCCCGACTTCCGCATCAGGGAGAGCCATGCGGTTCAGCTCAAGCTCAAGGGCATTACCGGGGAGCGCTATCTGGCCCTGATCAAGGCTTCGCCAGAGATGGATCGGATTATGCCGCCGGAGGGAACGGATTCCGAGAAGCCCTGCATCCCCTCTGTCCCCGCACAAATGACCCGGTTGGTCCATGGCCTGCAATCCATGTACGAGGAGCTCCGATCCGTTGATATGCAGGGTTTGGGCGAGCAGTGGCGCGAGGTCGCCGCAAGGGCGAACACCCTTTTGCGGAGCGAGGAGCTCAACGCTTCGCTGAAGCGTGTCAATACGCTCGCGAGGCAGCTGAACGAGTTGGCGGGGAATCTGCGCAATGCCCGGCCTGGACAGGAGTGGCGCAGCACGCTCCGCGAGTTCTCCAGCTCCGCGGAGACGGCAGAGGACCTGATCGCCTCGCTGGAAGAACGCGTCAATGCCGTTTCACCGCGGGAACTGGCCAGAATCTCCGAGCAGACGAGCGCCGCCCTGGGGCAGATCCGTGCCTCGACCAATGCCACGAGCAAGCGCATCCAGGCCACAACCGTTCTCCTGCAGCAGAGCGTCCTGGAGCTCAATCGCGTGCTCACCGAGATCCGCATCCTCTCCCGGACCCTGCAACGGAATCCGGGCAAGGTGCTGACCCGGCCCGAGAACACGAATGATCCCTTCGGGAGGTGATCATGAATCTGCGCACCGTTTGCCTTGCAGCTGCTGTTGCGTTTCTGCTTGCGGGATGCTCTCCCTTTGCCGGAGCTCCGGAACCGGAATACTACCGTTTGCGGTATGAGAAAGAGACGCGGCAGTGTGCAAGCGCTTTCCCGTCAGAGGTCAGGGTCTGGCGTTTCACCGCCGCCGTGCCCTTTGAGCAGAGGCGCATGGTGCTCTGGGACCGGGGACCGGACTGTTCGCTTCTCCGACAGCGGGCAGTGGGTCGCCGCCCCCGCGAGCATGCTCACGGAACAGATTCGGAGGGACCTCTCCGAGAGCAAACTTTTTGCTGGCATGACAGGGGAGTTCGATTCCGGAATGGCCCCCTTGGAGCTTTCCGGCCGGATTGGGCGCTTTGTTGCCCGGCCCTGCGAATCGGGGTACCGGGCCCTGCTCGGAGTGAGCGTCGAGCTCAAGGAACGGGGCACCGGAGAAAATCTCCTCCTCCGGAAAAATTACAGCCTGGAGAGCGACTGTTTCCCCGCCGGCAAGGCGTCCGAGTTCGCCGAGGCCATGAGCCGTCTCGCAGTGCAGTTTTCGGACAGGCTNCAGAGCGATCTCTGTCGGATAGCTGAGGAAAGAACCTTGGATGGAGAGNCAGCCGGGAATTGAGCTGGTGACATCGGTGAGNATCTGTGGGTTTTTCCCAGACGGAGCAGTACCACCGAAATGATATGATGCGAAGNNCGCCCCATTTTGCCAAACACCGCACTCGAGAAGGCGCCGAGGACGAATANGGCCGTTTGGCCCGGATCTACGATCCTGTCACCGCCCCCTTCCTGGACCCGATCCGTCGCAGTGTGGCCCAGCAGGCAGAACAGGCCGGCTGCCGCAGCGTTCTGGACGTCTGTTGCGGTACCGGACGCCAGTGCCTCTTCCTGCATCGGTCCGGCATCCAAGCCACGGGAGTGGACCTCTCTCCGGCCATGCTCGCCGAGGCCCGGAAAAAGAGCCCGGAGGCAGTGGCCTATTCCCGGCAGGATGCGGCCCAAATGGGGTTTGCCGACAACAGCTTCCACGGCGCGGTTATCTGCCTGGCCTTGCACGAAAAGCCCTATGAGACGCAGAAGGCCATCCTGCGGGAGACTGCGCGGGTGCTCGTCCCGGGAGGGTTGCTCTTCCTGGTCGATTTCGTTGTCCCCCACGGCCTTGCCGGACGGGCCATGCGCCTGGCCCTGGCGGGTGTTGAGCGCAGTGCGGGCCGTGAGCACTACGCCAATTTCCGTGCTTATACCCACATGGGAAGCATGGCCCGATTGCGAGGGGAAATGCCCTTCGAGGAAGTGGAACGGGGAAGCCATTTTCTGGCCGGGAACGTGGAGCTCGCCGTCCTGACCCCCTGTCCCTGAATACCGCCGTCTTGCGGAATGCTTCCTTGAACCTCCTCCGAGCGGATCCCGAGACCCGGGGCTCATCCGGGCCGCGCCTCCCTGTATGATTCGTCCTCCCGGATCGAAAAGGGGTCCCAGCCATTCTGGGGAAGAAGATCAAAGCAGGCATTGAGCGGTGTTGCCGAACCTATCCCGAATTGTTCCCCAGCATCCCGTGTCGCGCCATTTTGGTCCGCAGCCGCTTGCGGGAAATGCCCAGCTCCCTGGCGGCAGCGCTCTGATTGTCCCCATTTCGCCGGAGTGCCTGCTGCAGAAGCGCGTGTTCCATCTCCGGCAGGCTCCTCCCGTTCGGATTTTCCTTACCCGTTTTTTCCCGCCCGCACTGGCGCAAACGCTGTGGCAGACAGGAAGGGGTTACGGAATCGCCGCTAGCGAGGACCACCCCCCGCTCGATCACGTTTTCCAGCTCCCGCACATTCCCCGCCCAGTCGTACTCCTGCAAAAGATTCATCGCCTCTTGGCTGATGTCGGTTATGCCCGGATTGCAACGAGGTGCGTGCTTGGCCAGAAAGGCCTGCGCCAGGTAGGGAATGTCCTCTTTGTGTTGCCGCAGGGGCGGGACATCGATGCGGATCACGTCAAGTCGATAAAAGAGGTCCTTGCGCCAGTTTCCTCGNTCAATCTCAGTCTCCAGATCCTTGTTCGTGGCCGNGATGATCCGTACATCCACACGCCGCAATATGCTGCCGCCCACGGGCACAAAAGCCTTTTCCTGCAGAAAGCGAAGCAGCTTCTTTTGCAGGGACAAGGGCATCTCCCCGATTTCATCCAAAAACAGCGTTCCTCCGTGAGCCTGCTCGATCTGGCCCTTCTTGCTTCGGTCCGCTCCGGTAAAGGCGCCGCGAGCGTACCCAAAGAGCTCGGATTCCAGCAGATTTTCAGGGATGGCGGCGCAGTCGATGGTTACCAGCGGAGCCCCGGGAGCTGCGCCTTCCCTGTGGATCGCCCGGGCGATGAGCTCCTTGCCTGTGCCCGTTTCCCCGGTGATGAGAATGTTGGATCCGGAACGGGCCACCCGGGGCACCAGCTCGAAGATTTCCCGCATGGAAGCGCTTGGGCCTACGATAGCTTCCGCGGTGTCCAAACCGTGATTCCGTCCGTCCGGCTGCCCGGTGTAAGGCGACCCCATCCCTGAATTGGCGATCAAAGAGCTGGCCTGCTTCACCACTTCCCTGCGATTGATCGGCTTGGTCAGATAGTCTGCGGCGCCCAGCTTCATGGCCTGCACCGCGTTCCGGATGCTGCCCTGGGCAGTGGTCAGGATCACCGCGATATTCGGCAATTCCTGACGAATACGTTCCAGAAGGTGTATCCCGTTCATTCCGGGCAGTTCGAGCTCGGCAAGGACAAGATGTGGTTGTCCGGTACGGATCATGTCCCAGGCCCCCTCTCCGTCCCGGCTCGTGGTTACAGTGTAGCCTTCCCGCCGGAGTCTGGAGGACAGGGCCTGGAGGGTACGCTCGTCCTTGTCGGCGATGAGAATCGTTGTTTCCCTCATTCCGTCCTGACTTGATCCTTTTTTCGGTTGTGGCGTGGTCCTCATTTCTGCCTTGCAGAATCTTCTTGCTTCCCATGCCGGCCTTGAAGCCCCAGCCGCATGATGTTCTTAACATAGAGCTGTTCCGAAGGGAACACCCAAGGCGTAGATGTTGTTCCATATGGGACAACATCTACGGGGCCTCGACCGAAAATGCGGTGTGCACACCCCTTCGGAATTTGGCAAAGAAATTGCTAAACATCCTTTGGGCCTTGTGCGTGAAAGAACGTGTCCCCACCCGCTTAGTCGTTCGGGCAGGGTGTTCGATCGATGCGGGACGAGGTCTGAGCCGAGCTGGAGCCTCGCTTGGCGGGGGTGGAAATGTTTCGCTTGCCGAGCTGCTTCTTGTGCCTGTTGGCCCTTTGCTGACTCTTTCTTGGTAACTTTCTGTTTGACAGGGACTTACGCTTAAGCTGGCGATCGCCTGCCGAGGAGCAGGGGAGCTGCCTCAGCCATGATCAACCCGGAAACCGGCAAGGAGGAAAGTATGCGATTTTATGCCCGCGGACTCTGGATCTGGATCGCGGCAGCGCTCATTTTGGTCTTGTCCCCAATGGCACAAGCGCAGCAGTCGGTCCAGGCCAGTTTGGAGAAGCAGAGCTACAAGGCAGGGGACACAGTGACCATTTCGGGACAGATCGATCCCGGAGAGGATCTGTACATCGCGATTTCCTCCAAGCGGACCTTCGCACCAAATGAGGCGAAGGGCGTCAACGAGAAGGATCAACTCCGGGAAGCCGCCGCAACCCACTCCTTCAGCGAGGACACCACTGTTCCGGTGTTCTACTACATGCTCACCAACAAGCCGGACAAATTCGGCTCCGTGGTCAAGGAGCGCTACGGGGGGCCCTCCTTCGCCAAGGGGATCTATGGCACGACCATGTTCGAGCTGGCCCAGTGGCAGGATCTCTCCCAGCAGATCAAGGAGAAGCTCGGTCCGCTGACCAGCAAGGAGAAGTGGGATTTCTTTCGCTACACCCACGAGACGAAGTACGGGATCAATACTATCACCAAGGAGCGGACCCAGGTGGGCAAGATCACCATCTTCGCCCGCAGCGTGCTCACGGACTACGAGAGAAGCGGCAACTACTGGGACAAGGGAACGAACATCGAGCTGAACAAGGATACCGGTGAATTCACCGCGACCTTTGACACGTTCCGCCACACTCCTCCGAACACCGAGTTCCAGGTAGCGGTCAACGGAAAGGAGATCGGCGGCTATACCTTGACAGGGAACGGCTTCTGGCTCTCCATGGGCGGACGCTACATGAATCCCATCTGGATCGTTATCGGCGCCATCCTGGTGGGGGCCTTCTTCTCCCTCATCGGCGCCGCCGGTGGCATGCTCATGGCCGCGTACCAGGTCATGGTGGTCAACACCATGGGGCCTGTCGGGCTCAACGCCGCCAACGTCCTGAGGCCCTCCAACGTGGCCCTGACCCTGTTCTCCCCCATCGGCTCCTTCTACCGCTACGCGGTCAAGGAGCACCGTGTCTGCTGGCCCGTGGGGCTCTCCTTCGGGATCGGCATCCTCATCGGCTCCATCTGGCTGGGCAAGTACGTGACCGCGCTCCTGCCCCTTGCCACGTATAAGGAGTGGCTGGCCATCCTGGTGGTGCTCATGGCCGCACGGACCCTGTACGAGCTGACACCCAAGGTCATGGAGAAGCGCAAGAACATCAAGGCCATGACCCAGAAGTTCAACGAAGAGGTGCAAAAGGCCAAGGAAGAAGGCCGTGCCGCGGAGATGGGCAAGATCGAGCCCATCACCCACGGCGCGAACAAACTGACCACCTACCGCTTCAAGTTCTGGGGCGAAGAGTTCCAGATCAGTCCCCTGCTCTTCGGGATCATCGGTCTGGGCATCGGGATCGTGGCCAGATGCTTCGGCATCGGCGGCGGCTTCCTGCTGACCCCGATCATGACCATGTTCGGCGCGCTGCCCATGTACGTGGCGGTTCCGGTCTCCCTGGTGGGCACCAGCTTCTCCAGCATCGGATCCTTCATCGGGTATCTCATCAACGGCTACCTGCCCTCCTTCTGGATCGCCCTGGCCATCATAATCGGCGGCTTCGTGGGCGGCTACATCGGCAGCCGGATGCAGAAGGTCTTCACCGAGGTCCAGCTCAAGATTATCCTGGCCGTGGTCCTCTTCTTCCTCTTCTTCCGCTTCTTCAAGATCGAGGTCTGGATCTAGCCCCCAAGGCATAACCGCGGTCCGGGGAGGGTTTCCTCCCCGGACCTTTTCCTGGAGAACAAAAAGGGCGGGGGCCCAAGGGCCCCATGGCCCAAACCCAAAGCTCAAGCAGCAAAGCTTTTTCCACACGAGGGACAGCTATGGATACCGTGTGGCTCTACATCCTGGAAATCATCCGGCACATCCGGGCGGGGCTGGACTTCGCCTTCGGCCCCCTGGAGGCGCTGGGGCCCACGGCAGCGGTCACCGGAATGGCCCTGGTGACCATGTTCGTGGCCAAGACTCTGACGGAGAATATCAAGACCCCTCGCTATAGGCGCCTGCAGAGCGAATTCGACTACTGGTACGGGATCCGGGAGGAGGCCATGCGGCTCAAGGAGGAGGATCCGGAAAGGGCCAAAGGACTGGCCAAGGATCTGGACAAGGGCAAGCTGAACGAGCTCTACTACAACTACTTCATCGAGGGGCTCCTGAACAATCTGCTTACCCTTTACATCCCCGTTTTCTCCATGCTGACCTACGTCAACAACGTGTATGATCCGGCCGGACTCAAGGAACGCTTTGGCCGTGGATACCTTTTCGCCGTCACCCTGGGAGGCCGGACCTACGAAATGGGTGCGGTCTTCTGGTTCCTGCTCGTCCTGGTCGTTTCCTATATCCTTTGGGTTCTCCTTCGCAGGCGCTTTTTTGCCGCCGCAAAGGCGAACGGCGAGGCAGCGGCGAAAGGCGAGGGCCTTTCGACCCGGACCGGAGAGATCCGATAAAGCGTGGAAAAGGGGTATGACGTTGAAAACCATCGTGGATTGGCTGGACGTCCTAACGCCCAACTGGTTCGCCTTCGCCACGGGGCTCCTGCTGGCCCTGTTCGGGCTCTGCGGCCTGGGTATCCTGACGCTTGGGTTCGCTCCGGGAAGCATGAGGATCTGGCTCCCGCTTTTTACCTTTTTCGCCGCGCTCAACGGCGGATACACCATATGGCGGCGCCGGGCTCAAAGCGGGACCGGGTTGGCGGTCCTGGCCATCGTCCTCGGGCTCATCCTGGCAGGCGCTGCCTACGCGATCCAGTTCTATGTGGATCAGCGGTTCTTCGCCTCGGTCACGCCGGCTCCCTATCTGTTCCTTTTCCTGGGAGCCTCCCTTGCCGGCCTGGGGATCGGGATTCCCCTCAGGCTCAAATACGAAAAATCCCAGAGCTGAAAGGATGCCCCGCAGCAGCTGTTGCATTTTTTGCGCCTGTCCCTGGAAAGGTTTGAACCTTCCTTCAGGGAAGGACTTTGTCGGACTGTCGGGCTTTGTTTGGGAAAAAGAATAAGATGCGCCGATTCCCCGCACACCGAAGCATCCTCCGGGTGCGGAGGAACGGTGAATCGATCGAGCCAATCAACCCTCAGGAGTGATAACCATGGATCGGGAAGTCTACACGCAGTGCTTCATGTGCTCCATCCGGTGTCCCATCAAGGTCACCGTGGAAAACGGCGAGGTTTCCTTTATCGAGGGCAATCCCCATGTTGCCGGAATGGAGGGGAGCCTGTGCCCCAAGGCGGCGGCGGGCAAGGCCCTTGTCGACGATGCCCAGCGGGTTCAGGGCCCCATGATCCGGACCGGGCCCAGGGGCTCGGGCCAGTGGCGGCGCGCCTCCTGGGAGGAGGCCCTGGACTATGTTGCCGAACGGCTCAAGGGCATCACCGAAAAACACGGCGGAGAAAGCGTGGTCCTCACAGAGCGGGCCCAGCTCAGCACCCATGTGAGCAAGACCTTTCTCCGGGCCCTGGGCTCGCCCAACTATCTCTCCCACGACGCCCTGTGCAAGGGATCCATCAACACGGCCTGCCGCTCGGTTTTCGGATACACGGACGGACAGATCGGGATGGACTATTCCAATACGCGGCATCTGGTCCTTTACGGACGGAATATCTTCGAATCCATCCAGGTGAAACCGGTGCGCCAGATCATGGACGCCATGAATCGCGGGGCCAAGCTGACCTATATCGATCCCCGGGTCACGGTGACCGCCTCCAAGGCCCATCGCTACTGGATGATCAGGCCCGGCACCGACCTGGCCCTGAACTACGCCCTGATGCACGTTATTTTCGAGGAGCGCCTCTACGACGCGGATTTTGTGGACCGATGGGTCACCGGTCTGAACGAGCTCCGCGGCTTCGTCAGCAGCTACACCCCGGAATGGGCCGCCGAGGAGACCGGCATCCCCGCGGAGGAGATCGTCCGTTTCGCCCGGGAGCTCGCCCGGGACAGGCCCAGGGTCATCTTCCACATGGGCTATCGCGGAGCGCACCATATCAACGAGATCCAGCTCCGGCGCTCCATTCTCCTGCTCAACGCCCTTATGGGCAGCGTGGAGTCGCCCGGCGGCATCTTCATCAAGAAGGGCCCAGGAGTTGCTGGGAGCAAGCCCGCCCGTAAGCTCACGGAACAGGAGGGCCTGCCCAAGCCGGAGGCGCCGCGCCTGGACAAGGTGGGCACTCCGGAGTTTCCCCTGCCGGATCCCAATCACGGGTTGCCCCAGATGCTACCCCGCGCCGTGCTGAACCAGGATCCCTATCCCATCAAGGCCCTGTTCGCCTTCCGCTTCGATCCGCTCATGTCCATGCCGGATACAAACGAGACCAAGCGGGCCCTTCAGGAGCTGGACCTCGTGGTCAGCATCGACATCCAGCACAGCGATATCGCCTGGCACTCCGACGTCATTCTGCCCGAATCCACCTATCTGGAGCGCATGGACAGCCCGCAGCAGGCAAACAGTCTCAAGCCCCAGATCTTCCTCAGGCAGCAGGCCCTCAGCCCGCGCTACGACACCCTTCCCGGGCCGATCATTCTTCGGGAGTTGGCCAAGAGGATGGGGCTGGAGCAGTATTTTCCCTACAGCTCCATGGAGGAGCTGGTGCGCTGGCAGCTGGAGCCCACCGGCTTTACCCTGGAGGACTTCCGGGCCAAGGGGTTCGTGGCCTATACGGACAAGCAGCACTTCTGGGACCGGGAGAACGGGCTCGTCTTCAAGACCCCCTCCGGCAAGATCGAGTGCGTCTCCTCCCTGCTCACGGATGCGGGCTTTTCCTCCTTTCCGCCGTATCAGTCTCCGGAGTCCGGGGAAGGTCCGGACAGCTTCCGGATGGTGGTGGGACGCTGCGCCCAGCACACGCACGTCTCCACCCAGAACAACCCCTACCTGAACGAACTCGTGCCGGAGAACACGCTCTGGATCAACCAGCATTGCGCCCGGGAGCTGGGGGTCCGTGAAGGAGATACGGTCCAGGTTTCCTCGGAGCAGCACAGCGGCACCATCAAGGCCAAGGTCACGGAGTTCATCCATCCGGAGTGCGTCTTCCTCCTGCACGGATTCGGCCACGAATCCGAGCTCGCGGCGCGCTCCTACAACAAGGGACTCTCCGACTCCGCCCTGATGAAGAACGTGAGCGATCCCGTGGGCGGCAGCCCCGGCCTGCACGAAACATTCGTCACCGTGCGGCCCTTGTCCAGGGGATAGGTCGCGAGGCCGGCAATGGACAATCCAGTAGGATCGGGGGATTACAAACCCAGGAGCACAGTCATGAGCCGATATATGCTTTTCCACGACCAGAAGAACTGCATCGGATGCGAGGCCTGTGTTGTGGCCTGCAAGACGCGACAGAACCTTCCCGCGGGTCCGCTCCCCACCCTGGTGGTGACAGTGGGGCCCAAGTGGACGGGAGAGAACCCCAAAACCGTTTTTACCTTCATGCCCTGCTTCCATTGCGAGATTCCCTGGTGCGTGGCCGCCTGCCCCACAGGGGCGGTACAGAAGCGCTCCGGCGACGGGGTGGTTTTCGTGGATCCCGACCTCTGCGTGGGGTGCAAGACCTGCATGGCGGCCTGCCCCTGGGGGGCGCCGCAGTGGAATCCCGTCACCGGGAAAGTGGTCAAGTGCGACCTGTGCAAGGACCGCATCGA
>JGI1684J13235_1000881_pt1 | contig 10801 bp, 10 predicted proteins | sample PonA232FremontCA_2_FD_13235 | JGI IMG/M metagenome (IMG submission 13235) | reverse complement strand
AAACCGGTCAAAAACACACCGGCAGAGCTCGCATGGAAAGGCTCAGCACCTCGAGAAAGAAAACCTCCGATAACTCCCGAAAGAACATCGCCAGTACCACCGACAGTCATCCCCGGATTCCCGGTATCGTTCAAAAGATGATCTCCATCTGGATTAGAAACGATATCGACAGGCCCCTTCAGAACTATGTGAGTATTAGTCTCGCTAGCGGTCTTGGAAACCTCTTTGATCTTGCCCTCACGATCGTCCGAAAGGGTCGAACCGGCAAATATCTCGAACTCACCCGAATGTGGAGTCAGAACAAAACTGCCCTCGCCCAAAAGATCCCGCCTATCCGCAGCTATCTTCAAACCATCAGCATCCAACAGGGCCGGTTTCTCTGGATAACCCTCAATCAACATATCCAATAACTCCACTACGGCCATCCTAGTCTTCCGTTCCGTTCCCAGACCAGGGCCCATAATCACGGCCGAAGACCTTGCAACCAACTCCTCCAACTCTTCCAGAGCCTCGGGCGACAAATCCCCCCCAGGCAGATCATGAGTTATCAAATCGGGAGAAAAAGAATTAACCACACCAGCAGCCCGAGAAGGAACTGCCAAAGTCACCAGATCGACACCCGTCCTCAAGGCCGACAACCCTGCCAAAGCCGGTGCACCGGCATATTTGGAACCTCCACCGATGATCAAAACCCTACCGTTCTGACCCTTGTGAGACGTCTCAGAGCGGACAGTTTCGGCAAGTTTCACATCCCCCGGCCCTGTCCTTTTGTAGGCCGATCTCGGGGTGCCTATATCCACGGGAACGACCTCGCCTGTGAACTCTTCCGGAGCCTTGTCTATGCCGGGCTTGTTATCGTGAAAAGTGACAGTCAGGTCGCATCTAGAAGCAGTTTCATGGGGTTCACCGGTTTCGGGGTTGACACCTGTCGGCACGTCGACCGCAATTTTGTAACCTCCTTTCTGGTTGAAGTCTCTAATCGCGGTGGATACTGGTTCTTTAGGTGCTCCAGTGACGCCGGTTCCGAGCATCGCGTCCATCGCGACGTCAACATCGCCTAACTCCAGGTCTCTAAACTGTTTAGAATCGCGAATTTTGTGAATATTGACCGAATCGTCCAACTGTTTCAGAATTTCAAAATTTTCTTTAGCATGTGAAGTGCTGATATTTTCCGGTTTTCCAATTAGGATCAGCATGTGAAGTGCTGATATTTTCCGGTTTTCCCAATAGGATGACTTCGACATCAACCTCTCGGTTTACCAGATGTCTAGCTGCGACAAAACCGTCTCCACCGTTGTTCCCTGTTCCTGCATAGATTAATCCCTTCTTATTCGGATTTTTTCTCTCTTCTAACTCTCTCACGAGGTTTGCTCCGGCATTTTCCATTAAAACTCGAGGTGGAACACCTCTCCAAGCAGAATTGATGTCCACAGCTTCCATCATATCCAAAGATATCATAAAAATACATCCTCATATTTACATGTACTTATGTCATATAAATGATTTAAAAGAAATGTCAGGCCGAATTAATTGTAAAAATTCTGGCTGTATGTCCATCTTTAAAAAAAACCACTGAAGGAACTCTAAACCCTTTAATCCATTTCAAGATTTTCGAATAACCTTTCCAAATAGTCCCTTAGCTCTTTTCTCTCACCAGCGTCCAACCCTTCAAGCATCTTACTCTCAACATCGTCATCAATCTCTCTGACTTTATCCTCCACGCTGCCAGCCTCCTCTGTGAGGAAAATCTTAGTGACCCTCCTATCTTTCGAAGACTTCTCTTTCCTGATATACCCCTTATCAACAAGATTATTGATTACCTTAGACATCGTGGATTTAGAAATCGGGAGCTCACCAACCAACTTTTTCTGTGTAACCCCGTCCCCATTTTTTATTAACCACGCCAGAATAGGCAACTCCCCTCTATTAAACTCATAAGGCTCCGCTATAGACTTAATACTCAAGATTAGCTCCTTGTACACCTTATTAAACAGATTGAATATTTCCGCGTCATTACTCATCTCAAATCACCGAAAATTAAAATAATTGAAATTTTAATTCCTCCTTTTCTCAACGCTCAAAAATTAGAGTGCATTAATCTCACATAGTTTAACATAAAAAATCAACACATCTCAATTATACCTCAAAATCCCACTATTTCACTTCCGAACTCGTTCCCCGCTGAATCGCGAACACTGCAAAACCTCCCAAAATAAACGCAAACGCTAACAAGACCAAAATAGCTGGTATAATTGTATTCCAAATTCCTGAAAAACTAGTCATCTCAATCACAGTCATCACATTCTCACCCAAAACAATAGATCTAGCAGCGTCAACCCCGTAAGTGACAGGATTGAAAGTTGCAAAAGTTTGAACCCAAGACGGAAGTGATTCCAAAGGCAGAAAAGCGCTGGAAAGGAACAAAAGTGGAAAAACAATCGGAGTAACGATGGATATCATGGCCTCTTGATCCTTGGTAAACATCGCAATCGCAGTAGTTAAAGAAACAAATATCAGCGAAAAAAGGATGCCAATAAGAATAACTCCAAAAACACCGGCAATACCGGTTGCTATTTCAGCTCCAAGAAGAATACCTAGCCCCAAAATAATACCTATCTGAACTGCTATACGAATAAGTTCTGAAAGAGTCTTACCCAAAAAAACTCCGGTAGTACCCATTGGAGAAACCATCACCTTTTCAAAAAGCCCCTCATCAATATCCTGCACAAGACCAATACCACTGCCCTGACCTGTCATCATCGCCACCTGAATAGCTATAGCCGGCAACAGAAAAGTAATATAGTCAACTGACTCGCCTAAAAAAGCACTCATTGGTCCGCCCACAACCCCTCCAAAAATCTCTGAAAACAAGAATAGGAACAATATTGGTTGAAGAAGATTCATAGCAATAACGTGAGGGCTGCGAATGAACTTCAAAATCCACCTTTTGAAACTAGCTGAGACATCACCAAAGAAGGAATTACTTGCTCTCTTAATAACCTTCTGATTTTTAGAATCCAAACTTTTATCACCCAAATCTGACATACTCACCCCTCCAAACCTGATTTTATACCTTTCTCTGCAATCTCCTCACCATCACTAGCTCTTTCTCCTGTAATTGCCATGAACACATCGTCGAGAGTAGGCTCATGAATATCAAATTCCTTGATATCAAATCCTGAATCTCTTAATTTCAATAAGACATCAGTCCCAATCTCAAGAACATTTCTAGAACCTATGGTGATACCTTCTTCATTTGCCTTCAATGTGGCATCATCATCAAATTCACATGTATCGCGAATTAAACTCTCCGCTTTCTCGATAGAACCCTTCTCACCATCTATCTTTATCTCTAAAACCCGTCCTCCAACCTCATCTTTCAGGTCTGTAGGTGAACCTTCAGTTATTATCTCACCATTTTGAATAACAGCAACTCTATCACAGAGTTGGTCCGCCTCTTCAAGGTACTGTGTGGTGAGGAAAATCGTTCTTCCTCTATCATTTATCCGTTGAAAATATTCCCACAATTTTTTCCTAGACTTTGGGTCGAGACCCGTGGTAGGTTCGTCCAAAAAAATAAGTGGAGGTTCATGAACAAGAGTCATAGCAGCATCTAATCGCTTTTTCATTCCGCCAGAAAAATCTCCCGCCGTTTTATCCGCCACATCTGAAAGCCCAACCAGTTCTAGCAAATCCTCAATCCGTGTTTCCCACTTTTCCTTGGGCACGCCGTAAGCTTCACAAAAGAATCGAATATTTTCCCAAGCAGTCAGATCCTCATCTATTCTGGTTTCCTGACCCATATATCCAATAGATTCTCTAATGGCTTGAGGGTTCTCTTCTAAATCAAACCCATTAACACATAAATTTCCTTTAGTAGGATTCATCAAAGTCACCAGAATTTTAATAAACGTAGTTTTTCCGGCGCCATTTGGGCCCAAAAAACCAAAGAACTCGCCTTTAGGAACCGTTAGTGAAATATCCTTCACCGCTTCCGTTCCGTCACTGTAGGTAAGATCAATGTTTTGAGCCTCAATCGAGTGTTCTAAGTCTTTCTCACCCTCTCTTGAAGAATTTTGGTTTCCTATATCCTTCATTTTTTCACTATAGTTTCAATTGAAACTATTTTAATAAAAAGTTTCGTATGAAACTAAAAAGGCCTGATAATTGATCGGACAACCGGACCAAAAAACCATAAAAACAAATTTATGCTGTAGAGGATGAAACTAAACTCCTTTCAACTATGAAAAGTATCAAAAGTCACTAAAAAGAGAAACATCCAAGCAAAAACATTTCAATCTACGTCTAAAAGTGATAATTTTCATAAATCATTTATAGTATTACATTATATCCTTTTTTTTGTCAAAGAGGTAAAACAGTGAGCGACAAGCCAGACTGGGTGAAAGATTGGCCAAAGGTCGAAGGTGATGTACCTGGAGAAAAATCTCAAGAGATAATACGTAAAGACGACGAAGTCATATCCTCATCTTACACCCGATCAGAACCACTAGTCGGAGAAGAAGGATGGGGCTCCTTCGTTAAAGACCCCGACGGCAATGTTTTTCTCGACTTTTCCTCCGGAATGTTCGTCCTGAACTTCGGACATCGACACCCATACATCATCGACAAAGTTAAAGAACAGATGGACAAAATGTCCCACTTCGCCGGAACTCACTATTATTTCGACCTTCAGATAGAACTAGCAGACAAACTTTGCAAGACAGTTCCAGGAGACTTCCCAAAAGAAGCATTCTTCGCCAACTCCGGAGCCGAAGCGGTCGAAGCAGCCTTCAAACTCGCCAGATGGCACACCAAAAAGCCAAAAATGGTATCCTACCGAGGAGCGTTCCACGGAAGGACCATGGGTGCCCTCAGCCTTTCCTCCGGAAAATCACAGCATAGAAAACACTTCGCACCGCTCGTCCCAGAAGTCGACTTCATGCCTTACCCTTACTGTTATCGATGCCCCTACAACTCAGAATATCCCAACTGCGACTTCCAATGCGTAGAATACATCAGAAAAGCCACAAAAAAGGAAATACCCCCCGAGGACGTGGCGGCCCTAATAGTGGAACCTATCCAAGGAAACTCAGGGTACATATCACCTCCTCCTGAATACTATCCAATGGTCAAAGAGATCTGCGAAGAAAACGACTGGCTCTTCATATCGGACGAAATCCAAGCAGGTCTCGGACGAACTGGAAAGATGTACTCGATAGAGCACTGGGACGTAGAACCCGACGTGGTGACGACGGCAAAAGCCCTATCCGGAGGGGTCGCACCGATCGGTTCTATGGTCGCTAGAGAAGAGGTCATGGATTGGGAACCTGACTCCCACGCTAGTACTTTCGGAGGCAACCTGCTCGGATGTGCCGCCGCTATCGCCAGCCTAGAACTTATAGAAAAAGATAACCTCGTGGAGAAAGCCGCAACCAAAGGAGAACTGTTGACTAAACGGCTCAAAAATATGAAAGAAGATCACGAAATCATAGGAGACGTTAGAGGCAAAGGCCTAATGATTGGAGTCGAACTCGTCAAGGATCGTGAAACCAAAGAGTTCGCCGAAGAAGAAATGGAAAAAATCATTCAAAAAAGTCTGAACAAAGGACTCATCCTATTCGCAGGGGGAAAATCTACAATTAGATTCGCACCCCCACTGACAATCTCAAAGAAAAACTTAGAAACCGGACTAAAAATATTCGAAGAAGCCCTCACTGAGGTAGAGAAAAATGCTCAAGCCTAATCTCAAAATAAACGAGAAAGGAGAACTCGAAATCGGCGGAGTCAACACAGTCCAAATCGCAAAAAAATATGGCACTCCACTCTACATAACCGACGAAAACCGAATCAGAGATAACTATAGAAGGTTCAAAAACGCCTTCGACGAAGAATGGCACGACGTAGAACTATGGTACGCGTACAAAGCCAACTCAAACACGGCCGTCTGCAAAGTCCTGGAGGAAGAGGGTTGTGGGGCCGAAGTAGGGTCTTTGTGCGAACTGAAGATAGCTCTAAAAGTCGGAGTTCCAGGAAATCAGATTATCTATAACGGAAACAATAAGTCCGAGAGGGAGTTGGAACTTTCGATAGAGAATAATGTTCTTCTGAACGTTGATAACTTACAAGAATTGGAGCTGATAAACGAGCTGGCGGGAGAGATAGGGGAGGAGGCCAGAGCAGGTTTCAGAGTCAATCCAGATGTCAAAGCACCTACGCATCCTCACATCTCAACGGGTCTGAGAGAGAGCAAGTTCGGGCTGGACGTTCCGAGCGGAAAGGCTCTCAAAGCTTACAAAAGAGCGAGCGAGATGGAAAATGTCAAGATAGAAAGTATTCATTCTCATATCGGTTCTCAAATACTCGATCCGGATCCTTTCGTAGAACAGGCAAAGAAGACGATGGATTTGAGAGAGAAGGTATACGAAGAGACAGGGGTAGAGATCGATATCGTGGACCTTGGTGGAGGTTTGGGCATACCTTATGAACCTGGAGAAGAAGAACTGCCTCCGGAAGAGTTTGCGGAGAATGTGACCGATGCTCTCGAAGAGGCATCCGAAAAGTCGGAGCTGGATAAACCTAAACTGGTACTGGAACCGGGACGTTTCGTAATCGCAGATTCATCGATACTGCTTGGTAGAGTCGGTTATGTCAAGGAGAGAAAAGATATACCTCACTGGGTCGCGATAGACGCTGGGATGAACGCTCTCATCCGACCTGCTATGTATGGAGCCTATCACCATATAGAGGTGGCAAACAAGATGGATGAAGAAAAAACCGAAAGTGCAAACATAGCTGGTCCCCTTTGCGAATCAGGTGACTATCTCGGTAAGGGAAGAGATTTTCCGCCTGTCGAGAGAGGGGACTTGGTAGCGGTCTACGATGTGGGAGCATATGGCCTTTCAATGTCGAGCAATCATACGGGGAATAGAAGGCCTGGAATGGTTATGGTCAACTCTGGAGAAACTGCTCTGGTTAGAAAGAAAGAGGTATGTGAGGACCTTACAAGGTTGGACCGAATGCCAGGGTGGTTGGAATGAAAAGAATAGTCGCCAAATTTGGTGGCACGAGTCTTGAGAATGGCCAGTTGGTGAGAAAGGCTGCCAAATCCGTGAAGGATGAGTTAGAAAAGGGGGATACTCAAATCGCGGTGGTGGTTTCGGCTATGGGTGGTATGACTGACAAGCTCATAATGGACGCAATGGACGGAACCAATGAGAATATTTCTAAGAAGGATCTTGATTCTATCATGGGGATGGGAGAGAAAATAAGTGCGAGGATGTTCGCTACTACGCTTAGGTCTCTAGATATCGAAGCGAAAGCCGTTACACCTACCGATCCCGAATGGCCCATCATCACCGATTCGGTCGCTGGAGACGCCACCCCTGATTTGGAAAAGACGGAGAAAAAAATCAGAGAGGAAATCCTTCCGATTATGGAAGATGATGTGGTTCCGGTGATTTGCGGTTTTCTCGGCAAGGACGAGTCCGGAACCGAGACAACTATCGGAAGAGGGGGAAGTGACATCACCGCTTTTCTCGTCGGTAATTGTGTTGACGCTACCGATGTCATACTCGTCACGGACGCTGAAGGAGTCATGACGGCGGACCCCCGACTCTTAGATGATACCGAGATCCTTGACGAGTTGACGACCAGAGAACTCGTCGATTTGGCCCGGTATGGTTCCAAAATAGTCCATCATAATGCTCTGAAGTACAAAGGGGCCGACGTAAATGCAAAAGTTATACATTACATGAACGGCAACCTTTCTTCTGAGGGGACGACAATTAGAGGCGATTCACCTGCTATCGACGGAGCAAAAGTCGAGATGCATGACGAATCTCTTGCGATGGTGACAGTAGTAGGAGAGGGAATGCAGGAAACACCCGGTGTGTTATCCGACTCCTTCAAACCTCTGCAGGAAAAGGGAATCAATATTTTTGGTATTTCCATAGGCCCTAGATCTTACTCAATCTATATTGAAGATAGAAAGGTGAACGAAGCCATGGAACTCCTCCATGAAAAAGTCAAGAAGAGCGATACCATGAAATCTACCACGGTGGAAAACGGTGTGGCCATGATTGTCGCGGAGAGTGAAAAGTTCATCGACACCCCTGGAGTCATATCAAAGCTTTCAGATCCTTTGGCAGAGGAAAATTTGAACGTTATCGAGATTTATTCAAGTCAGGCTTCAATAAGTTTCTTTGTCGCCTGGGACAATCGAGAAAGAGCGTACGAACTCTTACAAGAAAGTGTGAAAGAGGTGGTCTAAATGGAGTTTGAAGGTGCATATACCGCTATGATTACACCTTTCGACGAGGATGGCGAGTTAAATGAGGAGGGTCTCCGTGAAAATATCAGATTTCAAATTGAAAACGGTATCGATGGAATCGTCCCTGTAGGAACTACAGGTGAGTGTGCTACGCTTTCCTTCAAGGAACATAAGAAGGTTATCGAAATCTCCGTGAATGAAGCTGAAGGCGAAGTTCCAGTCATAGCCGGCTCAGGTAGCAACAATACGGTCGAGGCCCTGGAACTTACCGAATATGCAGCCGATATAGGTTCAGATGCTGCCCTTATTGTTTCGCCTTACTATAATAAGCCAACTCAACGTGGCCTGTATGAACATTACAAAACACTAGCTCAAGAGGTGGACATTCCACAAATCGTTTACAATGTTCCTTCAAGAACTGGTAAGAATATAGAAGCTGATACCACGGCAAAACTATCAGAACTCGAAAATGTCAAAGCTGTGAAAGAGGCCAGCGGAGACGTTAAACAAGCCATGGACATCAAGAAAAAATCGGCCGAAGACTTCAACCTTATGTCAGGCGCCGATAAACTAACATTAGCACTTCTCAGCGCGGGTGGAGTCGGAGCCATATCCGTAGCTTCGAACATAGTCCCGGGTAAGATTTCGAAGATGATCCATTCCTATCTAGACGGAGATGTAAAAACTGCTCAAGAGATTCATTACGAAAATCTTTACCTATTCGACTCACTATTCCTAGAGACCAATCCCGGCCCCGTAAAGGCCGCCATGGACATATTGGACAGGCCTGCAGGAAAGCCACGTCTCCCGCTGGTGGAAGCCAGTGAAGAGACTAAGGAAAGGCTCAGAGAAGTTCTCTCAGAGCTAGGTCTCTTGTGAAATTGTAAATTTTCTCTAAGAATAGTTTTCATATAATCGTGCTAGAAATGAAAGATATTTATATTCCTGTAGATCCAAATCCACCGGATCCTCTCTCGGTTTCGTCCAACCTACCTTCAACTATTTCCGGATGTTCGACCTTGTTGAAAACCATTTGAGCTATCCTGTCCCCCTTACCAACGGTAAAATCATCACCAATCAGATTAGCCATGATTACCTTGACTTCACCTCGAAAACCAGGGTCTATGGTTCCGGGAGAGTTCATTATCTCAAGACCTGAAAGTGACAATCCGCTCCTAGGTCGTATCTGGGCCTCGATCTTCCGAGGGAGACTCATCTTCAAGCCTGTGGGAACCGTCTTCACTTCGCCTTTCTCTATCGTGGTATCTTCACAAGCATAGATGTCATACCCGATATCACATGCATGCTGTTTTTCCGGAATCTTAGCATCCTCATCCACTTTTTCGAACACGACTTCTTTCTCTGTCATATTTGTCCAAACTCCTAATCTTCAAGACTATATTTAACCTTATCTCCAATAACAACGATTATTTAAGAAAAATAAAAGTACCGTATGAAAGAGGGACAGAATGAAAAAAATAGTCGTCTTTGGCGCTTGCGGAAAGATGGGTCAAAGGATAATCAAAACTATCAGCGAAAAAGAGGAGATTGAAACGGTCTCCGCGATAGAGGCTCCCGATTCTCCAAAAATAGGAAAGAACGTGGGCGATATTATAGGAATAGAAAATGTAGACGTCGAAGTTAGAGGCGCTGACGAGATCGAAAAAGAATTTTCAGAAAAAGACCTCAACATGATGATAGATTTCACAATAGCCGACGCAGCTGTCGAGAACGTGAAAAAATCCGCAAAGGAAGGAGTTTCCGCTATCGTAGGAACGACAGGTTTCTCAGACGAACAGGAAAAAGAAATGGAGAAAGCGATCGAACAAGCCGGTACTTCGGCCGTCATAGCTCCAAACATGTCGCTAGGGGTAAATACCTTTTTCAAGATAGTCGAAAAGGTGGCCAAAATCTTGGAAGATTACGACATGGAACTCATCGAATCACATCACAATCAAAAAGTCGACGCGCCCAGCGGAACGGCTATGACAGCAGCGGAGATAGCCGCAGAAGCCTCGGACAAAGACTTCGAAAAAGTCGCTAAATTTGGAAGAGACAAAGGGGAACACGGCGAAAGAACGGATGACGAGATAGGTATACATTCCGTAAGAGCCGGAAACATAGCCGGAGATCATAAATTCTTATTCGCGGGACCCAACGAGAGGTTAGAACTTACACATAAGGCCCAGAGTAGGCAGGCTTTTGTCCAAGGTGTGATAGAAGCAATTGATTTCCTCGCAGACAGAGCGGAAGCTGGAAAAGTTTTTGATATGCAAGACGTCCTTTTCAAAGAATGAATCCCTTTTTTGACATAATAGACAATTCTCAAAAGTCTATACCGGTTATGAGAAGCTCAATTTGAGATTAAATCTTCTTTTAGAGAGAATTATAAAAAAGTAGAACACTAAGATTTGTTGAAACAGGAGGATTGAGAAATATGAGCAAGGTACCAGTAGGAGTTCTTGGAGCCACAGGTATGGTAGGTCAAAGATTCATACAATCTTTGGAAAACCATCCATGGTTCGAAATAGA
>JGI1684J13235_1000876_pt1 | contig 10818 bp, 14 predicted proteins | sample PonA232FremontCA_2_FD_13235 | JGI IMG/M metagenome (IMG submission 13235) | reverse complement strand
CGACGAGACGCCGACGGCAGAGAGAAGCGACGAGAGCGGAGGGGAGATGGAAGCAGAGGCGGAGAAGGAGAAAGAAGCAGGGGTAGAGGCAGAGACGGAGAGGGGGACGGAGGCGAAGGGTGAGACAGGTAAGGAGGCGGAGAAGGACGACGGAGAGGGTGAGGAGGAGACAGAAGCAGTGACAGAAACAGGAACTGAAAGGGGAGGAGGGATAGAAACGGAGACGGAGGAGGAAATAGAAAGGAAAACCGGAGAAGATGAGGAAGAGGACGAAGGCTCCGACGGCACCGAGGACGAGGCGTCGGCGAAGCCGAGACGGACGGTTGAGGAGGTGAGGAAAGAGACGGAAGGTGAGAAGGTGGAGTCACCGTTTGACGAAGCCGGAGACGTGACCGACGAGAACGGTGACGTGACAGAAGGGACGAAGCGGACGTGCGGTACGGACTCAACCGAGGAGGGTACGACACCCGACGGTTCCTCGCGAACGCGCGCGGAAGACGAGATGGACGCGAAGACGGATCGGAGCGGGGAGGGTAGATCGCTGATGACACACCACGACGTTGCCGACGCCGAGAGGCTGGTCGAGGCGCGCGAAGCCATGAACGGCTCCGTCGACATGCATCTGACGTACACGCCTCTTCTCGTCAAGGCGTGCTCCGTAGCCCTCGTCGACCACGGTGTCTTCGGCGAGGAGGACGCCGAAGGCGTGGACGTAGGCGTAGCCGTCGAGACGGAAGACGGTGTCGCCGTACCCGTCGTGGAGAACGCCGACCGTAGAGGCGTCGTCGGGATATCCAACAGGATCGCCGAGGCGGTCGAGGGGGAGAGTTCGGGTGAGAGGGGCGAGACCGGCGACACGGACGCCGGGTTCACGGTCGTCAACGTCGGCGCAGTAGGCGGCGACGGTGTCTCACCCGTCGTCGACATGCCGGGCGCCACAGCACTCTCTGTCGGAGAGATACGGAGACGCCCGTCGGTCGTAGATGACGAGGTTGTGGCGCGGTACACAGCGCCGTTACATCTAACCTTCGACGGACGTGTCGCCGACACGGCGAAGGCAGTAAGGCTTACCAACGAGATCGGACGGTATCTGAGCGAACCCGCCACGATGCTTCTGTAAGGTACCTTTTCCTCGGTTTTAACCGGTAAAAAAAGAGTACGCGTCTGAAACGTCTTCGCAGAGGTGACCTCAACGCCGCCGGGTGGGAGCGGCGTAGACGCGCAGGCGGGGACTGTCCCGCGCGTCTTACATTCACAGTTTAGGCGGGGTTACATATAAACACAGCCCCGCTCTTATCATTCCTGATAGAGCTGGCGTAGCTCCTCACCGTCGCGCGGGCAGTATTCGTAGCCCTCGTCGCGCGTACGGAAGCCGCAGACGGGGCACTCACGGACGGCGCTTTCGTCGTCGCCGAACAGGAAGGGGACGAAAGGCACGAGTAGGAAGAGGAACAGGACGTCGAAGTAGACGGCGACTGCGACGCTGACGGCGACGGTAAATAGACCGACAACGATCGCGGTCGCCGTCCGCGAGCCGAGCCTCATCCGTAGCTCCGTCCTCCGACGCACCGGACACAGAACCCCGATGAGGTGTCGTAATGTTCGTCGCATACGGTACCACCGCATGATCCGCAGGTGTGGTTGGCAGGGGACGAACAGATGTAGCAGACGCCGGTCACGCTCATGCCGGATGTACGTGTCTTGGCGGCAAAACCTCTGGGTTGCGCACAGGGATTTATGTCGGTGGGGCGCTTAACAAGAAGGACGACAAGATGGTACTCGACAGAGTAAAGGATAAGCTGACGGGAGGCGGTTCGGACGAGCGCGAGACCGACGTTGTGATGCCCGCGGACCCCGCGGTGGTGAAGAAGACCGCAAAGGAGGTCGATCTGTCGCGCGACGAAGTTGAGGACGGTGTGAAACGTTTTCAGGAGGTCGGCGCTATGGCTTTCCCGGTTATCGACAAGAAGGCTGTACGCGGAGAGGACGGAACGAGCGTGAAGGACGACGAGTCGCCGTCGTTCCTTTACGCCGTCCACGAGGACGACGAGGTCTTGGTGGTCGGGGGAGCGAAGAACATAATCCTGAGCCTCGCCGACCGTCTGGAGATGTCTAACGCCGAGAGACGCGCCGTCACGCTCTCTCAACGCGCCGCCGCCGACGCCAACGGCTTTTCGGAGCATATGGTGATGGACGACGTCTTCATGGTTCCCAAGCAGAAACGTTTCGTGAGCCGTCTGGACGGTTTCGGTGACACGGGTGGAGAGGACGACGGGGCGGCGGACGCCTTACGCGACAAGATGGACGGTGTGCAGGAGGTCGAGGAGAACGGCTTCGTGCTCGAAACCTCCGAGAGGTTCGGGAACGCGCTCAACCTCGACGACAAGAAGTACTTCGGTGTCACGTACGGAGCCGACCACGAGTCGTTGAGGCTCGAACTCGACCCGTCGGCGGGCGGCGAGGACGTACGTCACGGTGTGATACAGCCCGACGGCAACATACATATACCGCGCGAGGTCGCCGTCGGTCTCGGCGTCGAACACCGTGACGTTGACTGGCGGATGGAGGACGGAAAGGTCGTGGGCGTGATGGAGGACGGACGTATGGACGACGAAGTAGAGGACACGGTGCGTACGAGTCTCGTCGAGGACAACGTAAACGAGAAGGTGCGCGCGCATCTCGCAGGTAGCCACACACGGACGCTCAACATCGAGGAAGGCGACGAGATGGCGGTCTACCTCGAACCCGACGGCGACGACTTTGCTGTCGTGGCGACGCCACGTATCTTCGATGCGCCGACTGACCGTACCGTAGAGATAGAGAACATCGGAAAGGGAACAGAGATGATATGCTTCTCGTTCCCCGAGGAGGTCGCCGATGTTCTTGAGGTCGACGACGGGAAGGACAGACAGATCGAGTGGGGCGTACGTGGCGACGAACTCGTCGGAACCGTCGTACGTCTCTGACACGACGGCAGGCGCGCCGACTATCTCACGTCTCTAAGCCATCGGAGCCGTCGTACGTCCTACGCGCGGTTCAGAACGTCAGATGTTCGCGGCAGAAATGCTTGGGTCTGCCGTCCTCGTACTCCGTCACGCCTATCTTGCCGACGCTCCCTCCGCGGTGGGACTCCGTCTCCTCGGGTTCAAGGAATACGTCGTCGCCGCAGATGTCACACGTGACCTTCTTTGCCATAGTAAGACTTAGCCGTCGGCGCGGAAAACCTTGACGCATGACGAAGTTCTACGACGACATAGAGGTGGGCGACGGATGGACGACGGGGACGCACGAGGTCACGAAGGACGAGATAGTCGGCTTCGCGCGCGAGTACGACCCTCAGCGCATGCACACCGACGAGGACGAGGCGCGCCAAACCTTCTTCGGCGGTCTCGTTGCGAGCGGATGGCACACCGCCGCGGTGTCGATGCGTCTTCTCGTGGATAGCTTCCTCGAAAGGTACGCCGTCGTCGGCGCGACGGGCGTCGACACAGTACGGTGGCACGAACCCGTACGTCCGGGCGACGTGTTACGCGTCACGATCGAGACGATCGAGAAGGAGTCATGGAACGACGCGATAGGTATGGTACGTTACGAGCAGGAGACGGCACGAGAACGCGACGGAGAGGTCGTTATGTCTCTCACCGCGGACGTACTCTTTGAGAAGGAGGGTTAGTACGACCGCGCCTTGGGCTTGTACTCCTTGATCTCAACGTCCTCGTATTCGACGGTGGGACCATCGTCGGTGTGGTAGACCATCGTGTGCTTCAGCCAGTCGTCGTCGTTACGCTCCTGATTCTCGTAACGCCAGTGTGCGCCCCGCGACTCCGTACGTTCGAGAGCACCGAGGGTAACCGCCTCGGCGACGTCGAGTATCGAACGTAGCTCGATGGTCTGTGTCAGATCCGTGTTAAACGTATGCGAGGTATCCTTGACGTTGACGTTCTGGTAACGTTCGCGCGCCTCGTGTATCGTTTCGAGCGCATCCATCAGACCCTCCTCGTCGCGGAAGACGTTGACCTTCTCGGTCATTATATCCTGCACATCCTGACGTATCTCCGACTGGTGCTCGCCCGTTCCGTCCATGAGCGAGTCGATACGCGCGCGCTCATCCTTAACGGCTTCCTCGACAGACTTGGTCGAGACGTTCGTGAGATGGTTGTTTGCGGCGTGCTCGCCCGCGAGTCTACCGAATACGACGAGTTCGAGCAGGGCGTTACCTCCGAGACGGTTCGCGCCGTGGACGGAGACACAAGCCGCCTCTCCGACGGCGTACATACCCGGAAGCTCCGTCTCGCCGTCGGCGTTGCACGCGATACCGCCCATCGAGTAATGCTGTCCGGGCTTGACCGGAATGGGTTCGGTCACGGGATCGACATCCTCGAAGTCGCGCGCGAGTTCGAGAATCTGTGAGAGGCGCTCCTCTATCTTCTCCTCGCCGAAATGCGTCAGGTCGAGGTGTACAGTGTCGTCGGCGAAGCCACGCCCCTCCTGAACCTCCGTAAGCTCGGCGCGCGAGACGACGTCGCGCGAGGCGAGTTCGCCGTCGTTGGGCGCGTAGCCGTACTCGTACATGAACCGCTCACCCTTGTTGTTGTACAGTATACCGCCCTCGCCACGACAGCCCTCGGTGATCAGTATACCCGTCGATGGTAACGTCGTGGGATGGAACTGAACGAACTCCATGTCTTCCATCGGCACACCCGCGCGGTACGCCATGCTCATACCGTCGCCGGTGCACGAGACGGCGTTCGTCGTATGCTCGAAGACCTGACCCATGCCGCCCGTGGCGAAGACGGTCGCTCCCGCTGTGAAGCCCTCCATCTCGCCCGACTGTATGTCGTACGCGACGACGCCGTGACACTTACCGTTGTCACGGACGACGTTGGTAACGTGCCACTCGTCGTAGACGGTTACGCCGCGTTTCATCACCTGCTCGTACATCGTGTGGAGGAGCATATGCCCCGTCTTGTCGCTCGCGTACGTCGTACGCGGGAACGACAGACCGCCGAACGCGCGCTGTGAGACGCGCCCGTTCTCGTCGCGCGAGAAAGCCATACCCATGTTTTCGAGGTTGATGACCTCCTTGGGAGCCTCCTCGGTCATCGTCTCTATGGCGTCCTGGTCGCCGATGTAGTCGCTACCCTTGACGGTGTCGTACGCGTGATCCTTCCAGTCGTCCTCCTCCTTCAGAGCGGCGTTGATACCGCCCTCCGCCGCGCCCGTATGTGAGCGCACCGGATGGAGCTTGGTGACCATCGCAACGTCAGCGCCCGCTTCGTGTGCGGCGACGGCGGCGCGTAGACCAGCACCGCCGGCACCGACTATGAGAACATCGTGCTTTTTCATGTTTTTTCGTGGTGTTTTCTACTATCTCCAGAATCTTAGCTTTTCCTTGACGGCGTCGCGCGACATCTCCATGATCGCCTCAGTCGGCGAGATACCCTTGGGACAGACCTCGGTGCAGTTGAACTGCGTGTGGCATCTGTAGATACCATGCGAGCTTTCGAGCATTTCGAGGCGTCGTTTACGCGTCTCCTCGCCCTCGCGCTCGTCCTTGTAGAACCTGTACGCCTTCGCGAGCGCCGCGGGTCCGGGGAAGTCGGAGTCGGTCGCCGCGGGCGAACACGACGACGTGCACGCGCCGCACCAGATGCAGTCGAGCACCGTGTCTATGTTCTTACGGTTCTCAGGCGACTGTAGGTACTCCTCGCCCGTCTCGGGTTCGTGGTCTGGCTGGAACCACGGCTCTACGCTCTCCATACGGTCGTAGAACTCGTTCATCTCGACGACGAGGTCACGTATAACATCGAAACGTGGTAGGGGTTCGACGTCTATCGGCTGGCTAAGCTCGCTAACCTGCGTGTTGCACGCGAGCCTCTGTGTACCGTTTATATAGACGGCGTCGCTACCGCAACGTGCCATACGGCACGAGTGGCGTACCGTCAGCGACGAGTCCTGTTCGTCACGTATCTTTATGAGGGCGTCGAGTACCGTCATGCCCTCGAACGTCTCTATCTCGTACGTCTCAGTATGGGGTTCGTCGTCCTCCTCAGGTATGTACCTGAAGACGTCAAGCTCTGCCTTGCCCTCCGCTGTCGCGGGTTCGGATCTCTGTGTCTCTTGTGTCGTTGCCATGTTTTATCACCTTGGGTCGTAGACCTGCCAGAAAGGCTCGAAGAAGGCGAGGAAGATCAGTATACCCTGTACGAACAGTGCGGCGCTGAATACTATGAAGAAGTACTTGATGGGCTTCTCGTACGCCCTGAGCGTATCCTGCTCCATAAGTACGTTGTAGACGCCGTACATGCCGTGGAAGACGGAGAAGCCGAGTAGCGAGATAGCTGTGGCTTGGTAGAGGAAGGCGGGCATGTTGATCGTTATCTGTCCGAGTACGTGGTCGCCCTGTATAAGCCCGTTCGTGATACGCTCCACCGTGTTTCCCGCCGTAACGTTCGCCGCGCCGACTATGAAGTGCTCGACCGCGAAATGGAAGCCGAGGAGTACGACGAGACCCACGCCTGTTACGCGTTGGAGGAACCAGTTCCAGCCTGCCGTCTTTGATGGTTTCTGTGTGCTCATTGTTATAGTAGGAAGAACGGTACGCCGACCATTACGACCGCGAAGCTCAGCGCTATGCTCAGGTAGAACAGCTGTTCCTGAACGTCCAGCCCGATCGTCATGTCAAACATCACTATACGTACCCCGTTGAGGGCGTGGAAGACGAAGGCGGCGAAAAGACCGACCTCCAACAGCTTGACGATGAACAGCGACTCCAGACCGTGTATGATCTCGGTGTACTCCGTATGTCCCAGCCAGAAGCCGGTTCCGAGCACCGTGAGATGCATGACGAGGTAGAACGAAAGCACGAGACCCGTAAAACGGTGTAGGTAGAACGCCCACATACCGGGCTTGTGCTTAGCCCAGTCCTTCCACCTGCCGACGTCCTCGATACGCCCCCTGTCATAGGAATCGACGCGTCTGTCTTGGCTCATCTGTGCTTGAAGATAATGTTGGTCGTATCCGTTATATGTGCTGTTATTTGGCTTCGACAGCCGGTTCCTCTTTTAGCTCGTTGACGCGCTGGCTCAGGAGTTCCTTCAGATACGGCTCTTCCTCCATCTCCTCCGGCGTGTTGAGACGCGTGAACGTGACGCCACCGCGTTCCTCGGTACCGTCGGCTCCCTTGTCGTACACAGTCGCCTCGACGACACGGTTCGCCCAGTCGCGTACCTCAAGCTTCCAGACGCCGTCCTCGTCCGTCGTATAGACGCCCGCGAGGAGGTTGTCGTACGACTCCCTGTCAACGGGTTCGCCTGTCTCAGGGACGGTTTCCTCATCCACCTTTGACGGGTCTCTGTTGACCATACGCGCGATACGTTCCGCGACTGTATGAAACTGATGGATCACGCGCGGGTTGTGCGCGTTCGCGCATGAGTACGGTACGGTACGCTCACCGCTACCGGTACGCGGCGTCGAAGAAACGCGCCTCAAGCTCTACTGTACGCGCGAACACCTCACCGACACGGTCACCGCGGTCGTCGGAAAGACGGCGTCCGCGTTCGTCGAGTTCGGAGCGGAGCCAGTCGACGTACCCCGCAAAGGCTTCGACGGTATGTATCTCAACCCATTCGTCGAGGTACCACCGGTCGTGGTCGGCTTCGGCGGCGTACGCGCACCAGTCGAGGTAGACCCATTCGGCGGCGAGTATAGACGCGAGCGTCTCCTCGTAGCCGTCCTCGCGCGCGACGCGGTGCATGAAGTCGACGAAAGCCTCCGTCGTCGGGTGGAGGTCGGGGTTCTCGTACACGTCGTCGGAGACGCCGAGTTCGTCGAATGCGCGTACGAAGTAGTCGTTCTCACCGCCCGTCAGGACGCCTAACTGTTGGGTGAGACGCGACATCTCCGTCATCGTGGGGGCGTCGGCGACGGCGAGCGCGGTTACGCGCGCACCGGTTTCGAGGAAGGCGTAGTCGTCGACGAGATAGTTGCGGAAGACACCGTCGTCAAGGCTTCCGTCGCGGTACCCCTCGACGAAACGGTGACGTGTCGCGTCCTTCCACGCCGACCCGTCACGCAGACGTTCGGTGAACGTCATACGTCCCAGCCCTCCTGCGTGTAACACATCCCCCAGAAGGCGTGTTCGAGGCGCGCAGAACGGACGAAGGCGTCGCGCATCGCCTCGCGCTCGCCGGGGTAACGTTCGGCACAGTCGTCGACGAATTCTCGCATCCAGCCGACGGCTTCGACGAACTCGTCGCTCGTGTACTTGTCTATGAAAGGCGTGTAACGGTTTTCTCCGTCGGCGAGTTCGTCCATACGGCGCGCAACGTCGAGGTATCCCTGCCCGCACGGGTATACCGCCGCGGAGATCTCGGCGAGAGAACCCTCGTGTGCGACACGCAGGAGGTAGTTGGTGTACGCTACACACGTCGGTGCCTTGGTCGTCGACTCAAGTTCGTCGCGCGACAGACCGTAGTCGTCAGCGAAGCCACGGTGTAGCTCCATCTCGTAGTCGAGTATCGTGTGCGCTGTCCCGACGAGACGCGTCATAGTCTCCTCGTCGCGTGCCCGACCCCCCGCGACCGCAAAGACGCGCGCGTAGTCGAGCAGGTACCTGTAGTCCTGTCTGACCCAGTGAAGGAAGGCGTCCTCGTCGAGTTCGCCGCGTGCGAGTTCGACCACGAACGGATGCTGTTTCTGCGCCTCCCATATCTCCGAGCCTTCTTCGAGAAGTTGGTCGCTAAACTCCATGTCGGTGTTTCGTCTACAAGCCACTACAATCTTGTTATATTACTCGGTTATACTTGGTCGAAGACGAGAACGTCGCCCTCCTCGACGCCGTCCGCGCCACCCGCAGGGAGTTCGACGACGGTCGATGCGGGTTCGGCGGCGTATCCTAACCACGGACGGAGACGCCGGACGGAGACGACGCGGTCGTCGGCGTCGAGGAAGACGGCGTCTATAGGAAAACGTACGAAGACAGTATGGAGACCGACGCGGCGTTCGCTCCCGAACTCGAAGACGAGCGCGTAGCCGTCGTCTACGGGGGAACGGAACATAAGACCGACTGCGCGCGAAACGAAGCCGTCGGCTACCTCAACGTCGTCGGCTATCACCTCATCCCCGACCCGGACGGAGTCATATTCGTCGGGGGTCATTCGGATCTGAGGGGGAAGCCGCCGGAGTCACGCGCCGCTTCTATCAGGTTCTCGACTGAGTCATCCTTAGACACCTCGAGGGATCTAACGGCTTCTTCAAGTGCCGCGGAAGGGATCTTCACATCGACAGAGGAGGCGTGTANAAGAAGCCCTATAGCCTCATCCTTTGGAGTATCCTCGGAGAGGAGATCAACGTACGCCGCGACGTACTCGGCAAACGAGTCGGATACGTCATCATGCGCCACAGTAGTTTCAAGCCTGTTTCCCTCTACTGAAAGCGTTATACTGTAGCTGTACTCCGAGTTGGGTAAGGGATCCTCAGCCGTCGGTTCCTCCGATGCAGAGCGGTTCGGTGTGGAGCGACCCGAGTCGTGGTCTTCGAGTTCGCTCTCATCGGCGGATCCGACATCGGGCTTCCCGGTCGAGGAGACAACGTACCTTCCGTCGTCTATCTCGACGGAGTAGTTCTTGTCGGGTTCGAGATCCTGTGGCGAGAGTACGCCCTTGTCCGAGTTCGGAAGCGCTTCCGTGTCCTCATCGGGATCCGGCTCCATAACCATCCTAACTTCCGCAGGAAAATAAGAGTAAGGGGGTTTTACCTGGACAGAACCACGTCGTCGCCACTCTCCAGGTTCTCGGGCGCCGAGAGGAAGGCGGTCGTCTCCGCGCCGGACTGTGTCACCAGCGTGATATCCGCCGACTCTCCTGCCGATACCGAAGACACCTCAGAGGCTGGCAGGGAGATGGTGTACCTGTCCTCCCTGTCCTCAATCACGTCGTTACCGCTTGACCCGGTTAGCTCGGTTATGCTACTGCTCGCGTCTCCAATATCGACGGTGGTCACGGTTCCGCCGCCGCTGAACCTAAGCGTCGAGGCGCTTATGTTTATCTGCCCGGATCCCGATGCCTTCGAGACGGTTATGTTGTAGCTGTTACCGGAGCCCGGAGCGGCGCTACCATTGTTAGGGGCAACGACGTTGACGACCTGCATCCTGTCGGAGACCTGCGCCGTCGCCTCCTGACCTGTCTGTTCCGCCTGCGACTGGAGAAACCCTGCCGTGTTCACGAGAACCGCCGCCGCGATAGCCGCGACAAGTACCATCGCGATGAACACGATCAGGGTTCCGATTCCAACCTGACCTTTGCTATCTTCTATGGTTTTCTTGTTTCTCATCTTTTATTACCTCGATAGGCTGACGCTGTCGTCGGCGCTGAACTCCGCGAGTGTCTCAGGTGCCGTGAGATAGACGGTAGACTCGGCACCTGACTCAGAGATTAGTGTCAGCTGTGCCTCTTCACCGGGCTCCAGCACCTCCGGCTCGTTAACCGTCAAGACGAACCTGTCGGAGTCATCGGAAAGTACCGGCGACGTACCGCCTGCGTCGGTTATGGTTCCGACGTCAGCGGAGCTGACGGTGAGTGTCTGTGTTTCGGTGGGTCCGTCAAACAGTATCGTCGCGTTCGCTAAGTTGACGTTCCCGGCACCAGGTGACTTCGATACGACGACCTTCAGATCATCTATCGTACTTGACCCTGTGACCGTACCGTTGGCACTTACCGACTGTACCCTGTCGGAGACCTGCGCCGTCGCCTCCTGACCTGTCTGTTCCGCCTGCGACTGGAGAAACCCTGCCGTGTTCACGAGAACCGCCGCCGCGAT
>JGI1684J13235_1000875_pt1 | contig 10818 bp, 9 predicted proteins | sample PonA232FremontCA_2_FD_13235 | JGI IMG/M metagenome (IMG submission 13235) | reverse complement strand
GCGGCTGGCTGTTCCGCGCCCTGGCCCCCATGCCCCTGCGCCGCCTCGGCCGGCTGCGCCGCAGCGACCTGCTCAACCGCATGACTGCCGACGTGGAGGCCCTGGACGGCCTCTACCTGCGGATCGTCGGTCCCACCATCGCGGCGGTCGTCACCGTCGCGGTCACCGTCGCGGTGCTTATCGCCCTTACCGGGGCAGCGGGATGGGCCGTTGGCGGCGTCCTGGCGCTGGGCGGGCTGCTGCTGCCGCTGTGGGCCTGGCGTCGGGGCTCTCCCCACGGCGAGGCCGTGGACCGCCACCTCCCGGCGCTACGCGGGGCCGGGGTGGACGCCGTGCAGGGGCTGGCGGAGCTGCGTGCCTGCGGTGCCATCCACCGCCACGAGCGCCGGCTCATGGCGGCTGCCGAGGGCCTCGCCGCCGCCCGGGAGCGGGCGGCGCGCCTGACGGGGGCCGGCGAGGGCGCCGTGGGGCTGCTCAGCCATGCCGCGCTGCTCGTGGCGCTGATCGGCGGTATCGCCCTCCATCAGGCGGGGGCGATCAGCGGGCCCGTGCTAGTCCTCGCGGCCCTGGCCGCCCTGGCGGCCGGCGAGGCGCTCACCGCGCTCCCCGGCGCGTGGCAGCACCTGGGCCGGATCCGGGCCGCCGCCCGCCGGCTGCTCGAGCACGCCGCGCGTAGCGAGGCCGATGGGCCGACGGCGACGCCCCCGAGGTGCGACGCTGCACTGCCCCTGGCGTTGGAGGCGGTTGGCTTCCGCCACGATAACCACGAGGCCCCCCTGCTCGAGGGCTGCGATCTGCGCCTGGACGCCGGGGAGACGGTGGTGGTCTACGGGCCCTCTGGCTGCGGGAAGTCCACCCTCCTGGACCTGGCGGCGGGCCTGCTGGCGCCCCAGGCCGGGCGGGTGACGGTGGGGGGCGTGCCGGTCCACAGCCTCGCGGAGGCCGACCGCTTCGCCTGCATCACCTATCTGCTGCAGCGCACCGAGCTCTTCGCCGACTCCGTCGCCGGCAACCTGCGTATCGCCGCTCCGGAGGCTGACGATGCCCGGCTGTGGCGGGCCCTGCACACCGCTGCCCTGGACGAGCGGATCGCCGCCCACCCGAGCGGGCTCGACGCCTGGGTCGGCGAGGGCGGCGCGCGCCTGTCCGGCGGCGAGGCGCGCCGCCTGGCGCTGGCCCGGCTGGTGCTGGTGGACGCCCCGGTGGTCCTGCTCGATGAGCCGTTCCACGGGCTCGACGACGCCACCGCCGCGCGGGTCGCCAGCCGCCTGGAGCCGTGGCTGGCCGAGCGTACCGCGCTGGTGATCAGCCACGATCCCGACGCCGCGCCAGCGCACCAGCGGCGCCTCGCCTTCGCGGAGCTCGCCGCCGGCGCCAGCGGTTGATCGCGCCGGCGGCTTGGCATCCCGCCCGGCGGGGCGGGATAATGAGCGGCTTTCCCGGACCCGAGCGGAGATCCGCATGAAGCGACACGTGGCCAGTCTCCTGGCGCAGGCCCTGGCGGCCATGCGCGAAGCCGGCGAGCTGCCGGCGGATATCGAGCTGCCGCAGGTGCAGGTCGAGCGCGCCCGCGACCGTGCCCACGGCGACTACGCCGCCAACACGGCGATGGTCCTGGCCAAGCCGGCAGGGCAGAAGCCGCGCGAGCTGGCCGAGGCCATCCGTGCCCGCCTGCCGGCCTCCGAGGCCATCGCGGGCGTCGAGGTCGCCGGGCCGGGCTTCCTCAACTTCACCCTAGCCGCCGCGGCCCGCCACGAGGCGGTGCGCGCCGCCCTGCGCGAGGGCCCGGCCTTCGGCCGCGGCGACGCCGGCGCCGGCCACCGCGTCCACATCGAGTACGTCTCGGCCAACCCCACCGGCCCGCTCCACGTCGGCCACGGCCGCGGCGCCGCCTTCGGCGATGCCCTGGCGAGCCTCCTCGAGACGGCCGGCTACGACGTCCACCGCGAGTACTACGTCAACGACGCCGGCCGGCAGGTCGATATCCTCGCCGTCTCGCTGTGGCTGCGCTATCTGCAGGCCGCCGGCGTGGCCGTGCCGTTCCCGGAGAAGGGCTACCGGGGCGACTATATCGCCACCCACGCCCGCGAGCTACTCGACGCCGACGGCCACGCCCACGTGCACGGCGCGGACGCGGTGACGGCGGGGCTGCCGGCGGACGAGGCGGATCCCGAGGCGTACCTGGACGCCCTGGCCACCCGGGCCCGGTCCCTGCTCGGCGAGGCGGCCTACCGCCGGGTCCTCGACTTCGCCCTGGGAGCCATCCTCGGCGATATCCGGGCGGAGCTGGCCGCCTTCGGGATCCGCTTCGACCGCTACTTCTCCGAGCGGGAGCTCGCCGATAGCGGCCGTATCGAGGGCGCCGTGCAGCGGCTCACCGACGCTGGCTACACCTACGAGGCCGAGGGTGCGCTGTGGTTCCGCGCCGCCGAGCTCGGCGACGACAAGGACCGCGTCCTGCGCCGGGACAACGGGCTGACCACCTACTTCGCCGCCGATGTGGCCTACCACCTGGAGAAGCTCGAGCGCGGCTTCCACACCCTGGTCAATGTCTGGGGGGCCGACCACCACGGCTACGTGCCCCGGGTGAAGGCGGCGCTCCAGGCCCTCGGGGTCGACGCCGAGCGGCTGGATGTGCGCCTGGTGCAGTTCGCCGTCCTCTACCGCGGCGGCGAGAAGCTGCCCATGTCCACCCGCGCCGGCGAGTTCGTCACCCTGCGCGAGCTGCGCGACGAGGTGGGCAAGGACGCGGCGCGCTTCTTCTACGTCATGCGCCGCTCCGAGCAGCACATGGATTTCGACCTGGACCTGGCCAAGTCGGAGTCGGCCGATAACCCGGTCTACTATTGCCAGTACGCCCACGCGCGCATCTGCAGCGTGTTCCGGCAGCTCGCCGAGCGCGGCCTGGCGTGCCGGGACGCGCCCGAGGAGGCGGCGCTGGCGCGCCTCGATACCGAGCACGAGGCGGTCCTGCTCGACCTGATCGGCCGCTACCCGGAGGTCATCGAGGCCGCCGCCGTCTCCCGCGAGCCCCACCAGGTAGCGCAGTACCTGCGTGAGCTGGCCGGGGCCTTCCACACCTACTACAACGCGGTGCCGTTCATCATCGACGACCAGCCGCTGCGCGATGCCCGCCTGACCCTGGTCCGGGCCACGCAGCAGGTCCTCGCCAACGGCCTGGCGCTCCTCGGGGTAGACGCGCCGCAGAGCATGTGAGCCCATGGCGCAGCGACGCAGCAAAGGCAGCGGCACGACCGAGCGCAGCGGCGGCAAGGCGCGCGCCGCGAAGGGGCGCAGCGGCGCCCAGGCGAGCCGCCGCGAGCGGCGCCGCGTCCCCGGCTGGGTATGGCTGCTAGCCGGGGCCGCCCTCGGCGCCGGGGCGCTCTACTTTACCCAGTACCAGCAGCAGCGCGAGGGGGCCGAGCCCCCTGCCTCGGCTCCCGAGCCGGAGCAGGAGGAGCAAGAGCCCGAGGAAGCGGCGTCCGCGGCGAAGGAGGAGCGCAGCTACGACTTCTACGAGCTGCTGATGGAGGACAAGGTCTCGGTGCCGGAGGAGGAGCCGGAGGCCGCCGACAAGCGGCGCACCGAGGATGAGGAGCAGGACGAGATCACCCGCGCCGCCACCTTTGAGCCGGGCGAGAGCTACCTCCTCCAGGCCGGCTCCTTCCAGCGCCACCAGGATGCCGAGAGTATGCGCGCCAGCCTGGCCCTGATCGGGCTGCCGGCCCAGGTCCACACCGTGGAGCTGGACGACGGCAAGGAGTGGCATCGCGTCCGGGTCGGCCCCTTTGAGGAGAGCGAGCGCCTCGAGGAGGCGCGCTCGCGCATGGAGGACAACGGCATCCAGCCGCTGATGCTGCGGCAGAAGGGCTAACGAGCGCCCCCGCGGCGCGGGGCCGTCCGTCCCGAATCGCTTCCAGGGCGTCCGGCGAGCGTCGCCGGGCGCCGAGGTTTTTCGAAGGAGAGAGCGTCCATGATCATCTTGCGCAGCATCCTGTTGCTCGCCACCGTCGCCTGCCTGGGCTTCCTGGGGTATACGCTCGCCACCGTCGGCGCCCCCGCGCCGGTGCTCGACGAGCTGCAACGGTTGATCGGTAGCCCGTGGGTCCAGGTGCTGCTGGCGTCCTACTACCTGGGCGTGCTCTGCTGCGTTGCCGCCATCGTGGTCATCGAGAGGCGCCCGGCGGTGATGGTCCCTTGGCTCGTGGCCGGGCTGCTGGTCACGTATCCAGCGCTGGTCTTCTGGCTGCTGCTCCGCGGCCTGCCGGAGATGGGCGAGCGCAGCAGCCGGCGCCTGCGCACCCTGGGCTGACGCGCCGGCGCCGCGCCGGCCCGGGGGCTCGCCTCCCGGGCGGTATCTGCCTCACTCCGCCTTGAGCTCCGCCGTGCGCAGCCGGTAGAGCGCGGAGATGTCCTCGTCGCCGTAGCCCTGCTCGACCAGTCGGTCGTAGTCGGCCAGCGTGCGCTCGATGAGGTCGAGATCGATGCCCTGCGCCGCGAGCACGTCGCGGACGATGGCCAGGTCCTTGCGGTGGAGGGCGACCTTGAAGCCAGGCGGGAAGCGGTCCTCGACCGCGTTCGGGCCGCGGTTGAGGAGCTGCCAGTTGCTGGCGGCACCGGCGCCCAGGACCTCGATGACCTGGTGCAGATCGAGGCCCTGGCCCCTGCCGTACGCCAGGCCCGCGGCGACACCCTGGATGACGCCGGCGACCATGACCTGGTTGACCGCCTTGGTCGCCTGCCCGGCGCCCACCGGCCCCATGTGGTGGGCGGCGCCGCATATCGGGTCGAGGGCGGGCTGCACGCGCTGCAGGGTCGCCTCCTCGCCGCCGATCATCATGACCATGGTGCCCTTGCGGGCCCCCTCCGGCCCGCCGGATACCGGTGCGTCGAGCAGCTCGGCCCCGGCGCGGCGCAGGCGGCCGGCGGCGGTGCGGGCCGTATCCGGCGCGACCGTCGAGGTATCCACCACGACCTTGCCCGGCTCGAGGCCGGCCTGGAGGGCGTCGATGACCTCGAGGACGTCATCGTCGGCGCCGACACTGAGGAAGATGACATCCGCCGCCGCGGCCACGGTGGCCGGCTCCTCGGCTAGCGCCACGCCGTGCGCCTCGGCGAGGGCCTCCGCCTTGTCGCGGCTGCGGTTCCAGACCGTCGCCAGCATCCCCGCCTGGGCGAGATTGGCGGCGATGCCGCTGCCCATGGCCCCGAGGCCGATAACGCCTGCCCACATGCTGCTACCTCCATTGCTGGTCCCCGGCACGGGTCGGTGCTCAGGGCGTCTCCAGGTATGTGCCGCCGAGCAGCCCGGCCTCTAGATCGGCCAGGCAGGCCCGGCGCGCGGTGTCGTCCAGGTCCGCGGCGGCCACCCGGCGGCGGTACGCGCCGCTGAGCTCCCGCTCGTCGAAGCCCACCGAGCTCAGTACCGCCCCGACACTGTCGCCGCGCTCGGCGGCCGCGAAGCGGTGGCCGTCACCGTCCACCTCCACGTTCACCGAGTCCGTAGCGCCGAAGAGGTTGTGCCGGTCGCCGAGGATCTCCTGGTAGGCGCCGACCATGAAGATCCCGAGCCAGAGCGGCTCGCCCGGTTCCGGCTCGGGGAGGGGGAGGGTGCTCTCGACGCCGTCGCCGTCGACGTAGAGCGAGACGGTACCGTCGGAGTCGCAGGTCAGGTCCTGTACCACGCCGCGCCGGTTGACCGGCCGATCGAGCCCGGACAGGGGCACGATGGGGAAGACCTGGTCGATAGCCCAGACGTCGGGGATCGACTGGAAGACCGAGAAATTGGTGAAGAGCTTGTCCGCCAGGCGCTCGTTGAGGGCGTCGAGCACCTCGCGCTGGTGGGGCCGTCCGGCGTTGAGCCGTCCCCGCAGCCGGTTGCCGATGGCCTGGTAGCAGCGCTCGGCGTAGGCGCGCTGGGGCAGGTCGATCACCCCGTGGAGGTAGAGGCTGTGCGCCTCCTCCAGGTAGTGGCAGGCGTCGTGGTAGACCTCCGTGGCCGGGCGGTGCCCGTACGCCTCCACGGCGCGGTGGAGCTTGCGCAGTACGGCGGGCGCGTCCTCACCGGGCGGTTCCGGCGGCTCGGCGCTCCGGGTGTCGGTGTCGATGACCGGGGCGACCAGCACAGCGTGGTGGGCGGTCATGGCCCGGCCGCTCTCGGTGATGATGGCCGGGTGGGGCAGGCCCGCCTCGTCGCAGATGGCACGCAGGGCGCCGACGACGTTCTGCGCGTACTCGTCGATGCTGTAGTTCATCGAGCAGAAGGCCCGCGAGCGGGTGCCCTCGTAGTCCACGCCCAGGCCGCCGCCGACGTCCACCTGGGTCACAGGGGCGCCGAGCCGGCGCAGCTCGGCGTAGAAGCGCGCCCCCTCGGCGAGGCCGCTGCGGATGTCGTGGACATTGGCGATCTGCGAGCCCAGGTGGAAGTGCAGCATTCCCAGGCCGTCGAGCAGGCCCGCCTCGCGTAGCTCCTCGACGACCGCCAGGGCGTCGGCGGCGGAGAGCCCGAACTTGGAGCGCTCCCCGCCGGTGTTCTGCCACTTCCCGGCGCTGATGGAGGCCAGCCGGATACGTAGCCCCAGCCGCGGGTGGATGCCCAGCCGGCGCGCCTCGCGGATGATCAGCCGGGCCTCGGAGCGCTTCTCCAGGACCAGGTGGACTCGCAGCCCCAGCTGCAGGCCGCGCAGGGCGAGGCGGACGTACTCCGGATCCTTGTAGCCGTTGCAGATGATCGTCCCGCCCTCCGGTGCCAGGGCGAGGACAGCCATCAGCTCCGGCTTGCTACCCGCCTCCAGGCCGACGCGCTCGCCGTCGCCGACGATCTCCTCGATGACCGAGCGCTGCTGGTTCACCTTGATGGGGTAGACCGGCCGATAGGCCCCTGTAAAGCCGGCGCTCGCCATGGCCCGGTCGAAGGCGTCGCAGAGGGTGTCGATCCGGTCGCGGAGGATGGCCGGGAAGCGGATGAGCACCGGCGGTGACACCCCCTGGCCGGGCAGCTCGGCCACAATCTGGCGCAGGTCCACGGCCGGCCCGTCACCGCCCCGAGGGCGTACGCGCAGGCGCCCCTGCTCCGAGACATCGAAGTAGCCGTCGCTCCAGCGTGGCACATTGTAGACCTCGCGGGCGGGCTGGCCGCTCCAGTCGTCGCTCATGGGCCCGGTTACGCCTGGTGGCGGAGGATCGGTGGCGATGGTGCCGCGGCGCCATCGTGGCCCGGGATGGTAACATTCGCGCATCCGCGGCGAGTGGAACCGAGCAACTGAATCCATTGGTGGAGGCGCGATGCGCGAGGGATGGTTTACCGAATCGGTCGAGGATGAAGGCGTCGCCTTCTCCCTGGCTATCGATGACAAGCTCCACGAGGAGCATAGCGACTACCAGCACATCGAGGTCTACCGCACCCGGCAGTGGGGGCGGCTGCTGGTGCTCGACGGCTGCGTCATGCTCACCGAGCGCGACGAGTTCCTCTACCACGAGATGATGGCCCACCCGGCGCTGTTCGCCCACCGCGAGCCCCGCCGCGTAGCCATCGTCGGCGGCGGCGACTGCGGCATCCTGCGCGAGGTGCTGCGCCACCCGGGGGTCGAGCACGCCCTGCAGGTCGAGCTCGACGAGCGGGTCACCCGGGTCGCCGAGGCGTACCTGCCGGATCTGTGCACCGCCAATGACGATGAGCGCGCCGAGCTGCGCTTCACGGACGGCCTGCGCTGGGTCCGCGAGGTGGAGCCCGAGTCGCTGGATGTGGTCATCGTCGACAGCACCGATCCGGTGGGGCCGGCGGCCGGGCTGTTCACCAAGGAGTTCCTCGGCGACGTCCGCCGTGCCCTGGGGCCGGGCGGGATCGTCGTGCAGCAGAGCGAGTCGCCGCTGCTCCACCGCGACTCGGTTATCGCCCCCCTGCACCGGGCCGCCGGCGAGGCCGGCTTCGACGGGGTCCACACCCTGACCTTCCCGGTGCCGAGCTATCCCTCCGGCTGGTGGTCGGCCACGCTCATGGTCAACGGCGGCGACCCGCGCAACTTCCGGGAGTCGGACTCCGAGGAGAAGCCGTTCGCGACGCAGTACTACAACGCCGATATCCACCGGGCGGCGCTGGCGATCCCCGAGATGCTGCGCTGAGGCCCTAGGTCAGGCGATCGAGCCGCAGCCGCTCCCGCTCGTCGAACAGCCGCCGCGCCGCGAGCCAGACCGCGGCCAGGGTGCCGAAGCCGGTGCCGACGGTGATCAGGAGCATGATCAGGACCTGGTACTTCACCGCCTCCAGCGGCGGGGCGCCGGCGAGGATCTGGCCGGTCATCATGCCGGGCAGGCTGACGATGCCGGCGGCGGCCATGGCGTTGATCATGGGGATCATCCCCGAGCGCATGGCGTCGCGGCGAACCTGCTCGACGGCCACGTTCCAGGGCTCGCCCAGGGCCAGGCGGGTCTCGATGACGTCGCGCTGCTGCCAGGCGCCGTCGGTGAGCCGGTCCACGGCCAGGGCGACACCGTTCATGGTGTTACCCAGCAGCATGCCGAGCAGGGGGATGGCGTACTGCGGCTGATACCACGGCTCCGGCTGGACCAGGGCCACCAGGGCGAGGACGGCGACGCTGAACGAGGACAGGAACATCGCCGCGGTGCCCAGGCCGAAGCCCCAGAACCCGGTGAAGCGCCGCTTCTGCCGGGCCATGACCTCCCGGCCGGCCACGAGGAGCATGACGCTGCCCATCAGCGCCACCCAGTAGAGGGTGGCGTTGGCGAAGAGGGTCTCCAGGACCAAGCCGACGAGCAGGAGCTGGACCACGGTGCGGGCGGCGGCGATGAGCAGCGAGCGCGCCACCCCCAGCCGGCCGGCCCGCGCGAGGGCGGCCAGGACGATGATCAGGCCCCCGGCGAGGGCCAGGTCCAGCGGCTGGAGCTCGATGATCTCCGGGGTCACAATTGCGCCTCCCGGGCCGTGCCGTCGTGGAGGGTGAAGGGCTGCGCCTCGAGCCGCCGGGCCTGCGCCGGGTCGTGGGTGACCCAGACGGCGGCCAGGCCGGCCTCGCGCCGGGCCTGGACGACGCGCTCGACGGCCTCGGTGGTGGCGTCGTCCAGGTTGGCCGTGGGCTCATCCAGGAGCAGGACCCGGGGCCGCAGGGCGACCGCCCGGGCCAGCCCGAGGCGGCTGCGCTCGCCGGTGGAGAGCCGGCGTACCGACCAGTCGGCGACGTCGGTATCGAAGCCCAGCGTCGCCAGGGTGTCCGGCTCGATGGCAGCCAGGTGGTCGCCGACACGCTCCGCCCACCAGGCGCCGTCCGCCGGCAGGTAGATCACGGCCTGGCGCCACGTGTGGCCGGCGAAGGCCGCCCGCGGTGTACCGTCCAGGTAGGCCTCGCCCTCATGGGGGTCGAGGTCGGCGATGGCCCGCAGCAGGCGGCTCTTGCCGGAGCCCGAGGGACCGGCGAGGGTCGCGCAGCCGCCGGGTGGCACCGCCAGCCTCGGCCAGGTGGCCACGACGCAGCGGAGGTCATCGACGATCAGTCCCGCCTCGGTACCCAAGCCGCTGCCCTATAGCGGCCGGTTGGCGCCGACGCCGAGGCGTGTGGTGCTTCCGGCACCGGCGGTGGCTACGCGCGAGGCGGCCAGCGGGCGCCCGGCCTCGGCGGTGGCCGTGGCGGCGGCGCGCGCCCCGGCGCGGGTTGCTGCTGCGCGGGGGAGCCACTTGCTCTGCATGTGCGTCCTTACCCTGTGCCTCGTGTCGAGAGATGGCCATCGAGGGCGCCAGGATAACGGCTGTATCTCCGTTATGCGTCCACGCCTGACAAAAAAAAGCGGGCGCCGCAGCGCCCGCCAGGTCTCCCGGTCTTGGGAGTCGAGGAGGAGAGGATCGTGGGCTGGCCCTCAGGCGCGCCCGCCCGTGAGGTCCGGGTAGGCCTCCATCCCGCACTCGCCGACGTCGAGGCCGTTGACCTCTTCCTCTTCGTCGACCCGGATGCCCAGGGTCCACTTGAGCACCGCCCAGACGAGGAGGCTGGCGAGGAAGACGAAGGCGAAGATGGCCGCGATCCCGGCGAGCTGGCCGCCGAAGGTGGCGTTCTCATTGGACAGGAGGACGGCGAGGACACCCCAGATGCCGGCGGTGCCGTGGGCGGAGATGGCCCCTACCGGGTCGTCGAGCTTGAGCCGGTCGAGGGCGAGGATGGACAGGACCACCAGCAGGCCGCCGACGGCGCCGACGAGGCTCGCGAGCAGCGGCGAGGGGGAGCTGGGCGCCGCGGTGATGGAGACCAGCCCGGCGATGGCGCCGTTCAGCGCCATGGTCAGGTCCGCTTTGCCGAACAGGGCGCGGGCGAGGAGCAGCGCCGCGACCACGCCGGCAGCGGCAGCCAGGTTGGTGTTCATGAAGACCTTGGCCACGGCGTTGGCGGCGTCGACCGAGGCGACGGAGAGCTCCGAGCCGCCGTTGAAGCCGAACCAGCCGAGCCAGAGGATGAAGGTGCCCAGGGCCGCCAGCGGCATGTTGGTGCCGGGGATGGCGCGGATCTCACCGCCGGAGCCGTACTTGCCCTTGCGCGGGCCGAGCATCAGCACGCCGGCGAGGGCCGCAGCGGCGCCGGCCATGTGCACGATGCCGGAGCCGGCGTAGTCGGAGAAGCCGAGCTGGTCGAGGAAGCCGCCGCCCCAGCTCCACAGGCCCTGGATGGGGTAGATGAAGCCGGTGAGCACCACCGCAAAGATAAAGAAGGACCAGAGCTTCATCCGCTCGGCGACGGCGCCGGAGACGATGGACATCGCCGTGGCCACGAAGACCACCTGGAAGAAGAAGTCCGAGTAGTAGGAGTGGCTCACCTC
>JGI1684J13235_1000874_pt1 | contig 10828 bp, 10 predicted proteins | sample PonA232FremontCA_2_FD_13235 | JGI IMG/M metagenome (IMG submission 13235) | reverse complement strand
GACATAGCAGACGACATCACGACCCGGCTCCGCGAAATGGCCTCCGGCACTGGGGGCCCGGAGCAGCCCGGCAGCGTCACCCGATCGCGGGCCCGGCGGGTGGCGGCCACCTCGACCACGACCGCCTTCGAGACGGCGCAGGACCGCGCCTGGCGGGCGCAGGGCGTCGAGGCGTCCTCGTGGCTCTCCCAGCGAGACGGGCGCGTGTCGGAGGGGCACTTCGAGGCCGACGGGCAGCGGCGGGACTTGGGCACGCCGTTCGAGGTGCGGCGGACCTTTGACAAGCCGAAGGAAGAGCTCATGCACCCTGGAGACCAGGAGGGGCGGGCGTCAAATATCGTGAATTGCCGGTGCTCACGGCGGCCGCTGCTGGACCGGGACACGGAGTGAGGGAGGTTATTCACTGTGAATGTTCTGCCGCCGGTAGGCTCGGTAGGCAATGAGTTGGGCCCTGAAACTTGACGCGGCCCTGGCCCGTGTGTAGTCTATGAGCACCCGCCGGACTGCTTCCGGCTGACATATCAGGCATCCTGCTCTTGTAGAGGGCAGCGTTCCCGCGGCTGGCATCCCGCCACCCGTGGGAGGGCTGCCCTTTTTCTGTTTGCATACGCGTTTTCGCCCCATGCCCTACAGCACAGTCGACGGCGCCGAGGTAGACGGCTGCGACGACGACCAGACGGCCGTGGTCAAGGATTCCGATGGCGAGCTTATGGGGTGCCACGGCTCCGAGGACGCGGCCAACGACCAGATCGCGGCGCTGGAGGCCAGTGAGGACGAAGACCGAGCAGAGGGGCTGCCTCTCCGCGCCTTCGCGGCCTTTGCGGGCGATGGGTGGCACGAGCGCCTTCCGGAGGCCGGCATTGAGACGCGCATCGACGTGAGCGAGATGCTCGAGAAGGTGAGCCGGAGCTTTTGGCGCCGCTTCGACGACATGCCCGACGAGGACTACCTCGTGCCCGAGGTGCACCTCACGGCCGCTAGCGAAACGGAGGCCAGCGGGTGGCTCGTTGTCGTGAACCGCGCCACGGACCGCTACTGGCGAGCAGATTGGACCTACATGGATGAGGGCACCGGCGCCCCGGAGGTCGAATACAGCGACCCGGCCGACTGGACAGAGGTCGAAGAACAGTGGGTCCCGGTCGAGGGCGACGCGGACGACATGGAGCGGGCGGCGGCCGAGCGGAAGGCGGAAAACCGGGCCGACCCCGACGACTTGAGTGAGGGCACCCTCGTCACGTGGGGGCCAAGCAACGCGACTCGCTACGGGGAGATCGATAGCGTCGTGACCAGCGGGGAGGCGACGTCCGACACCCCCGGAGACGGAGAGACGACGCTTGAAGCAAGCGAGGAGAACCCGGTCTACCGCATTCAGCACTACGAGCCGGGCGAGGACGGCTGGGAGGAGTCCGAGTCCGTCACGGTCCACCGGGCCGGCAACCTGACGGTCATTGAGGACTTCCCCGAGGAGCGAGGCGCGCCGGCCGTCCACACCGAGCTGGAGAAGCGAGGCCCGCAGCTGGGCGAGTATCAGCGCCGGACGTACCAGGCCGACGTGCGCCGGTCGTCGGATGGCACCTCGACGACCGTGATCATCAACACCGACGCGGTCGACGCGCACGGCACGATCGTCGACCCGGATGGCATGCGCCTGGAGCACGGCAACCGCCGGTTCAGCCGAAATTTCTTCATCAACCACGACATGAACCTTCTGGCGGGGGAGAGCCCAGAACCGCAGATGCGGGGCGGGGCGCTGCAGGTGCAAGTGCCCGACAGCGCCTGGGACCACGAGGACGAGCTGGTCGAGCGCTGGTACCGGAAGGTGAAGAAGGGCCTGCTGACCCAAGCGTCCATCGGCTTCATGCCCATCGACGGCGACTACACCGAGCGCAATGGGCAGCGCGTCTACCGATACGACGACTGGATGCTTCGGGAATGGAGCTTCGTCCCGATCGCCTCAAACCCCGAAGCCGACGTGACCAGCCGCCAAGCCTCCCCTACGGTGGCCTCACGTCTGGAGCGCAAAATCGAACGACTCGAACAACGACTGAACGAGGTCGCCCCCGAGGCGCCCGAATCGTCCGGCTCCTCCTCCGAGCGCAGCTCCGAGGGCGGGCCTGCCGATGCGGTCCCCAAGGGCAAGAGCCCCTCCGGCTCACAGGCCACCGACGACGACCCCGAGAGTGGGGCCTCCGGCGATCCGACGCGGGTGATCACAGTCGAAGACGCCCGCCGCCTTCTGCGAAAGCAGCGCCGCAAGCGCCGGCAGAAGGCCGAGGAGATCGCCAAGCGCAAACTCGGAATGGCCTAATCGCAACTGACACCTACCTATGCCAGAGACTGAAGAAGACACCGACACCGGCGACCAGCAGGTCGTCACCCTCGACGAGGTCAAGCGCGAGCTCGACGATTCCGCCGACCCGACCGACGAGGAGGTCGAGGCCGCGATGGACCGCATCCGCGCCGACCGGCAGGACGAATCCGAGAAGAACGAGCGGATCAATCCGAACGCCGGGGAGGAGTCCGGCGGCCGGACCCGCGTAATCGGCCCGATCATCGAGCCCTGGAAGCGCCGCACTGTGAAGTATTTCCACGCCCGCGGCGCGCAGTTTGAGGCGCGGCACGGGATCGGCGCCACGACCCGGCAGGAAGCCGAGCAGCAGATGCAGGAGTTCCGGCGCGAGGTCGCGCAGATGAGCCGTGGCCAGGTGGCCGGCGAGCTTGAGGCGGCCGTGGATGTGCTCGACGACGCCGGCCTCTCCGACTCGAAGCGGGCGGCCTACGTCTCGGCTCTTGGGCTGACGGACGTGCAGGAGCGCCTGCAGACGACCTCCACGTCGGACACGCCCTCGGCCGGGTACCTCCTGCCGAAGCCGTTTCTTGCGGAGCTCTTCGTCATCCTCGAGGACTTCGGGCTCGTGCGGCGCCTTTTCCGGACCGTGCCGATGTCGAGCAAGGACATCGACCTGAAGAACGTCCTCGGGAAGGTGGTCGCCTATTGGACCGACGAGGGCGCGAACATTGAGCAGTCCGACCTGGAGCTCGGTGAGGAGGAGCTCGTGAACAAGGGCCTCAAGGGCATCACGTCCTGGACCCGCGAGCTCGAAGAGGACATGGCGATTTCGCTTCTGCCAGCCGTGCAGGAGCAGTTCGCCGAGTCGATCGCCGAGAAGGAAGACAAGGCCGGCCTCTTGGGGGACGGCTCCTCGACCTATGGCGGCTTCACCGGCCTGCTCAACTTGTCTGGCGCGCAGACCGTGACGGCGGCCACCGGCAACACGACCGCCTCTGACGCCGTGACTGAGGACAACCTGCGGTCGATGCGTGACCAGCTGAGCGAGGCGCGCAAGATGAACGGCCGCTGGATCATGTCCGATAGCGTGCTCTCGCTCGTGGCAAAGATCGAGTCCGGCGGTGGGGACCGCATCTTCCACCGCACGATCGAGGGGCAGGAGCCCGACCGGCTTCTGGGCTACCCGGTCGAGACGAGCGAAGCGATGCCGGATGCCACCGACGTGGGCGCCGGCGAGCCCTTCGCCATCTTCGGCAACCCGCAGCGGGCCCTTCTGGGGCAGCGCCGCGGCGTGACGGCCGACGTGTCCGAGGAGGCGATCATCCAGGACACCAACGGCGACATCGTCTACAACGCCTTCCAGGCCGAGGGCTCGCTCCTCCGGATTTCCGAGCGGGTCGGATTCAAGGTGCCCTCCGCCTGGGAAGACGCGTTCTCGATCCTCGAGACCGCCGCCAGCTAATCCGCTGGAAGAGACTGACCACTCGCGGCCGCCCGGGGCCCGCCCGGGCGGCTGTTTCATTCTTCTCACACGCACGGCTTTGAGCCCATGGCTTCGACCTACTACCACCTCATGAAGCGTTCCGGCCAGACGGCCGGGAAGACTGGCGACGACGGGGACACCACCCGATACAGCTACGAACGGGGCGACATCATCGCCGCGCCCAAGACCGAATTTCAGCACCTTCCGGGCGGCGCCACGAAGGCGTTCAGCTCCGAAGAGAAAGCCCAGGAGGCCCGAGACGCCTACCTCGAGGAGCTGGGAAAGTGACCACGGGCGGGTCCTACCAGACTCGCCCGATACGGCCGGCCGACGAGCAGATTTTCAACAAGGGCTAATCACGCCCTATGGCCTACCGCAACCTGATTACATTCAAGCGTCTCTACGAGGCCAACACTGGAAAGGTGGTGAACGGCCTTGTGGACATCCGGGAGGAGGCCCGGGCGGTCATCAGCGGCGTAAGCAGCTTCCTACGGGAGCAACTCGGCCGCGTACTGATCGCGGAGGTGGTCACCCAGCGGGTTAGCACCTACGACTGGATGACTGACGACACGACCCGAGGACAGGGCGTGTGGACCTACGCCAGCGAGCGCCCGGTCGTGCAAGGGCCTACTGGCGCAGAGGTGCAGTTGGAGGGGCGGCTCACGAAAACCAGGGCCGAGCCGGGACGGCTCCGGTACGTGGCCGGCTACAGCCGCCCGGACCAGGTGCTCTCCTCCCCTGAACAGTTGGAGAATCAGTTTCCGACGGGGACGCCCAGCGGCATGAGCGACCTGTCCGAGCTGCCGCCCACGCTGCCCCAAGACATCACGGAGGTGGCGGTGAACCTCACGCTGCACGTGCTGTCGGAGCGCGGCGACGAGCTGGGCCGGCGCACGACGCGCACGATCGGCGGGCAGGAAGTGGTGACTGAAGGCACCGACCCGGCCTACATCCAGCGGCAACTCGGCCGCCTGAGCCCGCATGACCGGTCCCACGTGCATTCGAGCCCGACGTCGACGCAGCCTCTTACGAGCTCCTGACCAGCGCTTAACGCCATGGCCGACACGCCGGACGACCTTTCTGAGGGCGCCCGCAACCTGCTGGGGAACGTTGTCGAGGCGGCCGAAGAGCTGTTGCGGCAGGGCAGCGTCCGCATTGGGGCGATTGCGACAAGCAAGTACATGCGCGATGCGGGCAAGGCGGCCGGCCGCGGTGACGTGACCGTCGGGCCCAACCGCACCGATACGCTCCGGATCATGACCGGGCGCCTCGCTCGGAGCCTGACCGGGGCCCGAACGGGCCGAAATGCCCCAGAGTCGATCAACCGCGTCCGTGTCATCACCGGCACGGCCGTGCGGCTGATCAAGGGCAGCCGCGTGCCCTACGCCGAGGTGCATGAAGAGGGCTTTCGGGGATCGGTCGACGTCCGGCCGCACCGCCGGACCATGACCGAGGGCTTTGGCCCGGACTCGGCCTACCCGATGGACGTGACCGTCACGCGCCACACGCGGCAGATGGACATTCCCGCCCGGCCCTACCTGAGCCCGGCCGTTGAAGACTGGAAAGAGGAGCTCCAGCAGGCGGCCCCGCCGGTGCTCCGGGAGGCGATCCGGCAAGCGATCGACGAAGAGTAGTTTGAACAGGCACCCCTTCGCATGACCCGGCGCGAGAAGCAGCTCGCACTTACGGACCTGTGCCGAGAGATCTTGACGGCCGTGCGGCCTGGGCTGAACTCCAACGCCCGCTACCGCAACATCAGCACCGGCCGGCGGGCCCAGGACGAGATCATCGGCGACCCGGCCTACTACCTCGAGACCTACTACGCCGCGGAGGGCAGCTCCCGCACCGTGGAGACGATTGAGGGGGCCGCCAGCCGCGTCGAGCACACCTTCCAGGTGAGCCTCTGGCTTGAATACGAAGACGCGCACACGTACTCGCAGAGCTCCCAAGAAGAGTACGAGCGCTTGGTGGAGGGGGAAGAGGGCCTGCTTCCGATGCTACGCGGGAGCCCCGACCCGGCCGAGCCGGGGCACCCGAGCGTCGAGGGCTGGCCCTCCGGCCTCGAGCTCATGCAGCCGGAGCCGCCGGCCGAGCCGATCGTGGACCTCGATAGCGCCGGCCGCCTTGCGCACCTGCTTCGCTTTGACGTTTCGCTCATTCACACGACCCTCTAACCAACTGCCGAGAGGCCCTACCCAATGTCCCAGGTCAGCATTCCCGAGCCCCGCAACGCCCTGCCGAAAGGCGGATCGTCCCTGCTTCAGGTCGGCATCACCGACGTGCAGGCCGACGCCATCTGGGGCGGCCGTTTCCAGCACGAGATCACGTCCTTCGACGACACGGGCGACGCCATCGTGATCGGCGTCGACCGGGCCCCGGACTACGTGCCCGGCCGCCAGTTTCGCGTCCGCGACGCCTCGTCGAACGACGGCATCTTTACCGTCGCCGACCAGCCGACGTGGGACGACGAGAGCTCTGAGCTCTCCATTCCGGTGGAGGGGTCGATCTCCTCAGAAACCATCTCCGGCACGCCCATCATCGAGCCGATCTGGCTCCGCGGCGGCTGGCAGCCCCTCGCCAAGAACCTCGGCGGCGGCTCCCTCACGGAATCGAGAGATGCCACCCGCGTGAAGGACGAGTTCGGCACGGAGGTCGGCGAGGTCGTAAACAGCCAGGAGGCGGTCATCTCCAACGAGGTGATGGCCAACGGGGACCGGTTCTATCTGCTGGTGAAATGGCTGGAAGCGGAGTACGTGGAGGCCCGCTACCCGCTGCCGCAAAAGCAAAACGGCAACTTCGAGACGATCGGCGGCGACCGGTACGCGGACTTCCGGGCGTTCCCGCGGCTTTCGGCCTCGGCCACCGACCGGGAGGAGACGCTTGACGACGAGGAGCAGCGCTCCCTCTCCTTTGAGGTGGTCGCGTCGAAGCCCGGGCCAGACTCGAGCTACGACCAGCCCCAGCTCCGGGAGACCCTCAACATCGACGTGCAGGGCGGCTGGCCGAGTGAGTTTGCCCCGTGGAAGGACGACGCCTACACGTCGACCCGCGCCACGTCGTAACCGATAGCCCCCAGTAGACCCAGTGGTCTCATGGATACAATCAAGAAGCTCTGGAGGCAGCTGTTGAAGCGCCTGTCGGATGCGGCCGAGCGGCTCTCCGCCTGGCTGCATCCGGGATGGCGCATCGCGCCCCTCACCACCGGCCGTGTCGTGCGGTTTCACGACTTCCTCCGGGAGGCGGGCTTCGAGGCGGCCTACGACGGGCTCTCCTCGGGCGCCGATGCCGGGGCCGCCCCGTCGGGCCTCTCGGAGCTGGCCGACCAGATGCAGGCCGGCGCCGACCAAGACGTGGCCCCGGAAAAAGCCAAAGAGGTCGCCAGCCGCCTTCGCCGCAAGCTGATCGACGACGGGCAGCTGGTGGAGCTCAACCAGATCCTCTTCGACGTCTCCGAGAGGGAAGCCCGCAAAATTCCGACGGACGTCGTGGAGGTCTGCTTCGCAAATTTTCTTGTCGGCTGGCTGCGGCACTTGACGCGGCTGATGGGCACCGCGAGCGGCACGACATCCCAGCCAGCCAATCAATAGGGGGCAACCCGTTCAGCGTCCACCTCGGCAAGGTGGTCGCTTCCCTCGATGACGCGACGGGCGTCTCCTACCAGAAGCTCATGGAGATGCCCTACGAGGAAACGCTCCGCCTCAACCTCGACGTCCGGGCTCACGTGGAGGCGAAGAAAGATGCTCTGGAGAAGAAGTACGACACCTAGAATTATTCACAGTGAATAGAGGCCATGCCCGTTCGCGAAACCTTTACCGTCGAGGCCGAGGTGCAGGGCGACCGTGCGGTGATCAGCTCCATCGAGCGGGTGGAGCAGGCGGTCGGCGAGGCGGAAGCCTCCAGCTCCGATTTCGGCGATACGGTGAGCAAGGAGATGCGGCTGGCCTCCACGAGCGCCGAGGAGGCAGAGCAAGAACTGCGTGCCACAGCCGCGGCGGCCGACAGGGTTTCAAGCTCGACTCAANCGATGCAGTCGAGTGTTCGATCTTCTGCTAATAATCTTGGATTCGAGCTTGTTCAAGCAAGTCAGGACGCGCAGTTCGGTCTGATTGGTGTTGCCAATCAGATCCCCCTTATGGCTGAGCAGTTTGACCAACTTCAATCCAAAACGGGTTCAACGCGCGGGGCGCTCAGCGCTCTCGTGGCTGCGCTAAAGGGTCCGGCCGGCGTCATTGGCGCCGTGACGCTGCTTGTGTCCTTTGGGCCACAGCTGGCGTCCTTCTTCACCGACTCCGAGGAGAGCGCGAAGTCGTTTACGGATCGAGCGAAGGAAGCCTCGGCCGTGCTGAAGGCGCTAGGCGGAGACCTGGAGGCCCTGAAAGAAGACGAGGACCTTCTAGAGGAAGCGCTCGGGGGCGTGTCCGGCTTCTTTGGGGACGGCCTCGGAGAGGCTACGGACACGATCTTGAGCGAAGGGGCTGGGCGTCGCGGGCAGCTCCGCGCGATTGAGAACCTCCAGGCCTCCCTTCGGGGCAGCAGTGAGGAGGCCCAGCGCTTCCGAAACGTCCTTGAGGCGGCCGGTGTCGACGTCGAAACGCTCTTGACCGCCAACATCCGAGACAGTGAAGAGGCGTTTCAGGCCGTCGTCTCGGAGGTGGAGAGCAGCGAGGAAGCCCTCCGCCGGATCGCCGCCGATCCGCTGGAGGCCCTTGGCGAGACCCCCGAGGCGCTCGCCCGCTCCATTGAGGACCGCCTTCAGGAGGTCCGGCAGCAGCTCCAGGCGCAACAAGAGAGCCCGATCTTCGACCTCACGGAGGCCGAGGCGGCTGAGGAAGAGCTCCAAACCCTCCGGGAAGCCTTCGAGCAGCTCATCAAGGAAAAGGAGGACGTTTCCCGCACCGACCCGGCCTTCGACGAGCTCCGCCAGCGAGCCCAACGCCTACAGCAGCGGATTCGGGCCCTTCGGTCGGAGTCGGAAGCCCCACTGACTCCAGACGAGACGCCGGTCTTAGACGCCACTGGCACATCCGGGCCGAGCGTGCAGATCCGGTCCGTGGAGCCCCCGCCTCAGTCAGAGCTACAGGACGCCTCTGACGAACTTGCGGTTCGGTACGCCCGGGCCATTCGCGCAAACCGGGCTGGCTTCAGCGAGGTCGGGCGCGAAATTGGGGGGCAGCTGCTCCAGTCCGCACGCCGGGCATTTGTTCGTGGCGAGATTTCGGAGCAGGAGTTTCGGAAGTGGCAAGAAGCAGCCGAAGAGGCGGGCGCTGGCGTAGCGGATTCCGGGAGCGAAATGAATACACAACTCGCCCAAGGCATCCGCTTGGCGGGGCAGCTCGGCGAGACTCTCGTCGGCGCGTTCGAGCGTGGAGAAGTTGAAGCAAACAAGCTCTTGGGCCAGGTTCTCCAGATCGTAGGCTCGGCGGTGGCGCTTGCCAATCCCGCCGCCGGTGCGGGCATCTCCGCCGTGGGTGGGCTGATCGGTTCTTTCGACGAAGGCGGCTACACCGGCGCGGGCCCCCGATCGGCGCCGGCCGGCGTGGTCCATCGCGGGGAGTACGTCATGCCGGCCGAGGTGGTGAACGCCTTCGGTGTCGATGCCATGCGGGCGATCCACCAGGCCGCCACACGGGCGCCGAGCCGTGCGGACCTGGAATCTGTGGCCGGGGTGCCCGGGTACGCGACGGGGGGACTGGTGTCAGAGGTAACCCGAACAGCTTCGTCGCCTAGTGGGGGTACGGCTGCTGTGGCCCGAGAGGCGGCCGACCGCGCGTCAGAACAAACCGCAGAGCGAGTGGCCGACCGACTGGCTGAACGGCCGCTGATCCTCCGTGTGCCCCCAAGAGGGGCCCGAGACATAGTTGAAACCGGGCAGGACCTCCAGGCTCGTACCAGCGCCCGCGATACTTGACGCTCACTCATCTAGGACGCAAGAGCTTAACTGCTTTTTTTGTACTCTACACTGCTGGTCTTTCATGGGACGCCCGCTTAAACTCACAATTCGAGACCATGACACCGGGACCGACTACGTGTATGGAGACGATCGCATCTTGATAGATGTGGACACCATAGACCGGCGCGTGCGCGGGCTTGACGTGGAGCTGGAAGATATGCCTATGCGCATCGGTCCTGCGGCCGACGGACAAAACGAGATTCTTGGCTACACCGACCCACTGAGCCTGCCAGAGGGCACCTACCGGGCGAAGCTGGAACGACCAGGTGGTACGCTTTTGATGAACGGGGCGGTGGTGATGTCGGACGTGCTCTACGACGATAAGGATCGCTCGTGGACATTCCCCATCATCAATCAAGCTCCGAAGGAGTTCTGGGGACTCTTAGAGCGCTCGTTTACGCCCCCACAACTCGGTACAGTCTCGCAGGAAAATGTGAGGGCGCAGGTCATCCGGGGTGACTTGATTTTTGAAGAAAGCCGCGAGTTCTATCAGCCGAAAGGGGTGCTTCAGTTCATCCTTGATGAGAACAACATCGGCTATTCGATGCCCAGCAAACTCTGGGAATATGAGGTCCAGTATGACGCTCAAGGCGGCCCCTTGACGGTCACTTTCGATTCGACAGACCTGCTGATGAGTCTCGGCAATCGGAACGAGAAAACGCTCGTGGAGGAAATTACAAAGATGGCAGGATGGCGGGTATTGGTTCAGTACAAAGGATTTCCGTCTTCAGACCTGGAAGCAACATTTTTGCCGACCGACTGGCCGGCACCGGCCGCCTCGGCGGTGCTTGATGACAAGATTGCGGATGATGATTATGAGATCACCGTTGAAGATGAAAACACCAACTGGGGGCTATCTCTGAATCAGGGCACCGACGTAACCGCGGAGGACCCTCGCACCTTCATATTCGAGGGCAAAAAATTAGACGAGGTCAATACCTACGCCTACCCGCCCACCTATGGAGCCGTGGCGCCTGAAGTATGGAGCGCGGCGGCACCTGGGGAGGCATTCAACGTGAATGACAGCCTGCCGCGGCCCGTTGATGATCGGGAGATGCTTGCAGACCTCGTTTCGACGAAGTTTCAGGCGCCCCCGATTGCGCCC